>ENA-OWLM01000345-OWLM01000345.1-metagenome-genome-assembly--contig:-NODE-345-length-17964-cov-3.883187_pt1 | contig 17964 bp, 16 predicted proteins | sample MGYA00245349_ERZ651102 | MGnify/ENA primary metagenome ERZ651102 (study PRJEB26857, sample SAMEA4031759) | metagenome | biome: human; feature: oral; material: saliva | place: Philippines | collected 2014... | reverse complement strand
GCGCCAAATACCAACCCCTCGGCGGCCCCGATGGCGGCGATGGTGGGCGCGGGGGAAATGTCTACCTCCGCGGCAATCGCAACTACTGGACGCTGCTTCACCTGCGCTATGACCGCCACGTTTTTGCCGGCAACGGCGGCAACGGCGGCAAATGCTGCAGCCACGGCAGCGACGGCGCAGATCGCTACATCGAGGTACCGCCCGGCACCGTGGCCTATGATGCCGAAACCGGTAAATATCTCTGCGATGTCGTCGAAGACGGACAAGTCGTGATGCTGCTCAAAGGCGGACGCGGCGGATTGGGCAACTTCCAGTTTCGCACCTCCACCAACCAAGCACCGCGCTACGCCCAACCCGGCGAGCCCATGCAAGAAATGATGGTGGTCTTGGAATTGAAGCTCCTCGCCGATGTCGGTCTGGTTGGCTTCCCCAACGCCGGTAAGTCGACGCTTGTCAGCGCGCTCTCCAATGCCCGCCCCAAGATTGCCAACTACCCCTTCACCACCCTCGAACCCTCGCTCGGCATCGTGCCCTACCGCGACGGACGTTCCTTCGTCATGGCCGACATTCCCGGCATCATCGAGGGCGCAGCCGAGGGACGCGGATTGGGATTGCGATTCCTTCGCCACATCGAGCGCAACTCGCTTTTGCTCTTCATGGTACCCGGCGACACCGACAACATCAAGCGCGAATACGAGATTCTGCTCAACGAAGTGGGAAGTTTCAACGAAGGCCTGCTCAACAAGCACCGCATCCTTGCCGTCACCAAGAGTGACCTCCTCGACGAAGAACTCATAGAAATGCTCCGTGAGGATCTTCCCGACGACCTTCCCGTCATCTTCATCAGCGCCGTTGCAGGGCACAACATCACCGAACTCAAAGACCTGCTCTGGACAGAACTCAACTCCGAAAGCAACAAACTCCAAAGCGTTGCCGAAGGCGGAAGTATCGTCCACCGTGATCGCGAAGTCGAATACCTCGATCGTGACTTCGCCGACTGGGCAGACGATGTCGTGGAGATCGACGACGATGACATCGAAGAACTCGAAGACTACGAAATCGAAGACGTTGACGACTAATAAAATCGTCATACCCACTTCCGATTCGCTCGTATCCCTCCCCCATTCCACCGGAAAGTCACGAGGCTTTCCGGTGTTTTTGTATCCACCGGCATTCTTCTTCTCAACACGTCCCCACAGATTCTCGCACATGGAACTTCTCGACTACACACTTGCCCCCGAAGTACGCGCTTTTTCCACACCGCGCACCGCTTTGTCCCCGGCTATTGAAACCGATGCACCCTATGCCGGTTTTAATCTCACCGACTATTGTGGGGATACCCCCACCCACGTCGCGGAGTGCCGAGAAGCCCTGTGTGCTGAATTGAAAATCACCGACAGCCAGCTCTTGCTGCCGCATCAAACTCACACCAACCGGGTAGTCCTTGTCGACGAAGCACTGATGGAAATGGAAAGTAATGAGCGATATGCGCATTTACAAAACGTAGATGCCTTAGTCACCGCACTGCCTCGCGTATGCATCGGCATATCCACCGCCGATTGCGTACCGGTGCTGCTCTACGATCCGCAAAATCACATCATCGGTGCCGCCCACGCCGGTTGGCGCGGCATGGTAGGGCACATCATCTCCCACACCATCAAGTGTATGCGCACCTTGGGAACGAATCCGCGTGACCTCCGTGCAGTAGTTGGCCCCTGCATCGGTCCGGATTCCTTCGAAGTGGGCGAAGAAGTGGTCGACGCTTTTTTGCAGGCCAATTTTCCACCAAGCGTCGTGCGACGCGGTTTCTTCAAGCACCCGCACATCGACCTCTGGGCAGCAGCCGTGCACGAACTTGAACTGAGCGGTATGCAACTGGAGGGCATTCTTGTGAGTGGAATCGACACCTACGCCTGCCCGGATCGCTTTTTCTCCGCGCGCCGTCTCGGCATCCAATCCGGACGCATCTACTCCGGCATCATGCTGACCTGAACGTTCACAAATTCCTGGCGGGAAACGGGATCAACTCCCTTCTACACACAGAAAACGAAGCCCGAGACAGCACCAATTGCCTGCCATCGGAGAAAAGGAATGTATATATCGACTTGCCGTTCAGCACGACAAGAAAAGGAAAAGGGTGTTTTTCAAAGCCACGGCTCGTTCGGTCTCCGGTGGGAGCACCTATGCCACAGCAGGCCATCAACGAAGTCTACGACTCCGTTTGCGAAGACAAAAGTACATCATTCCGGACACACTTCCTAACAAATTCGAGAATTTATTTTTGTCGATTCGAAAAGTTGAGGACTTTTCCAAAATCCCTGTCTACAAATTCGCCAAAGCGGACTTCTTTTCTCTTCTTCCCCTCCACTTCTCGTTTTTCTTCCCCAACCGCCTCGCGCGCGTACACACATACGCTCCCGCACACGCACTCAGCGAATTTCCGTTTTTTGCCTTCACCCTTCACCTCGCGAATAACACTATAAATATCAACTTATTACGGTGAAGGCAACACATCGAATTAACATTCACCCTCCCCTTTCCTCCGATTTCGCCTGCTCTTGCTTTCCTCCATCAAAATGCGGCTAAAACCCACCACTGAAAAGAACTGCCTTCACCCTCAAATATCTAATTCCCAAACACTTACCATAACAAAAGTGCTCAAAAGGTGAAGGAAAATGGCTTTTACCTTCACACTTAACCAACTCATATACAACCACATACCCCCATCAGGTGAAGAGGTGAAGGCAAAATTCAAAAAACACTGGACGCGTGCGCGCGCGAGGGAAGCCTATTTTCAATCGATTTTGCCCTGACGTTAATCTGCAAAAGAAAGACAAGTGCTTTGAACAAATAACCTTTCTGCAAAAACGATCTTCGAAAATAACTACACTCCGAATGTCGGATAAACCCCATAATTTATCTCCATAATTCCTTGTTAATATAGATTTATTTTACCAACTTTGCAAACGAAACAGTTCAATAGGACAAAACAGTCAACCCAATAAGGCTATCTAAAGCAGAAAGTACACTCCTTCCCAAGATTAATTTTCATCATCTTAGAACCACCTTGAATTTCTTGCTCCAATAGCTGGAAACAATTAAGCATAATATATACGACATGATTCAACCAGATCCAAATATTCAAAACCTTTAAGCTCAACAGAATCTCAACTGAAAAACAAATAGTATTAGCAAAGACCAAAACACAAACAATTACATTTTCAATTCCACACAAAAAAATGAGTACAAACGTCCTCCTTACAACCATTGGCACAATCGCTGACTTACTTCCATTCATTGGCACAATCACTGACTTACTTCCAATCATTGGCTTTATAATTACAGTAGTTAGCTGGCGCAAGCAAAGCGATTTAAACAGAAAAAATGAAATAGCCAAAGTTCGTTTAAAAAACAGATTAGAATTGCTAACAAAAACTCTCGGCTCTTTAAAACAAATTCGTATAATACTAACAAACAACAAGGATTCTCCTAATCCACCAACAATACAAGAGCAGAAGTATGTAGTAGAATCATTTATTTCCATAAATGAAGACCTTGGCATACTGGGGACGAAGGAAGAACAACAAAGATGGGAGTCTATAAAAAACGACTTTATCAACAAAAAAATCGACTCAGAAAAACTCGATGCTTTTTCAGCATTACTAAAAGACGTCTACAGGAGAGAACTAGGCTTATAAAACAAAATATTGCTGTCCGCTAAAAATTTTACATGACAAAAAAAATAAGGCTGAAACCCTCTTGTGGGATTTCAGCCTCTTTTGTCACTTTGCTTGTTGCAAAAAAACGCTAGTAACATGAGTAAAAGTACATATTTTAGGTTCATCCGATATTTGGAGTTATTGCTGTCCGGTAAAAGTTTGGCTCATCCGACATTTGGAGTGATACGGCAATCGTGCAGCGCATATAGCCTTAGCAGAAAATACCTTTCATCCCTAAAACCATAGCCCCCTCTCTTCATCACCTTTATCTTATTGTTGATCCCCTCTACTTTCTCGGCCGATATGGGGCAGTCGTACCACGCAAAAATGCCGGTTCTATAAGTCATGATCGTTATAGAAATCATCAAAAGAGAAATTGCTTAGACCAAACTCTGGTAAAAGAATAGAGCGTATCATAAGCGTGGCAGCATAAAGGAAAAGTATGTGCTGTGGCAAAGCCATGGCTCGCCACAGCACTACCAGGACAAATTACTTCCAAGATTTGTATTTGAGGACATTTCCCTCACGCCAAATCTTGTGCTTGGTGCGACCATGCAAGAAAGAAGGCTTTTTGTAGATGTCAGGATCTTCGCCTATGCCCGACCAATCATCTACAAACTCAATGGAGAAATTGGGTGCGGGCGTGTATTTATAAGCAAACGCATAATTGTCAAACACAACTTTTGCCTTACCCCCTGACACCACAACGATGACTAACTCAGGAGCCTCGTCTTGGTCGAATATCCAACCACCGAAGCAGAGCGCAAAACTCTTGTTGTCGAGAGGAATTTGCAAGAAACGAGACTGGTTCTTCCAAAGCGTGATATTACCGCAATTGTATAATGGGCCTCCTGTATAATAAGTCAAGATGTTCTTGCCATTATATAGAATGGAGAAGCCATCATAATCCTCGCGGTCTTTTCTTGGATCATTTAGACTGTTGATTTTAACTGTGTAAGCTTCTCCTTGGGAACTCTTTACGGTATAAGAATGAAGAACATAAAGCTTACTTCTCGAACTTCTGGGAGCTGCATAACTATCATCAGTCAATGGACGAAAAATGTCCTTTGTTATGACAGAGTTTCCATCCCACTCAAAAATGGGTTGTGCGGTTTGTGCACTGCCGGCAAGTCCCACAAGAGAGAACAATACCAAAAGAATAGAGCGTATCATAAGCGTTCGTTTGTGTAATAATAATAAATGCAGGCTCGCGATGTGGAAAAGATTTTTGCCATGTTTGAATCATGAATTAGTGATAAATAAGTGTTGTGCTTTCCATCTGTGTTCATCGATGTGCTGCACACTTGTCCCAAAAGTTCCGTTGACTTTTACAGTAGTTGTTAAACCTACGCGTTGTTCTCACCGTAAAACTACCAACAAAAAACTTAACGACAAAATCTTTGTCAAAGAAAACAATATAAGGATGTAGAAAAACGATGTGTATACAGACTGTATCCCGAAAAGTGGGTAATATTGTCCGAGAGACCTCCACCTCAAATGTTTTATTCCTGATACATTGTACATAAAATGATAATCGCCCGCTCTCAGCGATGAGAACGGGCGGTTATATAACCAATCTTCTGTTTCAGAATCGTTTGATGAATCGATCGAGTTCGCGTTTGTCGTCACGATCGCGAATGGTGGCGCGCTTGTCGTATTCTTTCTTACCGCGGCAGAGGGCGATATCGAGCTTGGCACGTCCGTTGTCGTCGATGAACAACATGAGCGGAACGATGGTGTATCCCGGTGTGAGCGTATCGTTTTGCAATGAACGGATTTCTTTCTTGTTGAGCAAGAGCTTGCGATCCCGGCGTGTGGCATGATTGTTGTAGGTACCGCACGCATATTCAGCAATGTACATGTTCTTCACCCAGATTTCTCCGTCGTGGATGAAGCAAAAGGTATCGACCAACGAGGCTTTTCCGTCACGGATGCTTTTGATCTCTGTGCCGGTCAATACGATGCCCGCCATAAACTTGTCAATCACCTCGTAGTCGAAGGTGGCGCGCTTGTTCTTGATGCGCACGCGCTGCGGTTTGTTTTTACCGCCGTTTTTCTTAGCCATGAGTGATGTCGATAAAGTCTGTGAGATGTTCGTCTAAATAATGAGCGACGCCGTTGGTAAATTCTTCTTCTCGCTCCATAAAGGCGTCGTCGAGGTCGTCGAATTCCGGAAACTGCTCGTAGAGTGCCATAAACTCTTCGTCGGTGCAGGACTGCGTGAGCGCTTCGGCATGCAGTTCGTAAAGTTCGCGAGCACGATAGAGCAATTTTGAAAAATCTTTCATTCCCCAGAGGCGCATGGCTTTGGCGAAGGGATTGAGGAAGAAGAAAGGCCCATAACCGTTGTGGATGAGTTGGATGAATCCGCCATCGCAGAGTTCATCGCGCAAAATGACGTAGGCCCACAAAGTGATTTGATCGGGCGACAATTGCGCGAGCGCATCGGCCGTCAGCGTTCCACCGGCTTGATGGGCGATGGCCTCGACCACCGTTTGCAAGAAAGCGTCAGTACCGCCCTCTGCGGCTTGCCGTAAAGTGGCATCAGAAAGGCTTATTTTCATTGTCTCATTTCCTCTATAATGGTTTTCATTCCCTTGATTTTCTCTCCCGCGACCTGTTTGAGCAAGGCGGCCAGCGCCTTGCGCTCAACGGCCACATAGGCGGTGTGGGCAGCCAATTCAATATGACCGATTTGTGACGATCGGAGTCCTCCTTTCTTGCAAAGGAAACCCACGATGTCGGCTTTCGAGAGTTTGTCGCGCTTACCGCGGCCGATGTATAAGACCGCCCAAAGAGGAGCGGCGGGGCGAACCGATACATGGTTCACTTCTTCGTTGCCGGATACTTCCACAAAAGAAGGAGTTACTTCCTCGGGGCCTACAATCAGATAGGCCTCACCCACCGACTGCCAACGTGCGGTGCGACCGGAGCGATGCGCAAAGGTCGCTTCATCGGCCGGCAAATGATAGTGAACCACGGCACCGACTTCCGGAATGTCCAAGCCTCGTGCCGCAAGATCGGTGCTGACCAACACATTCGCGGCGCCGGATCGGAAGCGGAAGAGCGCACGTTCGCGTGCATCCTGTTCCATGCCTCCGTGATAGACCACAGCACTGAAACGTTCGCTGCGCAAATACTGCCCTACTCTGTCTGCACTCTCACGATGTGCCACAAAAACAATGGTTTGCGTGGCACCTTTCTGCGAAAGCAAACGGGCGAGGGTCTGTAGTTTGTCTTTTTCCGGCGAAGGGACAGCATAAATGCGCAAACGGTCTTGCAAGGCAGTGGTTTCGTGCAGGAAATCGACAACTTGATAATCCCGATTGATCAGCAGTTTCGGCGCACCGCTTTCTTCCTCGTTTTCCTCTCGGAAGGGCGTGGCCGAAGCGATAACGACTTGCGGTACGCGACGCAAACTTTCTGCGATGCGCGCCATTTCATCTCGGAAGCCGAACTCCCAACACTTGTCATACTCGTCGATCACCAACAGGCGAACGCCGGAGAGTTCGAGGTTGCCTTTATCGATATGATCGAGCAAACGCCCGGGAGTGGCAATCACCACATGGGGTCGCAACTCGCGCAAGCGACGATGCTCTTCCATCGTGGGACGTCCCCCATAAAGCGCCATGGCGCGCACAACGGTAGATTGCTCACGAAGCACACGTTCCACCTGTATGGCAAGTTCACGTCCGGGAACGACTACAACGGCTTGCAACGCGTCGATTTTTTCTTCAACACGTTCAATGAGTGGCAATAAATAGGCCAGCGTCTTACCGCTACCTGTGGGGGATAGAAGCAAGACGCTTTCACGTTGTCTGATAGCCGCGTGTGCGGCTTCTTGCATGGGGGTGAGCACCATAGCGATAGGATATAAAAAGGGCTGTGCCGGTGTTGATGATGAAACTCCGAGTAGAAAGGATTTGAGTGCTCCGCCGTCCTTTGTAATCCGACTTCCACGCTGCATTGAAAGCGCAGCATCGGCACGCCATTGGGCGGAGAGCCTTCTCGGTGATTCTGAAAATAATTGATGAGTATCCCAATCGAACCGACACAGCCTATAAGTATGATATTGGGGTGCGTATTCCGCACTGCTATCTCTCTAGCTTGCGATAGCAAAGTTAAGTGTTTCCCTGCAGACCACAAAGAGAGTGCCCAACTTTTTTGCTTTCGGTTCAGAAAGTACAGGTGATTACAAGGTTTGGTCAAGCCAACGATCGATCAACTGACGTGCAAGACTGACCGTGCCGGGAATGCGCGGAAGTGCATTGCGGCGAAACCATTGTCCTTTGCGCAATTCTGAGCGTTGCAACGATAGTTCTCCACTTTCATACTCTGCAGAGAAACCGACCATGAGCACTGAAGGATAAGGCCAGGGCTGAGATCCACAATAACGCAAGTTGCGGACACGAAGACCGGTTTCTTCCCAAATTTCTCTGAGAGCGCTTTCCTCGAGCGTTTCTCCGGTTTCGCAAAATCCTGCCACCAATCCATAGTAGTCTCCGGAAAAATTATGGGATTGCACCAACAAAATTTCATCGGCATCGCGATCTTCTCCGGGTGCGCGCCGCTCAATGAGGATAATCACAGCGGGACTCGGCGAAGGCCAATACTCTCGTTGGCATTGCGGGCACTTCTTCGAAATATCGGTATGTGGTTTGAGCGGAGTTCCACACGATCCACAATAATGCGTGCGGCTGTCCCAATAAAGTAACTCACGCGCTTTTCCTGCCATGCGATAATCCGCACGCGACAAGACCTCAAAGCTTTGGCGCAATGCCAGCTGATGAAAACCTGTATCTGGACTAATGGGGTGATCGATTTCCACTGCTACGCAAGCAGTACCTTCCAAACTTGGCAAAGTTTGCCGCCGATGCCATGGTTCTAACGGAAACGGAGGAACTTCACCAACGGGGATTTCATTTTCAGCAGTTAGAATCAGCTCTGACTGATAAAAGATAAACCACTTATTCATAACACGATATATAAAGAACCAAGCAGCATCGATCCCAAAGGATACGATGCTGCTTGTATGAGTTGGAATGAGTGGATTAAAGTCCGAGGCTCTTCTTCACCGCCTCCACTTTTTGGAGCGCTTCTGCCTGAACCGCTTTGTAGCACTTCGGGCATTCCATTTCGCCACGTACTTCAATATAGAACTTGATCTTGGGTTCCGTACCGGAAGGACGAACACTGATTTTCGTACCGTCGGCAGTGAACCACTGCAGCACGTTGCTCGTAGTGGGGAAGTCGAGATCCGTTGTGTGCCCTTCAGCATCAGTGGCTTTGAGCGTCTCGTAGTCTTTGGTGCAGACTACAGGCGAACCGGCGATTTCCTTCGGCGCATTTGTGCGGAAGTTTTCCATCATCGCCTTGATTTCGTCAGCTCCGCTCTTACCGGGCTTCACGACATTGATTGTGTGGTTGAGCGAGAAGCCGTATTCGAGGTAGATATCCATGAGCACATCGAAGAGGGTCTTGCCCTGATCTTTAGCCCATGCACAGATTTCAGCAAGCAGGGAGCAGGCAGACACGGCATCTTTGTCGCGCACAATATCTTGTCCCATGAAACCGTAGCTCTCTTCACCACCGCCGATATAGGTTTCTTTGCCTTCGAGCAAACGAATGGTGCGAGCAATCCACTTGAAGCCGGTGTACACATCGTACATTTTGACCTTGTTCTTATCAGCAATCTCCTTGATAAGTTCGGTCGTTACGATGGTCTTGACGATATACTCGTCTCCCTTCATCTGGCCCGTGGCGATGCGGTTCTTGATGATATAGTACAAGAAGATCATGCACGTCTGGTTACCGTCGATGAGTACCCATTCGCCTTCATTGTCCTTGCAAGCCATGCCTACGCGATCGGCGTCGGGATCGGACGCCATCACAATATCGGCATTCAAATTCTTGGCCAGATTGAGCGCAAGCGTCAAGGCTTCGCCATTCTCAGGATTGGGAGATACTACTGTGGGGAAGTTGCCGTCCTTTACCATCTGTTCGGGTACGGTGTGCACATTCTCGAATCCCCAGAGTTTGAGCGAAGCGGGTACCAATACACGACCAGCCCCGTGAAGCGGCGTGTAGACAATGCAAAGATCTTTCTGTCGGCGAATGACTTCAGGATCGATACTCAATTTGTGCACCTCGCTAAGGTAGAGGTCATCCACTTCCTTACCAATCGATTGGATCAGTGCAGAATTTCCCTCAAATTTCACATCGGCAAGCGATACTTTGTTCACCTCATCGATGATGCCCTTGTCGTGGGGAGCCAACACTTGTGCGCCGTCATCCCAATAGGCTTTGTAACCATTGTACTCGCGGGGGTTGTGGCTGGCGGTGATATTCACACCCGATTGGCAACCGAAGTGGCGGATGGCGAACGAAACTTCGGGAGTGGGACGGAGGTCTTCGAAAAGATAAACCTTAATCCCGTTCGCCGAGAAGACATTGGCGACCGTTTCTGCAAACAGACGGCTGTTGTTACGGCAATCGTGGCCAACAACAACAGAGATTTCCTTGCGATCAGCAAAGTTCTTGAGCAGATAGTTAGCCAATCCCTGTGTGGCCGCACCGACTACATAGACATTCATACGATTGGTGCCGGGTCCCATGATGCCACGGAGACCACCGGTACCGAATTCCAAAGAACGGTAGAAAGCATCGATAAGCGGCGTTTTGTCTTCGGCTTCGATCATCGCTTTCACGGCCTGTTTCGTTTCGGCGTCGTAGAGCGGAGAGTCAATCCACTGCTGTGCTGTTGCAGTGCATTGCGCAATGAGTTCTTGATTTTCCATATTGCGTTATGGCAAGTGTTGTTTGTTGTTTGAGTTGCAGCAAATTTACTATTTCCATAGGAATTAGGCGAATGAAGTGCTGCATAATTCGTTAAAGGGGGGCTTGTTCTTCACGAAATCAAAGAGCAATCCCCCATTTTTCCATTTATCGGTTCGTATTCGCTTAGAAGGGCACGATACTTCCCTCGCCCGGTGGGAAAGGACTTCCCATCCCGACATCGGGGGGGAGAGGGATATCCGCATCGGTGATCGGGCCTCCTCCAATTTGTGGAAAACCGCCGGCCGCACTTTCACCGGGAAGCGGATAAGAGGCGTTCTCATCTGCGTCCTCGAAACGTGTGTACTTGCCTTTGAAGCGTAGCAAGACGTCGCCAACCGCACCGTTACGGTGCTTGGCAATGATGATCATCGCCATACCACGCAGATCATTTCCGTTTTCGTCCTTAAATATACGATAGTACTCGGGACGGTGGATGAAAATTACCATATCGGCGTCCTGCTCGATGGCTCCGGATTCACGCAAGTCGGAAAGCTGCGGACGATGATCTTCCGCTCCACCGGCACCGGGGCGATTTTCTACACCACGGTTCAACTGCGACAAGGCCAAAATCGGGATGTTCAACTCTTTGGCCAAACCTTTGAGTGATCGACTGATCGTCGAAACTTCTTCTTGTCGGCTACCAAAGTTCATTCCCGAGGCATTCATGAGCTGCAAATAGTCGATCATGATCAACTTCACCCCGTGTTCGCGCACCAAACGGCGCGCTTTGGTGCGCAATTCGAAAACCGAAAGCGCAGGCGTGTCGTCGACAAACATCGGTTTGCCGTAGAGATCCTTGATTTTACTGTCTAATTGTGCCCATTCGTGAGGCTCGAGCTGCCCACTCTTGATTTTTTCACTTTCAATCTCGCACGTGTTGGAAATCACACGATTGACCAACTGTACGTTCGCCATTTCAAGCGAGAACACGGCAACAGGAATTCCTTGATCGACTGCGATGTTCTTTGCCATGGACAGCGCGAAAGCCGTCTTACCCATGGCAGGACGTGCGGCAAGAATCACCAAGTCCGAATTCTGCCAACCTGAAGTCATCTTGTCCAAGTCGCGATAACCCGAGGAAATACCCGACATACCATCGGAGCGTTCGGCCGCTTTGTGCAACATGTCGTAGGCATCATTGATCACCGGATCAATTTGGATGTAGTCCTTCTTCATGTTCAACTGAGAGAGTTCAAAAAGCTCACCCTCAGCCTGCTGCATCAGTTCATCGATATCCTGTGTCGGATCGAAAGCTTTCTCTTGTATGCCACTCGTGTAGCGAATCAGATCGCGTGCCGTCGCTTTCTGCGCGATGATGCGAGCATGATATTCAATATGCGCCGCCGAAACCACCCCTTGCGTCAGCTGTGCCAAGTAAACAGGGCCACCCGCTTCTTCAAAGTGATTGGTTTGCCGCAACTGCTCGCTGACGGTGAGCAAGTCGAGTGGCTTCTGTTCAATGTTCAATCGGCGAATGGCCTCAAAAATCAGTTTGTGGCGCGGATCGTAGAAGGTTTCCGGCTTAAGAATCTCACTGACTTGAGAATAGGCGTCTTTTTCCAGTAACAAGGCGCCGAGCACCACGCGCTCGAAGTCCAATTCTTGCGGTTGCAAACGGCCAAATGTATCTTGCGTGGGGACATCCACTTTCTTGCGCCTCGGCGCACGGGAGGAAGGTTGTGGCATAACAATAGGAAGGGTTACAGAAGTGATTAAAACACCTCATTGCCTTAACATAGTCATCATGATATACAATAACGGAGACTGATGAGGTCTCCGAGATCGCATATATAAATAAGGAGTATCAAGGTTTGATATGGCGATAGCATCCGATATCAGATTTTCCGCCTTCGGTCTGTGACTTTCCGTTGCGATCAAACGGAAAAGTGCGCTGCGTCACTGCAAAATCTGCTGCACCGACAGCCGCTGATTTGGCGTCGAGCGTAAAGGTAAACAACAACTTTTGCAAATCAAAACTCGGGTTGAAATTCCCGGCTTGGCGGCGCTTTTCGGGTGAATCCTGCTCAAACAAGCAATTACGGAAGTGTTCGTCCTTGGTCGGCTTGGGCGTATTGAGCAAACAATGCGAGAAATCATAGTTGAACGCATCGTTCTTATAACGCGGAGAAGACTCGCCCACGAGATCGTCGTTGTTGTATCCGCTGATGATGCAGTTGACAAACGACGCGCGCTCGAGCGGAGCACGGCTACCCTCACCATAATTGCTGAAATGCAGCGCGACACCACGGTCGCCTGCCAAAGCATAAAATTGTCCGATCGTACAATGCGTGAATTCCGAACGTCCTCCAATCAGGCGAACGCAATCTCCGGCCGCATTGGTGATCTGAGTGTTGCCGACAGTCAGCGCGCATTGGCGGGCATACAGCCCATGTCCACCGACATTATGACTCAAAGAATTCGACAACGTAAGTTTCTGAACGTCAATCGATGAAGAGTCGCAACGTATACCAAAATCTCCACTGTGAATCTCACAATACTCTAAGACATTGTCGTGGCTTTTGTCTGAAAAGACGACCCCGCCCCATTGTCCGGGGATACGATCGTAGGGTTGATTGCTGAACATGTAGCCCAAACGGTCACCGCGCAATTCCACGGGCGCCCCATTCTTCCCTTCTGCTCGCAGTGTGCCGTGCACAATGAGTCGCGCTTCGGGATGGAAATACAGGCGCGTGCCGGCACTCAAAGTGAGTGTACTTCCTTCGGCTACAACCAAACTGTCCAAAATGTGATAAGGTCGTCGCTCGCTCCAAGTGATGTCGCTTTCCACGCGATGAGCGCGCAGGTTGATTACACTTTGCGTTGAGGCAGTGAGCAGCACTTGTTGCTCCACCCCACTTTCCAAACGAAACACCAAACGATCTTCCAAGGCTGTGGGACTCACAGCATCCGAAGCGGGCGCATTGAGTTGCACAAACACGCGCAAACTGTCACCACCCGCCACTTCTGTTGCTTCCCCGACTCCATTGGCCAAAAAGCTACCGTCGACGTTCACCGAAAACGGAGATGCGGCACCCAATGCCAAGCGCATGGCAGCAATCCGCAACGTCTTGCGATGCGGATTGAAGACTTGAAACGTATAAGTGTTGGTCGGTTCGCCGGCCAGCACCGTATCAAGTGCCAAAGTGTCGCGTTCCAGCCGAAGTTGAGCATCAGCCGAAGAAGTGTACCCCTCCTCGCTCAAACAAGAGCAGAGGAGGGAACACAAAAGGAAGAAAAAAGGTAAGTGCTTCACCTAATTATTTGGCAGGAATATTCTTCAAAACGTCGAGCAGATGATCCCATACCATCTGTACTGTGGGGATCAACAGACGCTCGTCGGGCGAGTGCACACCGCGCAACGTGGGACCGAAGCTCACCATGTCGAGGTTCGGATATTTTTCGCTGAAGAGACCGCACTCGAGACCGGCGTGAATGGCGCGAACGAGGGGTTCTTTGCCGAACAAACGCTTGTAGCTCTCCACGCAAACCTTCAAGATTTCGCTCTTCGGGTTCATTTTCCAACCGGGATAGCCCTCATTGGTCACGCACTTCGCACCGCCCAACTCAAAGGCCGAACGAACCACAGAAGCCATGTACTCCAAATTGCTGGCCACGCTCGAGCGTTGCGAAGTAGTAGCCACAACTTGATTGCCATGCTTGCGCACGCTGGCCAAGTTGCTCGACGTTTCCACCAAGCCCTCGAGGTCTTGGCTCATCGCAAAGATACCATTGTGCACCACGTTGAGGCTCTTCAACATGCGCACAGCCTGTTCGGGGCAAATGCAAGTAGAAGCAGCATCTGCAGCTTCGAGGGCTGCTGTCAGATCGGGTTCAGTTGCGGAGAACTCCTCGCGCACCTTCGCCACAAAGGCTTCGAGTTCTGTCACGAACGTCGCAGCGTAAGCCGTGGGCACAGCCACTGTCGCATGTGCCTCGCGAGGAATGGCGTTGTGCAAGCCACCGGCTTGAATATCGCAGAGGCGAAGATCTGTTTTCTCGCACTGTTCGAGGAGGAAGCGCACCAACTGCTTGTTGGCATTGGCGCGATTCTTATTGATATCGTCGCCGGAGTGTCCGCCGGTCAGCCCTTTCACGACAAAGTTGAACGTCGAAAAACCTTCGGGCAGCTGCACTTCTTCAACCGTATAGGTCGCTTCCGTGCGTACCCCACCGGCACAACTTACGAAGAGCTGTCCTTCGTCCTCAGAGTCGAGGTTGATGAGATAGTCGCCCGACATAAATCCGGGTTTCATCTCGAAAGCTCCCGTCAAACCGGTTTCTTCGTCACGCGTGAACACGCATTCGATCGGGCCGTGCTCGATATCCGTGGCTTGCAGCAGTGCCATTTCCATGGCGATGCCGATACCGTCGTCGGCGCCGAGCGTTGTGCCCTTTGCCTTGAGCCAATCGCCGTCCACATAGGTTTGGATCGCGTCGTTGTCGAAGTCAAATTCTACGTCCTTGTTCTTTTCGCAGACCATATCTTGGTGGCTCTGCAAAATCACTGTCTTGCGGTTTTCGTAACCGGGCGTACCGGGTTTGCGAATCAGCACGTTGCCGGCTTCGTCCACCAGCGTTTCGAGGCCAAGATCCTCACCAAATTTACGGAGGAAGGCAGTTATCTTTTCCTCGCGCTTAGAAGGACGGGGAACTTGGTTGATTTGCGCGAAGCAATCGAATACGGATTGAGGTTGTAATTGTGCCATAGCTCACTACATTGAAAGTAGAACAATAAAATGTGCAAATCATTTGTCGCGGACGAGGTCTTTGCACTATATTTGCACCGCAAAAATAGAGAAAATATATGGAATCCCTTTTACTACTCACATTAATTATTGTTGGAATCTCGGTGCTCTTACTCTCCGTTGGGATTCTCATCAAAGGACGTTTCGTCAATACGCACGTGAGTGGAAACAAAGCTTTGGAGAGCTGCGGAGTGCACTGCGCCTCCACCCAAGATGCCGAACTGCGCACGGAGAATCCCCACGCGGTGAGTGAGCATTCACGCGAAACGGCTCAACATTGAACCACTTCAATTTGAAATTCGAACAAAACCCTATAATAACGCCTAACAACCTGAGTATGAAGACACCGTTTTCCTTCTTCTTCGTGGCAGCATTGATGATTCTGGCGAGCTTGTCGGCTTGCAAGAAAGAAAACAGCGCCACCCATTCGAGCAGTACCAAAACCCAAGCCGCAACTCCCTCCGAGCAGAAGCAGCAAGCCCCCATCGCCTACGTGGAAGTAGACTCCCTGCTCACGCAATACAAGTTCTGCACCGAAAACAAATCGGCGCTCGAAGCCAAAAGCAAGCAATACCAGTCGCAGGTAGCCGCAAAAATGGCACAAGTGCAGAAAGCCTACGCCGACTTCCAGCAGAAGATGCAAAACGGCACCTTCACTACGCGCGAACAAGCTGAAGCCGCTCAGCTCCGCATCCAAAAATTGCAGCAAGAAGGCGCAAAACTCGAAGAACAACTGCAGAAGCGCATGACAGCCGAACAAGAGAAGTTCAACAACACGCTGCGCGACAGCCTGCAATCCTTCCTCAAAGACTACAACAAAGAGATGGGCTACTCGATGATCGTCTCCAAACAAGGCGACAACGTCCTCTATGCCGATCCTTCGCTCAACCTCACGAAGGCCGTCATCGAAGGCATGAACAAACGCTACAAGAGCACCAAGAAATAAGCCCATTTGGGGCACAACACCGGCGGGCAGCCGACCACAATGGTCGACTGCCCGCTTTTTCGTACCCAAATTCTCTCCCTTTGCACCCACTGTTTTTTCATATCTCAAACCTTATCGCCGAAGGGGGCTGACCGACCCACGAAAAGCACGCCCCCTTTTGCCCAAAGGGCTCACTCTCCCCAAAAGCGGCCAGACATTCGCCTAAAAAGTCCACAACTTTTTCGCTAAACAAGAGAACTTTTCGGCAAAAGCTGAGGAGTTTTGATGCTCCCTATGCCACATTTTCGCTTCTTCTTCCCCACCCTTTTCCCCACTACCGGCTTGTCCTTCGCCCATCCTCGCACCCCATCGCAAACGACTCACCACCAAAAACAAAATAGACGCAACAAACACAGCTAAACCCACTCGAAATGCGTATTTTTGCAGCATGGATGCAACTAACGCGCAAATCATCTCGCGCCAATGGTTCGTCGAAAAGTGGAAAAACCGCCCTTCCGACGGACATAAAGGCACGTTCGGACATCTCCTCCTCATCGCCGGCCACGAAGGCATGGTCGGTGCGGCGGTACTTGCCGCGCGCGCAGCGCTCCGCAGCGGCGTGGGCAAAGTGACCGTACACATTCCCCGATGCGGCCGCGACATTTTGCAAATAACTGTGCCGGAAGCCGTGCTGCAAATAGACGAAGGTTCCGACCGGTGCTGGAGTTCGCTCATCGACCCGACCCCTTTCTCCGCCATTGCGGTGGGTCCCGGTTTAGGCACCGACGGTGAGACGGCCTTCGCCCTCCGTTCCCTGTTGAAACAGCTCCTCGAACTCGACACCGAGGGGAAGGCGCCGGCACTGATCCTCGACGCCGATGCGCTCAATCTCCTGTCCTCCGACTATCAGTTGCTCACGCTCCTGCCTCCCGGCAGCGTGCTCACACCGCACCTCGGCGAAATGCAGCGTTTGTGCCGCGCACTTGACCTACCGAACGGAGATCTCGCCGCACTGCAATCATCGGCACAATCCTTGTCTGCGGCGCTTGGGCTCACCATTGCGCTCAAGAATCACATCCCCCACCTCTTTGCCGCAGATGGCAGCCTGCTCATCGCAGAAGGCGAAGGCAACAGCGCCTTGGCCAAGGCCGGCAGCGGCGATGTACTCACCGGACTAATCGGAGGCCTCGCTGCGCAGGGCTATCCTCCGATGCAAGCCGCGGCACTCGGCATCTGCCTGCACCGCGAGGCCGGAAAAATGGCCGCCGCCCGTCATTCTGCGCCGGCCACAGTGGCTTCCCATTTGGTAGAAGCCCTCGGTCAGGCCTTTCTTCACCTCCTTCCCACCTCCTGAACCATGTCTACACGCTCACTCACCCGTTTTGCACTTTCCCTCGGCTTGTTCGCCGCCACGGTTCCCTCCCTTTCGGCACAAACAGCCGTCGCCCCCTATCGTCCCGGCCTCACGGCCGAAGGCATCACCTACCATTTGCCGCTCACGGCGCTCCATCTCACGGTAAACACCCGCTGTCGACACTATGTGCCGGGCGAGTACGCCGCTTATGCTCGCGCCCTGCTCGACCGCAAAGAAGTGTCGCTCAATGCCTTCGACACTTGGACACTCACCGGTGTGAAGGTCGATGCGTTTGGCACGCCCGACAGCACAGCGGCCTACACCATCCGCTTAGATCATCGCACGGCGGCTCCGTTGGTCACACTGAGCCCCAACGGTTTGCTC
>ENA-OWLM01000344-OWLM01000344.1-metagenome-genome-assembly--contig:-NODE-344-length-17973-cov-3.818004_pt1 | contig 17973 bp, 12 predicted proteins | sample MGYA00245349_ERZ651102 | MGnify/ENA primary metagenome ERZ651102 (study PRJEB26857, sample SAMEA4031759) | metagenome | biome: human; feature: oral; material: saliva | place: Philippines | collected 2014... | reverse complement strand
GTCATCTGTCATCTGTCATCTGTCATCTGTCATCTGTCATCAACCACAGCACGGTCAGTCCCTGACCACTTCGTAGGATGTGCTCCCGGATCTTTCCTGCATCGCCCCGGTGTTGGCTATGGGGCTGATCACGGCGCCTGGTCGAGGGGCTTGCCAGGGGGTGAGGGCCTGTGCTGGTGAACCCAAAAGGCTCCATGCCACAGACCCGAAAAGCGATTTGACCTGGACTGTCGTGAGGACAGACGGTTTGCCGATGCCTGAGCGCCTGCCCACTCTTCTTTCAGATCCATCGACCTGAATCGGTGCTTACCGCAAGCGCCACTGGAGCGGTCCGCGCTGGCGGGGGGCGTCCGCGATCTAGTGTCTTCCGCCAGTTCTCTTTGCCCGGTCACGCCTTTTTGTGTAAACGTCCGGCGCTTGCACTTAGGTAGAGGGCGCGATGGTGGCGTGGCGGCGAGAGGGAGATGCGAACGGATGGGATAGGCGTGGGAAGATGGCAAGGGTCTTCGTTGCCTGTGATGGTGTCAGGAGGGGCAGTGGCTGGAATGGGTTGGAAGAGGGGGGCGGGAAGGCTTGCCTTGACAGGCGCTGCAATAAACACAGCCCGGCAGACTGAGCCTGCCGGGCTGTGGGGGATGAGTCGGGCCAGGGTGGCCCGACGCTATCGAGGGCGGGATTAGCCGACCAGCTGATAGAGGATGGCGGAGATGGCGATAAGACCCATGACTGCCACGAAGACGTTGCTGATCTGACCCTGGTATTTCGCCATGGCCGGTACGCGCTTGATGGCGTACATGGGCATGAGGAACAGGATGGTGGCGATGATGGGGCCACCCAGGGACTCGATCATCCCGAGGATGGAGGGGTTGATCACGGCCACGCCCCACAGGGTCAGGATGAAGAAGGCGATGATGAACAGCTCGATCTTCTTGTGGTTCGGCTCTTTGCCGGAGTTGCGCATGTTCTGGACGATCATCCCTTTCAGGCCTTCACGGGCACCTAGATAGTGACCGAAGAAGGAGGAGACGATGGCCACGAAGGCAACCAGCGGACCGAAGTAGGAGATGATGGGGCTGGCATGCTGGTTGGCCAGGTAGGAGAGCACGGCGATGTTCTGGGACTTGGCTTCTGCCAGTTGGGCCGGTGTCAGGCTCATCACGCAGGAGAAGACGAAGAACATCACGAAGCCCAACAGGATCAGAGCGGTGCGCTTGAGGATGGCGTCGGACTTGGCGACGGCATTGTCACCGTGATCGCGACGCTGGGCCAGGGCGAAGCTGGAGATGGCCGGGCTGTGGTTGAAGGAGAACACCAGCACGGGAATGGTCAGCCACAGGGTGGTGGCAAAGTCCTTGGCGCTCGGCACTTCGCTCAGGGCCGCGCCGGTCCAGTCCGGAATGAGGTAGAGGGAGATACCGGCCAGAATGGCGATGAGCGGGTAGACCAGGAATTCGGTGACCTTCAGCATCAGCTTCTCGCCAGCCAGCATCACGGACATCATGGCCATGATCAGCACGATGGAGAGGATCCAGCGCGGTGGCGGCGTCATCTGCAGCTGGTTGACCAGGAAGCTTTCCACCGTGTTGGTGATGCCCACCCCGTAGATCAGCACGATGGGGTAGATGGCGAAGAAGTAGAGCAGGGTGATGAGCTTGCCGGCACCGATGCCGAAGTGCTCTTCCACCACCTCGGTGATGTCTGCGTTGGGCTGCTTGGAGGAAAGCACGAAACGGGCCAGGCCGCGGTGAGCCAGGTAGGTCATGGGGCCGACCAGCAGCGCCATCACGACCAGCGGCCAGAAGCCACCCATGCCGGCGTTGATGGGCAGGAACAGGATGCCAGCACCGACTGCGGTACCGAACAGGCTGATCACCCAGGTGGAGTCTTGCTTGCTCCAACCACGTGCTTGGGTAGAGCGGGTTCCTTGCTCCTGTACGGCTGCAACATCCTGTGCGCCAGTGACTGTATTGGACATGTGTCTCACCCCGAATGTGTGGTTTTAATTAGTCGGCGCAAGAATACTGTCTTTTTAATCAAAAATGTTGATCAAATTCACCTTTATCAGGTCGAAACCCGTACTTTCTTGTAGAAATGTGATCAAAAGAATAAATAATCAAAATTTATTTATCATATGCAATGTTATTTGAGTGTTAATCGGATAATTTCTTGCCCACATAAGTTATCAATATGTTGCTCTGACAGGTGCTGGGCCAACTGGCGGATCATGCTGGCGGTGGCGCCCCAGATGAAGGAGTGGCCCCAGGGGATCCAGTAGATGGTGTGGTGTCTGCCCGATCGCGGCAGGGTGAGGGCGATGTGATGGGCCGGGTTCAGCACGTGGCTCAAGGGCACCTCGAAAGCCTGCGCGACCTCATCCTGGCTCAGGGTCAGGCGATAGCCGGGGTCGAGCATGGCCAGCACCGGCAGCACATCGTAGCGGGAGACGGTGTTGAGGGGGGTGAGACTGCCGATGACCCGGATCTGGGCGGCGGGGATGCCGAGCTCCTCCTCGGTCTCCCGCAGTGCCGTGTGGATCAGACTCTCGTCCTCCGGATCCTGGCGTCCGCCGGGAAAGCTGATCTGACCCGGGTGGTGGCGCAGGGCCGGGCTGCGCCGGGTCAACAGCAGGTGGAGGCCCCGGGGGCGCTCCACCAGGGGCATCAAGACCGCCGCTGGCTTGAGCCCCCCCAGCGCCAGGCGATGGGCGGGGGCAGGGCGTTGCAGCAGGAAGCGGGTCAGCAGCTCGGTGCGCGTCATCTGAATGTGGTCCTCCTCTGCTCTTGGGTCTGCGGTGCTGCATGCCAGATTCATAGCGTGTCCAGCAGCGGCAGGATGCGGGCCACCTTGTCGTAGGTCTCCTGATACTCGGCGTCCGGGTCGGAGTCGGCAATGATGCCGCCCCCCGCCCAGCAGTGGAGGTGGCCGGTTTCGGCGATCAGGGTGCGAATGCAGATGCTGGTGTCCATCCGCCCATGCTGGCTCAGGTAGCCGATGCTGCCGCAGTAGGCGTTGCGTCTGTGGGGCTCCAGCTCCTCGATGATCTCCATCGCCCGGATTTTGGGGGCGCCCGTGATGGAGCCGCCGGGGAAACAGGCACGCAACAGATCCACGCCCTGCCAGCGGGCATCCAGCTCCCCGTGAATGGTGGAGACCAGGTGGTGCACCGCAGGGAAGGACTCCACGGCAAAGAGGTGCGGCACGGTGACGGTGCCCGGACGGCTCACCCGGCCGATGTCGTTGCGCAGCAGATCCACGATCATCAGGTTCTCCGACCTGTCCTTGTCCGCGTGGGCTAGCTCGTCCGCCACCCGGGCGTCTAGCTCGGGATCCGGATGGCGGGGGCGGGTGCCCTTGATGGGTTTGGTTTCGATATGGCGATCGTCGAGCAGCAGAAAGCGCTCGGGGGAGAGGCTCAAAATGGCGCTCTGCGGCAGGCGGAAAAAGGCGGAGAACGGCGCCTTGTTGGCGGCACTGAGGATGCAATAGGCGGACCACTCGTCTCCCTCATAGGGGGCGCTGAAACGCTGGGTCAGGTTGATCTGGTAGCAGTCCCCCGCCGCCAGATAGGCCTGGATGCGGGCAAACTTGTCGCCATACTCGGCCCGGCTCATGTTGCTACGCCAGGGGCCCAACAAGCCAAAGGGGCGCGTCTCCTGAGCGGTTTGTGCCATCAGCCACGCCAGCCGGCGGTCGAGTCCGGTCTCGTCCCCCCAGTGCACCAGCTGCCAGCGGTCGGTCGCCACGTCCCGCAGCAGGGCCCAATCGTAGATGCCCACCGCCATGTCGGGGACCTGGATGTCCCTTTGGGCCCGTGTGGGCAGACGCTCGAATCGCCGCCCCAGATCGTAGCCGAACAACCCCAGGGCTCCCCCGATAAACGGCAGGCCAGAGTTATCCTCCACCTGATCACCGAGCAGGGCCTGCTGGGTATCGGCGAGCAGGGCGAGGGGATCTTCGTGGTGGTGGCTCAGGTGCCCAGCCTGGGTGAGGCTGGTGCTCTCACCCCGGGTCTCCAGGGTGGCCAGAGGATCGGCACTGATGATGTCAAAGCGGTTGTCGGCCCCCTGGGGGCCGGCGGATTCCAGCAGGATGGCCCAGGGCTGGTGTTGCAAGCGGGCAAACCAGGTGTGGAGCGAGGCTTGCGGGTCGAAATGGTGGATATGCAGTCTTGGTTTCATTTTTTGTTACATAGGCAACAGTTTGCACCCGGCTCCCTAGCCGGTTCGGGTGGTCAAGCGTATCATGGCCGCCGGCATTTTTAAGAAAACACCGTTATAAAAACACGCCGTAGTCTGCCGGCTCCAGGTGCATTTGCCGCCTGCCGAAGGCCCGGCTCATATGGAAGCCCTTGCTCGCGCTAGCGATAACAAGGACCAGTGAGGATGATATGAGCATCATTAAAAAACAGGACTTTATCGATTCCATTGCTGACGCCCTGCAGTACATCTCCTTCTACCACCCCCTCGATTTCGTGCAGGCCGCCAAGGCCGCCTACGACCGCGAGATCAACCCGGCCGCCAAGGATGCCCTGGCCCAGATCCTGATCAACTCCCGCATGTCTGCCGAAGGTCATCGCCCGCTCTGTCAGGACACCGGCATCGTCACCTGTTTCGTCAAGATCGGCATGCAGGTGCAGTGGGACAGCGACATGACGGTCCAGGAGATGGTGGACGAAGGCACCCGCCGTGCCTACACCAATCCGGACAACCCGCTGCGTGCCAGCGTGCTGGCCGATCCGGCCGGCAGCCGCAAGAACACCAAAGACAACGCCCCGGCCGTGGTGCACATCGACATGATCCCCGGTGACAAGGTGGAGGTGAGCATTGCGGCCAAGGGGGGCGGCTCCGAGAACAAGTCCAAGATGGTGATGCTCAACCCCTCCGACGACGTCGTCGAGTGGGTGCTGAAAACCGTGCCGACCATGGGCGCCGGCTGGTGCCCGCCGGGCATGCTGGGTATCGGCATCGGCGGTACTGCCGAGAAGGCGGCCGTGCTCGCCAAGGAGGCCCTGATGGAGCACATCGACATCCAGGAGCTGATCGCCCGTGGTCCGCAAACCACCGAAGAGAAGCTGCGGGTCGAACTCTATGACAAGGTCAACCGGCTGGGGATAGGCGCCCAGGGCCTCGGCGGTCTCACCACCGTGCTGGATGTGAAGGTGAAATCCGCGCCGACCCACGCCGCCTCCAAGCCCGTGGTGATGATCCCCAACTGCGCCGCCACCCGTCACGTGCACTTCGAGCTGGACGGCTCGGGCCCGGCGGAGCTGACGCCGCCCAAGCTGGAAGACTGGCCGGAGATCACCCGCGAGTCCGGCGGCAACGTGCGCCGTGTCAACGTGGATGGCATCACCAAGGCCGAGCTCGCCAGCTGGAAGAGTGGCGATACCGTGCTGCTCTCCGGCAAGATCCTGACCGGTCGTGATGCCGCCCACAAGCGCATCGCCGACATGCTCAAGAATGGCGAAGGGCTGCCGGAAGGGGTCGATTTCACCAACCGCTTCATCTATTACGTGGGCCCGGTCGACGCGGTCCGTGACGAAGTGGTCGGCCCGGCCGGCCCCACCACCTCCACCCGGATGGACAAGTTCACCGACATGATGCTGGGGGAAACCGGCCTCATCGGCATGATCGGCAAGTCCGAGCGCGGTCCCAAGACGGTCGAGAGCATCAAGCAGCACCAGGCCGTCTATCTGATGGCCGTCGGTGGCGCCGCCTACCTGGTGGCGAAAGCCATCAAGAAGGCGCGCGTGGTGGCCTTTGCCGATCTGGGGATGGAAGCCATCTACGAGTTCGAGGTGGAAGACATGCCGGTCACCGTGGCGGTCGATTCCCAGGGCAACAACATCCACGAAACCGGGCCGGCCTACTGGTCTGCCAAGATTGCCGAGCTGGATACCAAGCTCGCGTGATGCCTTTCAACCCCGCTGGTCGTGGGCCGGGCTGGATGCCCGGCACAGCATGACCATGACAAAAGGCGACCCTTGGGTCGCCTTTTTTGTGCTCCACGTTTGCCTGCTGCAGCGCTCAGACCATGACGAGGTAACGAGATAACGGGTTAGCGCAGCAGATCTCTCGGAGGCTGTTCTGTGGCTCCGGAGGTGTGATCAGTGGTTCAGGTAGACATCCTGGCCGCCGTAGCTCATGGCGCTTCCCTGGGCGGGGGTGGGCTCGAAGAAACGGGTCAGGACGCCGGCGCGCTGGCCCAGGGTGTTTAATCTGCCGCGATCCAGGGCAACCTGCTCCGGCAGCCAGGTCAGTACGGCGGCGCAGTGGCCATTGAGCAGGCTCTGCTCCAGCAGACGCTGCCAGTTCTTGATCTTGCGACCGTGCACGACCAGCACCCTGGCAGGGTTGATCCCTCGTGCCTGCAGCTGTTCGGCCACGGGCAGGCCGGGCGGCGCGATGAGCAGGATCCAGCCGCTGTCGCTCTGGCTCAGGCGTCCCAGGGCATCCAGCAGCGGCGTCTCCTGCAGGTGTGCGCCAGGCCGGTGATCATGCCCCATCTTGCTCTGATGGCGGGTGGGCCAGGTGGTGATCACACCGGCAGAGGAGGAGAGAGGGCGATGACTCAGGGGCTGGCTCATATGTCGTTCCTGTATGAATAACCATGCTGTATGTGCATACAGTAGTTCCATCCAGTGGAAGTGACAAGTCGTTTATGGCTAAAAATGTGAGCCGAATAACAAGGATTATAATTAAGTGATTGAATATAAATGATATTCATATCTTTGCTGTCGCGTATGTTTTTTGACCTGTAGACAAAGCACGACGCGGCGCTCATGGTTATACAGTCTGTATGACCAGAGGAGGGGGAAAGATGGACATCAGTACCTTGCAGCGGCTGGATGCCAATATTCTGCTCGGGATCATCAACGAGAAGCTGCGGCTGGAGTGCGATGGTCTGGAAGAGCTGCTGGCTTACTACGACATGACGGAGGATCAGCTGGCGACCCGTCTGCAGCAGATTGGGTATCACTACGATCCCATGAGCAACCAGTTCAAGGCTCATGGTTAATTGAGATGGCAGGGTGCTCCGTCTGGGGCACCCTCCTTTTTTGTCGCTTGTGAGTGGCTGGCAATGAAAGCGCTTTCATCCACCACCATTTCGTCCGTTATTTTCACGTATTTTCAGCCGCTGGCAAACATTGAAAACCTATTCATAGAAATATCTTTTTTATGTTTTTCTATGTTGTTGATTTTATTGTGTATTTGTATTTTGTTCAGGCGGTTTTAAGGAAAGGGTTTTCATGGTGAAACTGTCATTTTTATGCGTTAAAGTGTGACTCACGTTAACTTTTAAACCCCAGCCTTTAGCTAGTATGCCCACGCCGGAGCATATTCAGAGATAACAACAGCACCGGTCCCCAATGGGATGACATTTTTATTTGTAACGAAGGAAAATGGTTTATGGCTACCAAGAAGAAGACAGACCAGGATCTCCAACTGGATAAAGATCAGCTCAAGGCGAGTATCGTGCGTCACCTGCGTTCTACCTTGGGTACAAGCGAACAGAAAGCCTCTCCCGAAGCATGGTGGAAAGCCACCGCTGCGGCCGTCAACGAACAGGTGTACGAGCGCCTGACCCGTACTCAGCAGACTCACTTCAAGAAAGATACTCGTGCGATTCACTATCTCTCTGCTGAATTCCTGATGGGACGTTTGACCTCCAACAACCTGCACAACCTATCCCTGTACAAGATCTGCGAAGAAGCGCTGGGTGAGCTGGGTCTGGAACTGACCGATCTGTGTGAGCAAGAGCCCGACATGGCGCTCGGCAACGGTGGTCTGGGCCGTCTGGCAGCCTGCTTCATCGACTCCCTGGCCACCCTCAACTACCCGGCGGTGGGCTATGGCATTCACTACGAGCACGGCCTGTTCCGTCAGGAGATCCAGGATGGTCGCCAGATCGAGCGTCCGGACTCCTGGCGCGAATATGGCAACCCCTGGGAGATCTGCCGCCCGGAATCGGTGCAGGAGATCCCCCTCTACGGCTACGTGGAAACCGTGTTTGGTGACAAGGGTGGCCTGAAGAAGGTGTGGCACGCCGGTCGCAAGATCAAAGGGGTGCCCTGGGACATTCCTGTGGTCGGCTTTGGTGGTCACACCGTCAACATCCTGCGTCTGTGGGAATCCCGTGCCTCCGAGTTCTTCGACTGGGACGTGTTCAACGCCGGTGGTTACATCGACTCCCAGGCCGAGAAGGCCCAGGCCGAGACCATCTCCAAGGTGCTCTACCCGAACGACGAGACCGATGCGGGCAAGGAGCTGCGCCTGATCCAGCAGTACTTCTTCTGCGCCTGCTCCATCAAGGACATCCTGCGCCGCTACAAGCGGGTACATGGTGCCGATTTCAGCAACTTTGCCGCACAGATCGCCATCCAGCTCAACGATACCCACCCGACCGTGGCCATCCCCGAGCTGATGCGCGTGCTGGTGGACGAAGAGGGGCTGAACTGGGATACCGCCTGGGGCATCTGCTACCAGGTCTTCTCCTACACCAACCACACCCTGCTGCCAGAGGCGCTGGAGAAGTGGTCCGTCAGCCTGTTCGAGAAGGTGCTGCCCCGCCATCTCGAGATCATTTACGAAATCAACGCCCGCTTCCTGAACGAGCTGGTGGAGCCCAAGTGGCCGGGTAACGACGCCATCAAGGCCAAGCTCTCCATCATCGAAGAGGGTGACGTGCGCAAGGTGCGGATGGGCAACCTGTGCGTCATCGGCTCCTCCAAGGTGAACGGTGTGGCCGAGATCCACTCCAAGCTGGTGAAAGAAGACCTCTTCCCCGAGTATGCCGAGCTGTGGCCGGAGAAGATGTGCAACGTCACCAACGGCGTGACTCCCCGTCGCTGGCTGCTGGCCTGCAACCCCGAGCTCGCCGGGCTCTACAACGAGGTGGTGGGCAAGGAGTGGCCGCTGCAACTGGACAAGCTGCGCAGCGTGGTGAAGTTTGCCGATGACAAGGCCTTCCAGCAGCAGTTCATGAGCATCAAGCGCCACAACAAGGAGAAGCTGGTCAAGGTCATCAAGGCCGAAACCGGCATCGATGTGAGTGCGGAGGCGATCTTCGACGTCCAGATCAAGCGTCTGCACGAATACAAGCGTCAGCAGCTGAACCTCATCCACATCATGGCGCTCTACCGTCGCCTGCTGGCGAACCCGGATTATGACATGCATCCGCGCGTGTTCATCTTCGGCTCCAAAGCGGCGCCCGGTTACAAGCTGGCCAAGGACATCATCTACGCCATCAACAAGCTGGCGGAGCGGGTCAACAACGACGCCCGCATCCAGGGCAAGCTGAAAGTGGTGTTCATGCCGAACTACCGCGTGAGCCTGGCCGAGAAGCTGATCCCGGCGGCGGACGTCTCCGAGCAGATCTCCACCGCGGGTTACGAGGCATCCGGTACCGGCAACATGAAAATGGCTCTGAACGGCGCCATCACCATAGGTACCCTGGACGGCGCCAACATCGAGATCGCCGAAGAGGCGGGTGCCGAGAACTGCGCCATCTTCGGTCTGAACGTGGACGAGGTGAAGTCCCTGAAGGCGCGCGGCTACAACCCGTACGACTTCTACTACGCCAACTCCGAGCTCAAGGCCGTACTGGACTGGTTCGATACCGACTACTTCACGCCGGGCCGCCCGGGGGAGCTCTCCTCCATCAAGCGTTCTCTGCTGGAAGGGGGGGATCCCTACCTGACCCTGGCGGATTTCGAGTCCTACTCCGAGGCGCACAAGCTGATCGATGCCTGGTACCGGGATCCGGCCCTGTGGGCGAAGAAGGCCATCATCAACTCCGCCACCATGGGCAAGTTCAACTCCGACCGCTCCATCCAGGACTACGTGGACCGGATCTGGAAGCTGACAAGCTGCAGCGTCGGGTGAGTGCCATCCCTGATGAAAAACCCCGCATGGCGGGGTTTTTTTATGTCACATGAATGGGGCTGCGTCATCAGGGATTGTCGACCACCCGGGTGCCCGCCGGGACCCGTTTTCTGCCGGTGATCATCCCCCTGACGAGATCCCCCCGCACCAGGCGATCGAGGGCGATGACCGCCAGCACATGGACGAAGATGGCGACCTGCAGCGTCTTGGCAAAGAACTCGTGCACCTCCTCCATGAGGTGGCTGCCTGATAGCGGCCCGAACTCGGTCAGGATCCCGCTGACAGCCGTGCCGACCAGGCAGGTCAACAGCAGCAACACCATCAGGGAGCCCAGGGGATTGTGGCCGGCATAATAGGGATGCCGCCCCTTGAGCGTCTCCTTGAGATAGGCGATGACGCCGGTCGGCGTCGGCAGCCAGTGGGCAAAGCGTGCGTGGTAGGAGCCGATGAATCCCCACAAAATGCGCAGCACCAGCAGTCCGGCAAGCGCGTATCCCGCATAGCGGTGGTTGCGCGCACCCTCCTCGAGAATGAACAGATTCAGTACGCACAGAGCGACGGTGGCCCAGTGAAAGATCCTGACCACACCGTCCCACACCTTGATCTCCTTGCTGCTTTGCATCGCTTTCTCCATGGCATTTCCCTCTCGTCGTGATGGGTTGGTGCCATCCGCCTCACGGAGGGCACCCTTGTCGTTGCCTGCATCATGGGAGGGATTTCTTAAGGACGTGTTAATGCAGGAGGGAGTGATTGCCTTGTCAGGTCTCACGTGACGCACGCAAAACAAAGCCCCGACATCGCGGGGCTTTGAGGTCATTCGGTCAGGTCGCCGGTATCAAGAGGCGGTGGGGTTCAATGGAGAATATCCCCCATGAAATAGGCCAGCATGGTCAGGATGACGGTGAACACCAGATTCAGCACCAGGCCCGCCCGCATCATCTCCCGCTGCTGGATATGGCCGCTTGCGAAGACGATGGCGTTGGGCGGTGTGGCCACCGGCAACATGAAGGCGCAGGAGGCGCCGACCGCGATCAGCACGGACACGACGATGGGGGAGACCCCCAGCGCTTCGGCCACCCCGGCGAACAGCGGCACCAGGAGTGCGGCGGTGGCGGTGTTGGAGACCAGTTCGGTCAGGAACACCACGAAGGCGGCCAGGCAGAGCAGGATCACGAAGATCGGCATGGTGGCGAGGCCGCTGGAGAGGTGCTCCGCCAGGAAGGCATTGGCCCCGGTCTGCTTGAGGATGGCGCTCAAGGTGAGACCACCCCCGAACAGCAGCAGCACGCCCCAGTCGGTGTTCTGGTTGATGTCATCCCAGTTGGCCACCCGGCTGACGGCAATGGCCAGGATGGCGCCCATGGCGATCAGGGTATCGAACTGGGGAATGCCACCCAGCGCCTTGGCGAGAGGCTGGGAGCCGATCCACAGCAGTACAGTGGTGAGGAAGATGAGCAGGGTCACCTTGCGCTGGCCCGTCCACTCGATGGTGACCTGCTCGGTGCTGACCTGATGGGAGAGGTCGGGACGGGTCACCAGATAGAGCAGGCCGATGCCCACCGGCATGAAGATGAGTACCACGGGAATACCGAATTTCAGCCAGTCGGTGAAGCCCAGTCCCATCTGGGCGGCGGCGATGGCATTGGGGGGGCTACCCACCAGGGTGCCGATACCGCCGATGCTGGCGCTGTAGGCGACACCAAGCAGAACGAAGACCAGGGTACGGCGCTCCTTGTGGACATCCAGCCCCTTGAGCATGCCGAGGGCCAGCGGCATCATCATGGCGGCGGTGGCGGTGTTGCTGATCCACATGGAGAGGGCTGCCGTGATGGTGAAGAGCACGATGGCAGCCCAGCCGAGGTGCCCCTTGGCGAGTTGCATCACCTTGGCGGCGATCTGGGTGTCCAGTCCCTGCTTGGAGAGCGCCGCCGCCAGGGCAAAGCCGCCAAAGAAGAGGAACAGGACGGGGTTGGCGAAGTCGGTCAGCGACTTGCTCATGTCGAATACCCCGAGCAGGGTAGCGAGCACGGGAATGGAGATGGCGGTGATGGTGATGTTGACCGCCTCGGTCAGCCAGAGGATGGCGATGAAGATCAGGATGGCGAGCCCCTTGTTGACCATGGGATCAAAGGGTAGCCAGGCCAGCATGGCACAGAGCAGGAGCAGATCCAGGATGACGATCCCGGACTTGATGTCCAGCCAGCGCGAGGGGGTGGAGGGTAGTGCTGAGGTATGCATGTTGTTCTCTCGGTTAATTTATGGTTGTTGTTGTGTTGCCGAGATTACATTCAAGCCCCTGTTTGAAACAGGGGCTTGTGGTCAAACCATGTGGCGACTCACAGAGTCAAGTGAAAATGGATCCTCTATTAAACAAAAATTAAACATCTTGTTTTCATTTGGCTGTGTTGACAAAGGAGAGCAGCCACTCCTTGAACATCCCCTTGGGCAGCGCCCCGCTGCGCTGGGCCAGGATCTTCCCCCCCTGGAAGATCATCAGGGTCGGAATGCTGCGGATGGCGTAGCGGCTGGCCACGGCGGCCTCCTGCTCTGTGTCGAGCTTCACGAAACGCAGGCGGGGTTCAAGCTCCCGGGCGACCTCCTGGAAGACGGGGGCGAATTGCATGCAGGGACCGCACCAGCTGGCCCAGAAATCGACGACCACCGGAATATCGGACTGGATCAGGGCATCGAAGTGCGCCAGTCGACCCACTACCGGACTCTGGGCGAAGAGGGGATCGTGACAGCGACCGCACTTTGCATTTGAGTCTGCTTTTTCGGCTGGCAGGCGGTTGCGGGTAAAGCATTGGCTACAATAGGTGGTGACAAGTGACATAATTGCTTCCTTATTTCATGGCCCGGCAACATCTTTATTGCATTCAGAGCGCCGACTAACGGTAACATAGCACTCAGGTGTTTTTCACAGTGGGCCCTCCGGTCGTGACCCTTCGTCACCGGGTGGCCGACCATGACATGAGAATCGAGACGGGATGAAGAGTGTTGCACGGGTGAATCGTGTTGTCTTTGGCCTTATCATCGTATCGCTGCTGGCGTTTTCTGCCTATTGCTGGCAATTGCTCAGCCAACAGCAACGCGCCTTTGATCTGAGCGTGGCCGCTGAACTGGTTCTGAATCGGGTCAATACCGACACCGTGTATCTGCTTGGGCGCGAGAAGGCCAGCGATGGCAGTGTGCAGCAGCGCCTCAGCCTGCTGTCCAGCAATCTGGATCGCTTCGTGAGTAAGGTGCGCGAAGACCCGGATTCGGCCGGAGATCCCGGCTCCCAGACACTGCAGCGGGACATCGACGGCTATCTGCTGGATCTCGCCAAGCTCTACACCATAGAGATGACCATAGAGTACCTGGCGCCCCGCTTCGAGGGGCAGATCCGGGCGCTGCAGGGAAGCTTGCCGGCTGGTGAGGGGCAATATCGCGATCTCACCGAGCTGCAGCGTCTGAGTCACTTTCTCAGGCGCAGCTGGGACACGAGTGAGCAGCGCCACCTGCTGGCACTGCAGCAGCGCCTGCTGGACCTCTATCAGGGGCAGCCCAGGGTGGCGGCCGCCGTCCGGTTGAGCGAGGAGCTCAACCAGCAGGTGATGGAGTACCACCGCCTGCGCAATCACATTGTCGAGATGAAGGGGCTCAGCTCGCTGCCCGCGTGGAAGCAGAGCAAGCTGGAGCTGGCGTCCTCCCTCAAGAGCCGGTTCTATCTGATGGTGCTGGGGGGGGCGCTGCTCTGCTTCTCTCTGGTGGCCGCGACCCTGTGGCGCCGCAACCAGAAGCTGAGCGAGCTCTCCCGCCATGCCGGCTTGCTGGCCCAGGCTAAGAGCGATTTCCTGGCCAACATGAGCCACGAGATCCGTACCCCCATGAACGCCATCATCGGCTTCAGCGCCCTGGCCCTGCAGAGCAACCTGGATCCCCAGCAGCGGGACTATCTCAACAAGATCAAATCCTCGTCAGATACCCTGCTGCTGCTCATCAACGACATTCTGGATCTCACCAAGGTGGAGTCCGGCAAGCTGACGCTGGAGGAGATCGACTTCGATCTCAGCGAGCAGCTCGACTCCCTGGCCGCCATGTTTGCCGACCTGGCGGAGCGCAAGCACATCGAGGTCATCATCAACAAGTCCCCCGCCGTGCCGGATTTCCTGCGCGGGGATCCGCTGCGCCTCGGTCAGGTGCTGGTCAATCTGGTCAACAACGCCATCAAGTTCACCGAGCGGGGGGAGGTGGAGGTGGCCATCACCCTGGTCAATCAGCATCCCATGCGGGTCTGTTTCAGCGTGCGCGACACCGGCATCGGCATCGCCCCGGAGAAGGTGGCCCAGCTCTTCCAGCCCTTCACCCAGCTGGAGGCGGGCAACACCCGCAAATATGGCGGGTCCGGCCTGGGCCTCAACATCTCCCAGCGCCTGGTGGGGCTGATGGGGGGGGAGATCCGGGTGCAGAGCAAGCCCGGGGTGGGCTCCACCTTCCTGTTCGAGATCCCCATCTCCCAGGCGGTCTACGGGGTCTCCGGGCGCCGGGTCTTCTTCGATCACCAGCCCCTCATCCTGATGATGGATGACAACGAGTTGGTGCTGGAGCTGGCCAAGGACATCCTGGGCCGCGCCGGTGCCACCGTGATCGCGGTCAACAGCCTCTCCCGGGCCCGCCAGGTGCTGCGGGAGGAGGGGCACCACATCCGGCTCGCCATCTTCGACTGGCGCATGGGCCAGGAGGATGGTCTGGATCTTGCGCTCGAGATGCACCAGCACAGCCAGTGGCGGCGACTGCCCGTCCTGATGACCAGCGCCTGGTCAAGGGAGGGGCTGCACGGGCGTATGGAGAGCATGGGGCTGACCCACTTCCTGGCCAAGCCGATGACAGAGAACGCCTTGCTGGCCAAGGTGGACGAGCTGCTCAATGGCAGCTCCCACGACAGCAAGGTCCGTCAGGCCGAGGTGCAGGGGGATCAGCAGCATTTTCGCGATCTGCTGCAGGGCACCCGGGTGCTGCTGGCGGAAGACAACAGGGTCAACCAGCAACTCATCATGGAGTATCTGCGCCGGGTAGATGCCAAGGTCACCGTGGTGGATAACGGGCGCGAGGCGGTGGAGCAGGTGGCGGAGCAGCCGTTCGACGTCATCCTGATGGATCTGCAGATGCCGGTGCTGGACGGGCTGGATGCAACCCGCCAGATCCGCAAGATGGTGGACAAGCACGACGTTCCTATCATCGCCCTGACCGCGAGCGCCATGCCGGGGGATCGGGAGCGTTGCCTCGGGGTCGGCATGAACGGCTATGTGACCAAGCCGGTGAGCAAGCTGGATCTCTACAACAACCTGCTGCAGTGGGTGAAGAACAGCGACGGCGAGTCCAGGGTGCCCCTCGAGGTCAAGCCGCCGGATCTGATGGGGGTGCTGGATCTGGACGATGCCCTGCGCCGGTTGGAACAGGACAGGGAGGCGCTGCAGATCCTGTTCAAGCTGTTCCTCTCCGAGCACAGGGACGATCTGTGGGACATACGCTCCGCCTTGCGCCGCCAGCAGCCCGAGGTGGCGTGCCGGCTGCTGCACACTCTCAAGGGGGTGTCGGCCAACATCTCCGCCTCCCGCCTGCAACAGCTGGCCGGGGAGCTGGAGTGGCGGCTTAGGCTGCAGGAGGAGCTGAGCGAGGGGGAGTTGAACCAGCTGCAGCAGGTCTTCACCCAGACCCGGGAAGAGGTGTCCCACTTCCTGCTGACCGGGGAGTCGCAGGAGTCGGTCGCCTTCCCGTTCTCGCCTCAGGACAAGCGGATCTGAGGGGCCAGATAGCAATCGTTCTCAAGTCGCCCGCTTCGAGCTATGATGACCGACCCCATCGCCCCCGCCACGGGGGCGATTGTATTGGGCTTCTCTCTATGACCAGGCGGCGTCCCGTGCCGCGAGCAAGGATTTTACTGTGAGCGTATTTTTGCGGCTTGGCTGGTTCTTCAAGGATCAGTGGCGGCGTTACCTGATGGCCATCACCCTCCTGATGCTGGTGGCCCTGTTGACCGTGATCCCCCCCAAGGTGGTGGGCTGGGTGGTGGATGGCATTACCCAGGGCGGGCTCGACAGCGCCCGGTTGACGGGCTATCTCGCGGGGCTGTTCGGCCTTGGCCTGCTCATCTATCTGCTGCGCTACGTGTGGCGTGTCATGCTGTTCGGTGCCTCCTACCGCCTCGCCTATGTGCTGCGCAACCGGCTCTTCACCCACTTCACCCGCATGAGCCCGGACTTCTACCAGCGCCATCGCACCGGCGATCTGATGGCCCACGCCACCAACGACATCCAGGCGGTGGAGATGACCGCCGGGGAGGGGGTGCTGACCCTGGTGGACTCCATGATCGTCGGCATCCTGGTGCTCTCCATCATGTGCAGCCAGTACTCCTGGCAGCTGACCCTGCTCTCCCTGCTGCCGCTGCCGGTGATGGCGTTCTTCATGAACCGCTTCGGCACCCAGATCTACAAGGAGTTCAAGGCGGCGCAGGGGGCCTTCTCCCGCCTCAACAACAAGACCCAGGAGGCCCTCTCCGGGGTGCGGGTGCTCAAGTCCTACGCGGTGGAGTCCCTCGAAGACAAGGGCTTTGCCGAGCTGACCCGCCAGGCGGGGGAGCGCAACATGGCGGTGGCGCGCATCGACGCCAAGTTCGACCCCGTCATCTATCTCTGCATCGGCTGCTCCTACTTCCTCGCGGTGGCCGGCGGCAGCGCCCTGGTACTACGCGATGAACTGACCCTGGGGGAGCTCACCAGCTTCACCATGTACCTGGGGCAGCTGATCTGGCCCATGTTCGCCATCGCCTGGCTGTTCAACATCATCGAGCGGGGCAGCGCCGCCTATTCGCGCATCGAGAGCCTGCTGGCCGAGCGTAGCGACATCGAGGATCCCGCCTCGCCGCAGCCGCTCAGCTCGCCCTTCCCCCTGGCAATGAAGGGGGTGGCCTACCGGCTCGAGTCGCGCACCCTGCTTCATGGCATCGACCTTACCCTGTCCGGGGGAGGCATGCTCGGCATCGTGGGGCGTACCGGCGCGGGCAAGAGCTCCCTGCTCAAGCTCCTGATGCGCCTGGCCAACCCGAGCGCCGGGCAGATCACCATGGGGGGCGTGCCCATCGAACGGCTGGCCCTTGGCGAGCTGCGCAGCCAGTTTGCCTACGTGCCCCAGGAGCCCTTCCTGTTTTCCACCACCATCGCCGCCAACATCGCCCTCGGCCGGCCGGATGCCAGCCAGGAGGAGATAGAGCGGGTGGCGCGCATCGCCTGCGTGCACGACGACATCGTCCGTTTCCCCAGGGGGTACGAGACCGAGGTGGGGGAGAAGGGGGTGACCCTTTCCGGCGGCCAGAAGCAGCGGCTCGCCATTGCCCGAGCCCTCTTGCTGGAGGCGCCCATCCTGGTGCTGGACGACGCCCTGTCGGCGGTGGATGCCCACACCGAGCAGCAGATCCTGCACGCCCTCAAGGCCAACAAGCGCACCCTCATTCTGGTGAGCCACCGCATGACGGCGGTGGAGCAGGCGGACGAGATCCTGGTGCTGGAGCAGGGGCTCATCAGCGAACGGGGCCGCCACGGCGCCCTGATGGCCCACAACGGCTGGTATGCGGACATGGTCCGTTACCAGCGCCTCGAACAAGATGTGGAGGAGAGCCTGTGAACCCAAACATGACAAGGCTGTCGGGTGATCTGTTGCGCCCGTTCTCTGCCCCTGAAACACGCAGTGGGGAGTCTCTGTGAACCCGACGATCAAACGCCTGCTGGCCTATTGCGCCCGTTATCCCGCCTGGCTGACCCAGGCGGGCATCTGCCTGCTGCTGGCCACCGGTGCCGAGGTGGCGGGCCCCCTGCTTATCAAGCTCTTCATCGACGACTACCTGGCGCCGCGCCGGCTGGAGTGGGGCGTCATCGCCGCCATCGCGGCGGGCTATCTCGGCCTGCAGGTACTCTCGGCCGCGGGTTTCTACCTGCAGTCACTGCGCTTCAACCGCATCGCCCAGGCGGTGGTGCAGCGTTTGCGCGAGCAGGTGTTCGCCACCGCCATCCGGTTGCCGGCCCGCTACTTCGACAAGCATCGCTCCGGCTCG
>ENA-OWLM01000339-OWLM01000339.1-metagenome-genome-assembly--contig:-NODE-339-length-18108-cov-3.845067_pt1 | contig 18108 bp, 19 predicted proteins | sample MGYA00245349_ERZ651102 | MGnify/ENA primary metagenome ERZ651102 (study PRJEB26857, sample SAMEA4031759) | metagenome | biome: human; feature: oral; material: saliva | place: Philippines | collected 2014... | reverse complement strand
GCCTTGAACACCAGCGCCGCCAGAGGCAGAAAGACGATGATGGCCACGTAAGTGAGGGTGACGCCAAGGGACAGTTTCAGTCCCGGCAGAACATTGCGCTTCAACCCTTGCCCCCATTCATGAAAAAGCGCCCCGGCGGTTTCCCGTCGGGCCTCTCGTTTTTTTCCAGCGATTATCGATTAACGGCTGCCGTAAAGCGTATCAAGCGTGGCGCCGGAAGCGAAATGCTCTTTCTGGATCTTTTCCCAGCCACCAAAAACGTCGTTGACGTTGACCAGACGGATTGCCGGGAACTCGTTCTTGAATTCGCCGACGACCTTTTCATTGTGAACGCGGTGGCCGAACTCGGCAGCGATACGCTGGCCTTCTTCTTCATCGCCTTCTGGCGCAGCCCGGATGCGTTCATGGCGGAACACTGGATGGAAATCGCGCTGGTGGACTACTGCTTCAAGGTGCTTATCAGTATTGTGTTCTTCCTGCCGATGTACGGCGTGCTGCTGAATATGCTGCTGAAAAGGCTGGCAGATAAATCTGAAATCACCGCATTGCAGGCAGGTTAAAGGTTCGCTTTATCAGTTGTGATAAGATGAGCGAATGAGCCGCTATGGCCGTTTATCGAAAGGAAGAAGTCAATGCGCAATCTGGTTAAATATGTCGGGATTGGCCTGCTGGTTGTTGGCCTTGCAGCCTGTGATAACAGCGACACCAAAACGCCTGCACAGGGCGCGTCCGCAGAGAGCAACGCGACCGGGCAGCCGGTAAGCCTGCTGGACGGCAAACTCAGTTTCTCTCTGCCAGCGGATATGACCGATCAGAGCGGCAAGCTGGGTACCCAGGCGAACAACATGCACGTGTATTCCGACGCAACCGGTCAGAAAGCGGTCATTGTGATTGTGGGTGACGACACCACTGAAGCGCTGGGCGTGTTGTCCAAACGTCTGGAAGATCAGCAGCGTAGCCGCGACCCGCAGCTGCAGGTGGTGACCAATAAGTCTATCGAACTCAAAGGCCACACGCTGCAACAGCTGGACAGCATTATCTCTGCGAAAGGCCAGACCGCTTACTCTTCCGTGGTGCTGGGTAAAGTCGATAACAAACTGCTGACCCTGCAGATCACGCTGCCTGCGGAAGACCAGCAGAAAGCGCAGACTGCCGCAGAAAACATCATTAATACCCTCGTGATTCAGTAATCCTTCACGAGGATGACGTGGCCTCCGGTGCGTGCACCGGGGGCCATTTTTTTAGCCGCCACGTCAGCATCAGCGCCAGCACCACTAAACCTGCCGCCGCCAGATAGATCACCGGCACGCCAGCCCAGGCCATCACCAGCCCTGCCAGCGGCCCGGTGATCCCCAGCGACATATCCATAAACACCGTATAGGTGGCGAGCGCGGCCCCTTGGTTTTGCTGCGGCACGGCTTTCACCGCCACCACGCCCAGCGCCGGGAAGACCAGCGAGAAGCCCGCTCCCGCAAGGAAGACGCCGATTTTCGCCATCCACGGCGCAGTGGCGATCCCGGTCAGCAGCAGCCCGACGATTTCGACCGCAAAGCAGATCATCGCCACGTTCAGCCCGCCCAGACGGTTAATGCCGTTCGGGAAGAGCAGACGCGCACCGACAAACGCACAGCTAAACAGGGTTAAGGCAAAGGCCGCGCCGTCCCAGCCTTTGGCGTCGTAAAACAGGGTGATGAAGGTGGCGATCACCCCAAAGCCGGTGGTCGCCAGCGCCAGCGCCATCCCGTATGGCCAGACGCGCCCCAGCACCGCGCGAAACGGCAGCGGCTTGCCCTTGCTGGCCTTCACTTTCGGGCGCGGCAGCGCCAGCAGGATCGCCAGCAGCGCAACCGCCATAATAGTGAGGGACAGGCCGTACAGACCGCCCCAGGCGTAACACACCACCCCAAGCGGCGCGCCAATCGCCATGGCGCCGTAGGTGACAATCCCGTTCCAGGAGATCACCCGCCCGATGTGCGATGCGCCGACGACGCCTACGCCCCAGAGCGTGGAACCCGTACCTGCCAGGCTTTGCCCGATGCCCAAAATCACGCGGCCCAGGCACAGCAGCACCAGGCTGACCAGCGGCCACGGGCTGGCGGTGGCCGCCAGAAAGTACCCCAGCCCGCTCAGAAAGCAGCCACACAGCCCCACGACAACAATGCTCTTCGGCCCAAACAGATCGGCGTAGCGTCCCGCGTGCGGACGGCTTATCAGCGTCGCAAAATATTGCAGGCTAATGACCAGCCCCGCCCAGAAGGCGCTAAAGCCCATCACGTCGTGAACGTAGCCCGGCAGGATCGCCAGGGGCAGACCAATCGTCAGATAGCTGGCGAAGTTAAAAATCACAACAGAAACAATGCGCAGATTGAGGCGCACTCCGCTCAGTGCCGGTTCGGCGGAAGGTTCGGGCATGGGTTTAACCTGGATTTTTGCAACAGTGTTTCACTATTACCATGAAGAGAGATGAAAATCAGCAGTGACTTTCAGAGTAACACCCCAGACGAAGGGGATCCGGCGCACTACAATAAACAAGCCCCCCGAAAAAGGAATTCGTATGACAGCCAGCCCGCCCGATAAAGCAGGACTTCACATTTTGTTAAAACTCGCCTGTCTGGTCGTGATCCTGGCAGGGATCCACGCTGCGGCTGATATCATCGTTCAGCTGTTACTGGCGCTCTTTTTTGCCATTGTGCTCAACCCGCTGGTGACCTGGTTTTTACGCCGCGGCGTCAGCCGTCCGGTGGCGATTACTATCGTCGTCATCGTCATGCTGATCGTGCTGACGGCGCTGTTTGGCGTGCTGGCTGCCTCCCTGAGTGAATTCTCGACCATGCTGCCGCAATACAACAAAGCCCTCACCCGCAAGCTGGTTGATTTGCAGGAGATGATGCCGTTTATCAACCTGCATATTTCGCCAGAAAGGATGCTGCGCCGGATGGATTCAGAGAAGGTGATGACCTACGCCACCACGCTAATGACCGGCCTTTCCGGCGCGATGGCCAGCATTCTGCTGCTGGTGATGACGGTGGTGTTTATGCTGTTCGAAGTCCGCCACGTGCCCTACAAGCTGCGCTTTGCGCTGAACAATCCGCAAATTCACATTGCCGGTTTACACCGCGCACTAAAGGGCGTCACCAAATATCTGGCGCTGAAAACGTTATTAAGCCTGTGGACCGGGATCATCGTCTGGCTGGGGCTGATGCTAATGGGCGTGCAGTTCGCGCTGATGTGGGGCGTGCTGGCGTTTCTGTTAAACTACGTGCCCAACATTGGCGCGGTGCTCTCCGCCGTGCCGCCCATGATCCAGGCCTTCCTGTTTAACGGGTTTTACGAATGCATGCTGGTCGGGGCGCTTTTCCTTGTCGTGCATATGGTGCTGGGGAATATTCTCGAGCCGCGCATGATGGGCCACCGCCTGGGCATGTCGACGCTGGTGGTGTTTTTATCGTTACTGATCTGGGGCTGGCTGCTCGGTCCCGTCGGAATGTTGCTGTCGGTACCGCTCACCAGCGTCTGTAAAATTTGGATGGAGACCACCAAAGGCGGCAGTAAACTCGCCATTCTGCTCGGTCCAGGTCGGCCAAAAAGCCGGTTGCCGGGCTAATCGCAGGGAAAGGGCTAAAAGAGACGTTTATTCGCATGCGCGCCAACAACATTGTACGATGTGCGCAGCTCATCGCGCTTGCGAAGAATTAGTTACAGAAACAGGTTTATCGCGGACGCGCGTAGATGAAATTTACACTCTCAATTATCGACTGGCAGGCACGAGCGCCAGGACTGGGCGATGCCGCTGCGTGGCAGGACTGGTCACGCCAGTCTGACGCAATCGACCCCGCCGCGCCGCTGGCAAAACTGACCGACCTGCCGATGATGACCGCGCGCCGCCTCAACTCTGGCAGCAGGCTGGCCGTGGATATCGGTCTCGCGATGCTGCGAAAGCACCAGATTGACGCCGTCGTCTACAGCAGTCGCCATGGTGAACTGGAGCGCAATTACCGCATTCTGCAGGCGCTGGCGGCGGAAGAACCTGTTTCCCCTACGGATTTTGCCATGTCGGTCCACAATGCCGCCGTCGGCAATCTCACGATCGCCGCGCGTCAGCCGATTGTCTCCTCGTCGGTCTCCGCCGGTATGGATACCTTCCAGCAAAGTTTGTGTGAAGTTTTGAGCCTGCTCCACGCGGGCTATTCCCGCGTGCTGCTGGTCGATTTTGACGGCGTCCTGCCTGCGTTTTATCACGCCGGGCTGCCGCCGCAGATGCCCGTCTGGCCGTATGCCCTGGCGCTGGTGATGGAAGCCGGCGATCGGCTCTGCTGCGAAACGCGTGGCGGGAGTGAAGGTGAAGATCCCGCGCTGCCGCAAAGCCTCCAGTTTCTGCGCCATTACCTGAACGACGCGCCGCAATTTACCCTCTCTGGCGAACGCCTCCAGTGGCAATGGACGCGCAAATGAGCGGACTGACTTCGCGTCTCGACCGGTTATGGCGCATGGCGATGACCGGATTCTGCTTCGCGCTGTTTGGCCTCGGCGGGCTGCTGCTGTCGCTGGTGTGGTTTAACCTGCTGCTGCTTGTCCAGCGCGATCGCGCGAAGCGCCGCCAGCTGGCCCGCCGCAGCATTTCCGCCAGTTTTCGCCTGTTTCTCGCGGTGGTAAGGGCGGTGGGGGTGCTGGATTACCGCTTCAACAACCTCGACGCGCTGCGCGCGGAGCGCGGCTGTCTGGTGATAGCCAACCACCCTTCGCTGCTGGACTACGTGTTCCTGGCGTCGGTCATGAACGAAACCGACTGTCTGGTGAAAAGCGCCCTACTGCGCAACCCGTTCGTCAGCGGGGTGATCCGCGCCGCGGATTATCTGATCAACAGCGAAGCAGAGACCCTGCTCTCCGCCAGCCAGCAGCGTCTGGCACAGGGCGATACACTGCTTATCTTCCCGGAAGGGACCCGCACGCGCGTTGGCGAACCCATAACGCTGCAGCGCGGGGCGGCGAACATCGCCGTTCGCTGCAATAGCGCTGTGCGTGTGGTGGTGATCCACTGCAGCGAACGCATGCTGGATAAGCAGAGCAGCTGGTACAACGTTCCGCCCCACAAACCTTTTTTTACCGTGGATGTTCGCGAACGCATCAACATTCATGATTTTTACGATGCGAGCCAGCACGAACCTGCGCTGGCGGCAAGGCAGTTAAACCGGCATATGCAGCATCAGTTAACAACCGGTCTTCAATCTTTGTCAGGAACGAAAGATGCAAGCGCTCTATCTTGAAATTAAGAATCTCATTATCTCTACGCTGAATCTGGAAGAACTTACGCCAGAGGATATCGAGACCGACGCCCCGCTGTTTGGCGACGGGCTGGGTCTGGACTCGATAGATGCCCTGGAGCTGGGGCTGGCCGTAAAAAATCAGTATGGCGTAGTGCTTTCTGCCGAAAGCGACGAGATGCGTCAGCACTTCTATTCCGTTGCCACGCTTGCGGCTTTTATCCATCAACAACGCGCCTGAGAATTTACCCGCTATGACTAACCAGGAAACAATTTATCAGGAAGTCTCTGCGCTTCTTATTACGCTGTTTGAAGTCGCCCCCGAGGACATCACCCCGGAGGCGCGCCTGTACGACGATCTGGATCTCGACAGCATTGATGCCGTTGACATGGTGGTTCACCTGCAGAAGAAGACCGGCCATAAAATCAAGCCTGACACCTTCAAAGCGGTGCGTACCGTCCAGGACGTGGTCGACGTTGTGGAACAGCTTCAGCGCGAAGCGTAACGTGCCGGCGATTCCATTCATCCCGATATTGACGGGGTTAATGCTGCTGGCATGGCCTTTTCTGATTGGCTTCGGGCTGGCAAACAATAATTTGCACGGGATACTGCCCGTGATAGCGCTTGTGCTGCTGTTGCGGGTCTGGCAGGTGCGCCGTCAGAACGGCCCTCTGCGCAACATGATCCTGGGCGTTGCCCTCACGGGCGTGGCGCTGTGCGCGGCGAGCTATGTGCTGCACGCTCACCAGTGGGTGTTGTTTTATCCGGTGGTCGTTAATCTGGTGATGCTGGTGGTGTTTGGCGGGTCGCTGTGGACAACCATGCCGATGGTAGAACGATTTGCGCGGCTGCGTGAACCGACTCTCTCGCCCACCGGCGTCCGCTACACTCGCATCGTGACCCGGGTGTGGTGCGGCTTTTTTATCGGCAACGGCGCGATGGCGCTGTTTACCGTGCTGCACGCCGACCTACGCCTGTGGACGCTGTGGAACGGCATGATTGCCTACATCCTGATGGGCACGCTGATGGCCTGCGAGTGGCTGGTGCGACAACGGGTAATGAAAAAAGATGCATAAACCGCTTCCGCTCAGCCAGTGGCTCAGTGCGCCCCGTCCTGACGATACGCCGATAGCCTGGCGCGACGATGGCGTCTGGACGCTCGGCGATCTGCGTCACGACGTGACGCAGCTGGTTAACACGCTGCGTCAGGAAGAGGGCGAGCGCTGGGCGCTGTGCGTTGAAAACGGCTATCTGTTTACGGTCGCCCTGCTGGCGACGCTGCACGCGGGTAAAACGCCCGTGCTTCCCGGGCACAGCCGGGCCGCGCAGCTTAACGAACAGCGGGCCTTGTTCAGCGGCGTCCTGAGTGACGCTGCGCTCGGCTTTTCAGGGCGACAGCGGTTGGTGGCCTCCACGCCGCGGACAGACAGCGGCTTTTCCCCGCTGCCAGCCATAGACGATACGCGCGTCATCGAGCTTTTCACCTCCGGCTCCACCGGCGCACCGCAGCGGGTCATTAAGCCGATTATCAGTCTGGATCGCGAAGCCCGCGTGCTGGCGGAACAGTTTGGCGATCGCCTTGCGGGCTGCCATGTTGTCGCCTCCGTGGTACTGCACCACCTGTATGGCCTGACGTTTCGTGTCGTCTTGCCCATGGCGCTCGGCCTGCCGTCACAGACCAGGCTGCTCAACTATGCCGAGCAGCTCTCAGCCCTGCCCCACGACAAACGCTATCTTTTTATCAGCAGCCCGGCCTTCCTCAAGCGGCTGGATACGGCCCTGACGCCGCCCCCCGTTGCCCTGCTCATTTCCGCAGGCGGCGTGCTGCCCTGGCGGGATATCACCGCGTTTCAGGGCTGGCTCAACCTCTGGCCCGATGAAATCTACGGCAGTACCGAAACGGGGGTCATGGCCTGGCGTCACCGTCAGGATGAGTCAACGCGCTGGCAGCCGTTCCCCGGCGTGACGTTTCACGACGGTCGCGTCACGTCGCCGCTGATCCACGAGCCGGAAGGCGTCGTGCTGGATGATAATTTACACTTCTCGGCCGACGGGCAGTTCAGCATCGTTGGCCGCCGTGGGCGGGTGGTCAAAATCGAAGACAAACGCATTTCGCTCGATGAAATTGAGCAGCGATTGCTGGCGCTGGACGGCATCTGCGACGCCGCCGCGCTGGCGGTGACGCGCGGGGGACGTCAGGGCATTGGCGTGCTGCTGGTGCTCAGTGACGAGGCGCGTGCGCACAGAGAAAGCGTGGGGAAAAATGCCCAGGAATCCGCCTGGCGCCGCGCCCTTCGCCCCTGCCTTGAACCGGTTGCCGTGCCCCGCTACTGGCGGATCGTCGATGAAATCCCGGTCAACAGCATGAACAAGCGTGTGACTGCGCAGCTACAGGAGTTATTTCATGAAGATCCATGAAATCGAACGCCGCCAGCCCGATGCGACGCATCTGGAGATCGACCTCTATCTGGATCCGGCCCTGCTCTGGTTTAAGGGGCATTTCGCCGTGCAGCCCTTGCTCCCCGGCGTGGCGCAGCTCGACTGGGTAATGAACTACGCCACCACGCTGCTGGCACCGGGCTACCGTTTTCACAGCATTCAGAACGTGAAGTTCGCTGCCCCGCTGCTGCCGGAAAACAGGGTGACGCTGCTCCTGGCCTGGCAGCCCGAACGCCAGATGCTGACCTTCAGCTACCAGCGCCATGCCGGTAGCGAACACCATACCGCCAGCAGCGGGAAGATTCGCCTATGTCAGTAACCTTCCGCCCCTGCGTGCTGATCCCGTGCTACAACCACGGGGCGATGATGGCCTCGGTGCTGGCGCGCCTCGCGCCCTTCGAGCTGCCCTGTCTGGTGGTGGACGACGGCAGCGATGAACCCACGCGCCGAACGCTTGACGATCTCGCGGCTGGCAGAAAACAGCGGGAAAGGGGCGGCGGTGATGCAGGGCCTGCAAGCCAGCGCAGAGCGCGGCTTCACCCACGCGATTCAGGTGGACGCCGACGGCCAGCACGCTATCGAAGACATTCCCAAACTGCTGGCGCTGGCGGAGCGCCACCCGGAGGCGTTAATTTCCGGCAGACCCGTTTACGATGACTCCATTCCCCGTTCGCGCCTGTACGGACGCTGGATCACGCACGTCTGGGTGTGGATTGAAACCCTGTCGCTGCAGCTAAAAGACAGCATGTGCGGTTTTCGGGTTTACCCCATCGCGCCGGTGCTGCGGCTTGCCGCGCGCACGCCGCTCGGAAAGCGGATGGATTTTGATACCGAAGTGATGGTGCGGCTCTACTGGCAGGGCAACACCAGCCATTTTCTGCCCACCCGCGTGACCTATCCGCCGGACGGGCTATCCCATTTCGATGCGCTAAAAGACAACCTGCGCATCTCGCTGATGCATACCCGCCTGTTCTTCGGCATGCTGCCGCGCATTCCCGCGCTGCTGATGCGCCGCCGCTCGCAGCACTGGGCGCAGCAGCAGGAGGTGAAAGGGCTGTGGGGAATGCGTCTGATGCTGCGCGTCTGGCAGCGGCTGGGGCGTAACGCCTTTACCACCCTGCTGTGGCCGGTTACCGCCATATACTGGCTGACCGCCCGCTCTGCGCGCCGGGCGTCACGGCAATGGCTGACGCGCGTAAAGCAGGTGATGGCGCAGCGGCAGATGCCTCAGCCTCCTCGCCTGCACAGCTTTTTCCACTTCCTGCGCTTTGGACAGGCCATGCTCAACAAAGTGGCCAGCTGGCGCGGCGAAATGACGCTCCATCGCGATCTGGTCTTCGCGCCGGGTGCGCAGGCGGCGCTGGGTCTGGACGATCCGCAGGGCAAACTGCTGCTCGCCTCGCATCTTGGCGACGTGGAGGCCTGTCGGGCGCTGGCGCAGCGCGAAGGGGGGAAAACCATCAACGCGCTGGTCTTCAGCGATAACGCCAAACGCTTTAAGCAGGTGATGGAAGAGATGGCCCCGCAGGCGGGCATTCACCTGATGCCCGTGACCGACATCGGCCCGGATACTGCCATCCTCATCAAAGAGAAGCTGGATCGTGGCGAATGGGTCGCCATTGTGGGCGACCGCATCGCCGTCACGCCGCAGCGCGGCGGCAGCTGGCGCGTGATATGGAGCGATTTTATGGGCCAGCCCGCGCCGTTCCCGCAGGGGCCGTTTATCCTGGCGTCTATTTTGCGCTGCCCGGTGGTGCTGATTTTTGCCCTCTGCCAGCAGGGGAAACTGACCCTGCACTGCGAGCCCTTTGCCGACCCGCTGCTGCTGCCGCGCGGCGAACGCCAGCAGGCGCTGCAGCAGACCGTCGATCGCTATGCGCAGCGGCTGGAACATTACGCCCTCATGTCGCCGCTCGACTGGTTTAATTTTTTCGATTTCTGGCAGCTGCCAGAGGTCAACGAGAAGGAGTAAAGGGTGCTGACCGATCCCCGCTTTACGGCTGAAGTTGAGATCAACGTGCCGTTCCACGACGTCGATATGATGGGCGTGGTCTGGCACGGCAACTATTTCCGCTACTTTGAGATCGCCCGCGAGGCGCTGCTTAACCAGTTTAATTACGGCTATCGCCAGATGAAGGCCTCCGGCTACGTCTGGCCGGTGGTGGACACCCGCGTGAAATACCGCGACGCGGTGACGTTCGAGCAGCGCATCCGCGTGCGCGCCCACATTGAAGAATATGAAAACCGCCTGCGCATCGCCTATCAAATCTTCGACGCGCAAACCGGGAAACGCACCACCACCGGCTACACCATTCAGGTGGCGGTGGATGAAGCCAGCCGGGAGATGTGCTTTGTCAGCCCGGCTATTCTGTTTGAACGTATGGGGATCGCGCCATGAAATGGATACCGCTTCTCGCCCTGCTGATGAGCCCGCTGGCCAGCGCGGTGACGCTGGACGAACTGCAGCAGCGCTTTGCGGAACAGCCGGTGGTGCGCGCGCACTTCGAGCAAACCCGCACCATCAGGGACATGCCACAGCCGCTGCGCTCGCAGGGGGAGATGCTGATCGCCCGCGACAGCGGTCTGCTGTGGGATCAAAAAGCGCCGTTTCCGATGACGCTGCTGCTGGACGACAGGCGGATGGTGCAGATCGTTAACGGCCAACCGCCGCAAACCCTCACCGCCGATAATAATCCGCAGATGTTCCAGTTCAACCACCTGCTACGGGCGCTGTTTCAGGCCGACCGCAAGGTGCTCGAAGAGAACTTCCGCATCGATTTTAAAGACCAGGGGGAAGGCCGCTGGTCGCTGGTGCTGACGCCTGTGACCACGCCGCTGGACAAGATTTTCGCCACCCTCGATTTGCGCGGTGCCGCATACCTGGAATCGATTCGACTGAACGATAAGCAGGGCGACACGACCGATATCGCCCTGTCCCGCCACCAACTGACGCCCGCCAGCCTGACCGATGCCGAACGCCAACGCTTTGCCGCACCGTAAATCCCTGCGCCCGGCGCTGCTGTGGGCCACGGTATGCCTGATCCTGTTGGGCGTGCTGCTCACGCTGCTGCCCGGCGCGCGGCTGAACAGCAGCGTACTGGCGATGTTGCCGAAACAGACGCTCGGGGCGATCCCCCCGGCGCTCAATGACGGATTTATGCAGCGTCTCGACCGCCAGCTCGTCTGGCTGGTCAGCCCCGGCAAAAAGCCAGACCCGCGCGTAGCGCAGCAATGGCTGGAACTGCTGCAGCGCAGTCACGCGCTGAATGTGGTGAAAGGGCCAATGGACGCCGCCGGGCAAAAAGCCTGGGGTGATTTCTTCTGGCAGCACCGTAACGGCCTGATCGACCCCGCCACCCGGGCGCGCCTGCAACACGGCGGGGACGCGCAGGCCCGATGGATCCTGTCCCAGCTCTATTCCGCCTTTTCAGGCGTGAGCGGCAAGGAGCTGCAAAACGATCCGCTGATGCTGATGCGCGGCTCACAGCTCACCCTCGCCCAAAACGGCCAGAAAATGCAGCTGATGGAAGGCTGGCTGGTCACCAAAGATGACGCCGGAAACTACTGGTATCTGCTGCACGGCGAACTGGCGGGATCGTCGTTCGATATGCAGCAAACCCACCGGCGGGTCACCACCCTTAAGGCGCTGGAAGAGACGCTGAAAACGCACTACCCGCAGGCGCAGCTGCTCTCTCGCGGCACGGTGTTTTACAGCGATTACGCCAGCCAGCAGGCCAGGCGGGATATTTCCACGCTCGGCGTCGCCACGGTGCTCGGGGTGATCCTGCTGATTGTGGCGGTGTTCCGCTCCGTGCGCCCGCTGCTGTTGAGCATGCTCTCCATCGCCATCGGCGCGCTGGCGGGCACGGTATTTACGCTGCTGCTGTTCGGCGAGCTGCACCTGATGACGCTGGTGATGAGCATGAGCATCATCGGTATTTCGGCAGACTATACGCTTTACTACCTCACGGAGCGGATGGTGCACGGCGCTGACGACTCGCCCTGGCAAAGCCTGTCGAAGGTACGCAATGCGCTGCTGCTGGCGTTGCTCACCACCGTCGTCGCCTACCTGATGATGATGCTGGCCCCCTTCCCCGGCATCCGCCAGATGGCGGTGTTTGCCGCGGCGGGGCTGAGCGCCTCGTGCCTGACGGTGATTTTCTGGCATCCGTGGTTGTGCCACAAAATGCCGGTCCGTCCGATTCCCGCGAAAGGTTTTATGCTGCGCTGGCTGAACGCCTGGCGTAACCGCAAAACCCTGTCCGTGGGGCTGCCGCTGGTGCTGGCGCTGATTTCCGCCATCGGGATAGGCAGCTTGCGGGTCGATGACGATATCGCCCAGCTCCAGGCGCTGCCGAAAGACATTCTGGCCCAGGAAAAAACCATCACCGCCCTGACCGGGCAGAGCGTCGACCAAAAGTGGTTTGTGGTGTACGGCGCGTCGGCCCAGCAAACGCTGGAGCGGCTGGAGGCCTTTACCCCGGCGCTGGCGCAGGCGCAAAAGGCGGGGGATATGGCACGCTGGCGCACCCTGCCGCTGAACTCGCTGGCGCGCCAGAAAAGCGATCTGCAGCTTCTGCACAACGCCGCGCCAGCGGTAATGAAAATGTTGCAAAGCGCGGGGCTGAACAGCGTCACACCCAATCTGGACGCGATGCCGGTTAGCGTTGAGGCGTGGCTCGCCAGCCCGGTCAGCGAAGGCTGGCGGCTGCTGTGGCTGACCTTGCCCAACGGCGAAAGCGGCGTGCTGGTCCCGGTGGATGGCGTGAAAAACAGCGCGGCCCTCGGCAAACTGGCGGCCAGCCATGAGGGCGTTGCCTGGGTCGACCGCAAAGCCAGCTTCGACAGCCTGTTTGCGCTCTACCGTTCGCTGCTGACGGGCTTACTGTTCGTGGCGCTGGCGGTGATTGCCTGCGGGGCGAGGCTGCGGCTCGGCTGGCGCAAAGGGGCGATCGGTCTCGTGCCCTCCCTGCTTTCGCTCAGCTGCGGGCTGGCGGCGCTGGCCGTCGCGGGCCATCCGGTGAACCTGTTTTCGCTGCTGGCGCTGGTGCTGGTGCTCGGGATTGGCATCAACTACACGCTGTTTTTCAGCAACCCGCGCGGAACGCCCCTGACCGCGATGCTGGCGATTACGCTTGCCATGATGACCACGCTGCTGACGCTGGGCATGCTGGTGTTCAGCACCACCCAGGCCATCAGCAGCTTTGGCATTGTGCTGGTGAGCGGTATTTTCACCGCCTTCCTGCTCGCCCCGCTGGCGATGCCGACGACGAAAGAGAGAATACGATGATCCGATTTTACCGCCTGGCGATATGTCTTCTGGCACTGCTGCTGGCAGGGTGTAGCCATTCGCCGAACCGCGATGACGCGCGGCCCGAGGCCTGGCTCCAGCCGGGCACCCGCGTAACGCTGCCGCCGCCGGGCATCACCCCGGCCATGAGCTCGCAGCAGCTGCTGACCGGCAGGTTCAACGGACGCACCCAGTCGCTGCTGGTGATGCTGAATGCTGACGGGCAGAAGGTGACGCTGGCCGGCCTCTCCTCCGTGGGGGTCCGTCTGTTCCTCGCGACGTATGACAACACCGGTATCCATACCGAACAGTCGGTTGTGGCACCGGAGCTGCCGCCCGCCAGCCAGGTACTGGCGGACGTGATGCTCAGCCACTGGCCGCTCAGCGTCTGGCAGCCGCAGTTGCCGAAAGGCTGGACGCTGAACGATACTGACAACAGACGCGAGCTGCGCAACCCCGACGGCAAGCTGGTCACGGAGATTGTCTACCTGCAACGCAAAGGCAAACGTGAGCCGATTAGCATCGAGCAGCATGTTTTTAACTACCACATCACCATTCAATATCTGGGTGACTGAGATGATTTACCTTTCTGCCGTTGGCATGGTCAACGCCCTGGGCAACTCGGCTGATGAGATTGCGGCAAACCTGACCGCAGGCGTTGCGCCGGGGATGCGTCGCCGCGCGGGCTGGCTGCAGGGCGTGCCGGATGCGGTGCTGGGCGGCGTAGAGGGCGAGCTGCCGTCAATACCCGACCACCTGTCGGCGCATCGCAGCCGTAACAACCAGCTGCTGCTGGCGGCGCTGGCGCAGATCCAGCCTGCCGTTGATGCGGCCATCGCGCGCGTGGGACGCGACCGCGTGGCGGTGGTGCTTGGCACCAGCACGTCCGGGCTGGACGAAGGTGACGCGTACGTGCGCCTCTCTCAGAGCGGCGAGGAGAGCCCGCAGTGGCAATACCCGCAGCAGGAGCTGGGCGATCCGTCGCGCTTTCTCGCCAGCTGGCTTGAGCTGGACGGCCCGGCATATACCATTTCGACCGCCTGCTCCTCCAGCGCGCGGGCAATCATCAGCGGCTGTCGTTTGATCAACGCCGGGCTGGTGGATGTCGCCATTGTGGGCGGTGCCGACAGCCTGAGCCGCATGCCGGTTAACGGGTTTAACAGCCTGGAGTCACTCTCGCCAACCCAGTGCGAACCCTTTGGTCGTGACCGCCGGGGGATCACCATTGGTGAAGCGGCGGCGCTGATAGTACTGACCCGCGAGCCGGGAGAGGTCGCGCTGCTGGGCGCGGGTGAATCCAGCGATGCGTATCACATTTCCGCGCCGCACCCGCGGGGTGAAGGGGCCATCCGCGCCATCACCCAGGCGCTGAACGAGGCGGGCATGACGGCGGATGATGTTGGCTATATCAACCTGCACGGCACCGCCACGCCGCTTAACGATCGCATTGAGGCGCAGGTTATCCACGATCTGTTTGGCGAACGCGTGCCGTGCAGTTCCACCAAACATCTGACCGGCCACACGCTGGGCGCCGCCGGGATCACCGAGGCCGCGCTAAGCTGGCTGATCCTGACCCGCAACCTGCCGCTGCCGCCGCAGGATTTTTCCCGCTACGCGCAGGACGACACGCTGCCCGCCTGCGGACTGCTGCACGCGCCTGCCCCGCTGAAAAAACCGGTCATCCTGTCGAACTCGTTCGCGTTTGGCGGCAACAACGCCAGCCTGCTGCTGGGGAGAGTGTGATGAAATATTTATCCCCCGCCGAGTACCTTCCTCACGACGCGCCCATGATGCTGCTGGAGACCGTCGAGAGCGTCACCGACAACGGTGCAGCGTGCAGCGTCACGGTGAGCGGGCGCGGCGTGCTCGCCCCGTTTCTGAACGCCGACGGCGACCTGCCGGGCTGGTTTGCGCTGGAGCTGATGGCGCAGACCGTCGGCGTTTGGTCTGAGTGGCATCGCCTGCAAAAAGGGCTGCCGCACAGCCCGCTGGGCATGGTGCTGGGCGCGCGTGAGCTGGTATGCGCCGCAGGGCTGTTTGCCGCAGGCACCACGCTGACCATCACCATCGAAAGGCTGATGCAGGATGAACGCTTTGGCAGCTTCGAATGCGTTATCCACGCGGATAACGCCTCCCTTGCCACGGGCCGGGTGAACACCTTCCAGCCGAGCGAAGAAGAATTAACATCACTTTTCAATCAGGGAACGCCATCATGAGATCCGTACTGGTCACCGGTGCCAGCAAAGGCATTGGCCGCGCGATTGCCCTTCAGCTTGCGGCTGACGGTTTCACCGTGGGCGTGCATTACCACCGCGATGCCGCTGGCGCACAGGAGACCCTCGACGCGATTGTTCAGGCAGGCGGCACGGGCCGATTACTTGCCTTCGACGTGGGCAACCGCGAGCAGTGCCGTGCGGTGCTGGAACAGGAAATAGCTGACCACGGCGCATGGTATGGCGTGGTCAGTAACGCAGGCATCACCCGCGACGGCGCGTTTCCGGCGCTCAGCGAGGATGACTGGGACAGCGTGATCCACACCAACCTCGACAGTTTCTATAACGTTATCCATCCCTGCATTATGCCGATGATCGGCACCCGCAAGGGCGGCCGGATTATCACCCTGTCGTCGGTTTCTGGCCTGATGGGCAACCGCGGGCAGGTGAACTACAGCGCCGCCAAAGCCGGGATTATCGGTGCCACCAAAGCGCTGGCCGTTGAGCTGGCGAAGCGCAAAATCACCGTGAACTGCATCGCGCCGGGGCTGATTGATACCGGCATGATCGAGATGGACGAAGCCGCGCTGAACGCAGCAATGTCGATGATCCCGATGCAGCGCATGGGCCACGCTGACGAAGTGGCCGGGCTGGCGAGCTACCTGATGTCAGACAAGGCGGGCTATGTGACGCGCCAGGTGATCTCGATTAACGGAGGTATGCTATGACGCGCCGCGTCGTGATTACCGGCATGGGCGGCATCACCGCGTTTGGCGAAGCGTGGCCGACCCTTTCACGCCGCCTGCGCGGGTATGAAAATGCGGTGCGCACCATGTCTGAGTGGCAGGCGTATGACGGTCTGCAAACCCTGCTGGCCGCGCCCATTGAGGACTTCACCCTGCCGGATCACTACACCCGCAAGCGGATTCGGGCCATGGGCCGCGTGTCGCTGCTCTCTACCCGCGCCACCGAGCTGGCGCTGGAGCAGGCGGGCCTGATTGACGACCCCGTGCTGACCAGCGGTCAAACCGGCATCGCCTACGGTTCGTCGACGGGCAGCACCGGGCCGGTGAGCGAATTCGCGTCCATGCTTATGGAAAAGCACACCCATAACATCACCGGCACGACCTATGTGCAGATGATGCCGCACACCACCGCCGTCAACACGGGACTGTTCTTTGGCCTGCGCGGACGGGTGATCCCCACCTCGAGCGCCTGTACCTCCGGGAGCCAGGCGATTGGCTATGCGTGGGAGGCCATTCGTCACGGCTATCAAACCGTGATGGTGGCGGGCGGTGCGGAAGAGCTTTGCCCCTCGGAAGCCGCCGTTTTTGATACCCTCTTCGCCACCAGCCAGCGTAACGACGCGCCCAAAACCACGCCGTCGCCTTTCGACAGCCAGCGCGACGGCCTGGTGATTGGCGAAGGTGCAGGCACCCTCATTCTGGAAGAGCTGGAGCACGCCAGAGCGCGCGGTGCGACAATTTACGGCGAGATTGTGGGTTTTGCCACCAACTGCGATGCGGCCCATATCACCCAGCCCCAGCGTGAAACCATGCAGATTTGTATGGAACAGTCGCTGGCGATGGCGGGCCTGAGCCCTCAGGATATTGGCTACATTTCCGCCCACGGGACGGCGACCGATCGCGGGGACATCGCCGAGAGTCAGGCCACCGCCGCCATTTTCGGCGACAGCGTGCCCATTTCATCCCTGAAAAGCTATTTTGGCCACACGCTGGGCGCGTGCGGGGCGCTGGAGGCCTGGCTGAGCCTGGAGATGATGCGTGAAGGCTGGTTCATTCCAACGCTCAATTTAAGACAACCGGATGAGCAATGCGGCGCTTTAGATTATATTATGGGGGAAGCCCGTCAGATTGACTGCGAGTATCTGCAAAGCAATAACTTCGCATTTGGCGGCATCAATACCTCGATAATCATTAAACGCTGGGCGTAACTATGTACCAGTTTGTACTGGGAAAAATCTCCACCCTTAGCGCGGACCCGCTGGCGTCAACGCTCGCAGACAGGGCACCTCAGGGTGCGCGAAACGCCTCCTGGCTTGCAGGCCGGACGCTGCTCGCCAGAACATTATCCCCCTCGCCGCTGCCCGACATCATTTACGGTGAACAGGGAAAACCGGCTTTTGCGAAGGGGCACCCGCTGTGGTTCAACCTGAGCCATAGCGGCGACGACATTGCCTTATTGATGAGCGACGAAGGTGAAGTCGGCTGCGATATCGAAGTGATCCGCCCGCGGCAGAACTGGCAGGCGCTGGCGAACGCCGTCTTTAGCATCACCGAGCATGAAGAGCTTGAGCGCGAAGCGCCCGAGGAACAGCTTTCTGCCTTCTGGCGTATCTGGACGCGGAAAGAGGCGATTGTAAAACAGCGCGGCGGCAGCGCCTGGCAGATTGTCAGCATCGACAGCACCGCGCAGACGCATTCGGTAAGCCAGCTGCGCTTCGGCACGCTGAGCCTGGCGGTGTGTACCCCTACGCCCTTTACCTTGACCGCCGAGTCGATTTCTTACCCCAATACCTCTGCGGCATAAAAATCGTCAGCACGCCGAGAATAATCAGGCCAACGCCCGCCAGCCCGCGCCAGGAAAAGTGTTCTCCCCAGCCGGGCAGCACAACGGCGGCACCCCACACCAGAATGTAGCTGAGGCTCAGCAGGGCATAGGCTCGACTGAGCGCCATGCGCTGCAGGGCCAGATACCAGCAGCCCATCGAGGCCACATAGCCCGTTAGCCCCAGCATTAAGGTTCCCGTCCCGGGCGCGGCGTGCCAGAGGGCAACCAAAAAGGCCTCACTCACCGGCGGTAGCGTCAGCATGGCCTGGCGCAGCACCAGCTGCGCCACGCTCACCAACACCACGCTGCATAACGCCCAACATGCCCCTTTCA
>ENA-OWLM01000338-OWLM01000338.1-metagenome-genome-assembly--contig:-NODE-338-length-18113-cov-5.203013_pt1 | contig 18113 bp, 12 predicted proteins | sample MGYA00245349_ERZ651102 | MGnify/ENA primary metagenome ERZ651102 (study PRJEB26857, sample SAMEA4031759) | metagenome | biome: human; feature: oral; material: saliva | place: Philippines | collected 2014... | reverse complement strand
ACCGGTGTTGCCGCCGTGAGAGGGCGGAGTACTAGGCCGCTATACGATGGGGCCGTGAGATTTACATCTCTTTTACCAGGTCTCCCTGGCAACACATATAACTATACAGAGGTTCCCGAAAACAACCAAATCGAAAAGCAGTGAATTGAGTCACATATTTTACACTGAATGCAAGACCCACCATATAGGCTCTTTTCCAGCTACACCAGGCACTCCCCCGGCAGCTTCCACCGCCACCACACCCCGCCTCCACCCAATAAACACCTTACAAAACGCCACGGCATCAAGGCACAAAAATGCGCCCCGCACAGTGTACGGGGCGCATCCGCTCAAACTAGAGCAAGAAACTATGCCTTACGGCGGCGAAGCACCATCACAGCGGCACCAGCGATCAGCGCAAACGCACCGACAGCCGCCAGGCTCAGAACACTCTGAGCACCAGTCTTAGCCAGCGAGCCCTTGCTCTGAGGCGCAGACTTGGTCGCCGAAGCGCTCACCTGAGAATCAGAACCGGAGCTCTTAGGCTGAGACTCAGACTTTGCCGAAGAAGAGTTCTTCAGCGGCGCGGTCTTCGCAGTGGTTCCCAGCTGGTCGTTAGCTTCCTCAGCCTTCGAAGGTTCACCCTTCGACTGCTCAGCCGCAGGCTTCTCTGCTACTGCAGATGCAGATGCGGAAGGCGACGCCGAGGCAGCGGCAGGGAACGCCGGCTCATCAGCCTCATTGCGGTTATCTGCGTTGCCAGCGTCCTTCGCGTCATTAACAATCAGCGAAACAGCCGAATCGTAATTGCGGTTGGTAGCCACATCAGAACCAGCAGTGACGGTGCCGAGCAGGTAGCCCTGGCTGTACTGCATGGTGTTCGCAGGAACACGCAGAGTTGCCTCGAAGGAGTACTTGCCGGTACGTGAGTTGTAGACGAACGCGCTCGCCGGAACGATAGTAGACACCTTCTGGATGTTTGCCAATTCGCTATCGGTCAGCTTGTCATAACCCATCGACCACTCACCCTCCTTGACGAGGAACAGGCGGAGACCTTCGGCCGGCGGCTTATCATAGTCGTAGCCGGACACGTGGAAGGTGTAGGGGCGGGTAATGTCGACGGTACCCTCAGCGAAGTTCAGGGTGGGGTCAATCAGCACTGCAGTAGCCTGCTTCGGGTAGCCCTGGAAGGGAACCTTTGCGGGATTAATAGTCGCGGTGGAGGTGAATTCACCCTCGGAAACCTCAGCGTAGAACTTCACGATGGAGTTCGGAACCAGCTTCTGCTGCGAGGAAGGAACAGTCTTGCCGTTACGATCCACGGTCGCCTTGGAGGTGTAGGTGTCGGTCAGGGAGCCGTCGCCGGTCTTCGCGTTCAGCACGTAGGGTACTGCCGCGGTGGTGTTGGCGATGTCCTGCTTATCCACTGCGATGACGGAGCCGTCTTCGGTGATGGTCAGGTCGTTAGCCTTACCACCGTTCATCTCAACCTCACCGATCACGCGGTCGGTCTTAGCGTCGAAGATAGCGATCTTACCGGTGCCGAAGTCGGTCACGTACACCAGGTCACGCGCCTCATCGTTCTCCATGGACAGGGCCTGGGTGCCGAACTTGACGAACTTCTTGAACGCGCCGGTAGTCAGGTCGTACACGGAGATACCGGAGTTCACGCCGTTCACACCCTGAGAGGAGACGTAAATTTCGTTCTCGGAGTGGTCAATGGTGACGTCAGAGGGGCGAACCTCAACGGAGGAGTTCTCGCCGCGGGTCTGGATAACCTGCTCGGTCTTGAAAGTGTGGGTGTTGATGACGAAGACCTTGCCGCCGGTGCGCTCAGGCACGTACAGCTTGTCGCCGTCAACGGTCATGTTCATGCCAACATAGCGGGTACCGCCATTGGGGGCACCCTCCAGCTGCAGCTTAGTAACTTCGAAGGTCTTCATGTCGATAGCGGACACATAGTAGCGGCCGGTCACGAACACCTTGCCGGAGTTGTGGTCCACCAGCACGGAGCGGGGGTGCTCAATCCAGTTCGGGTCACTCTCAGAGATACCGTGGTTAGTCCAAACCTGCTCCATGGTGTTCTGGTCGAACACAGACAGGGAGTTGTCAGTGGTGTTAGTAACCCACACGGTGCCGGACACATCATCAACAGTGATACCGTACGCGGAAATGTAGCCGAATTCGCCGTTCTTATCCAGCTCGAAGGGAAGCGCTGCTACTTCTTCAATCTGAAGAGTGTCCGCGTTGACACGAGCAATAGTGGAGGCGAGGTTGCTATTACCGCCCACGCCAACCATCCAGATTTTGTTGGTCGCCTTGGAGTAGGCAACCTGGTACTGGCCGGGCAGGCCCTGGGTAATCTGCGCGACGGATGCGGAGGTGTCAACAACGCGGCTCAGCGATGCGGTGGAAGGAGCCGATGCGCTAGAGGCGGCGGTCTGATGTGCGTTATTCGGTGCTGCGAAGGAGGCAGGAATCATGGCTGCGCCGGAGATTGCGAGCGCGAGGGAGCCAACGGCGAGCCCCTTCAACGCCTTGCCCGAGGAGGGAGTGAGGTTCAATGTGTGTCCTTCAAATGTGTAACGGAAGTGCTCACATGCCGCATGCGAATGCTAACGAGACACCCGTGAATATGCGGTGACATATTCGACGGCACGAAAAGCAGAAATGCAGGTAACGCATAAATTTACCTACCTTCTAATCCTCAGTGTTTTCCCAGGAAAATACAAGCAGCGACGTGGGCGTGTTTTGTATTTTTATGAGTGAGCCCCTAATTCGCCTCCAGTATCACGTGAAGGTTGAGTTGTTTCCGAGGTTTTTCCTTGCTCTTGCAGGCAAAAACCCTGGCTACAAGGGGTGTTGTGATGCTTTTATATTTACACATTAATGTAAAAGTTTAGGTGAGGCGCGCCAGCAACATTCACTGCGGGCCACACATTTTTTCGACATTCAAAACCTATATTTTTACAGGCAAGTGCACATATATAAATATGTTTTAAAACCCCTGCCCAGTATTAGCCCAAGCAGGCACGCAAAAGGCGGGTACCCCTCCCCCAGATTCGAAGAATCCGAAAGAGAAAATACCCGCCTTCTCACGCGTTTCGAGCATTCAAGCCCGAAAACTAAACGCTACACTTTATGCCTTGCGGCGGCGCATCACCAGAGCAGCACCCGCAATCAGCGCCACAGAAGCGAAAGCAACCAGCGGCATCACAGCGTTAGCACCGGTGTTCGCCAAAGCGCTACGCGAAGAGCCAGCCTGCGAAGAACCAGCCTCGCTCTTAGCAACCGAGGAACCACCGGTAGAAGAATCGGAACCGCCATTCTTCACAGCCGAACCGGACTTATCAGCCTTCACAGCATCCGGAGCAGACTTGGAATCCTGTGCACCAGTCTTAGCATCAGACTTGGAATCAGACTGAGATGCCTGATCCTTAGAGGTCTGATCCTTAGCCTCTGCGGTGTTCTCGGACTTAGCATCAGACTTCTTGTCCTCAGACTTAGCGTCCTCAGCCTTCTTGTCCTCAGCCTTCTTGTCCTCAGGCTTCGGATCAGCCGGCTTCGGATCAGCCGGCTTCGGGTCAGCCGGCTTCGACTCCTCAGCCTTCACACCGGTCACCGTCGGGTAACCCGCAAACTGAAGCGAAGTCGGGGTGATACCCACCGGAGCTGCGCTCGCGTCGGTGTCCTTCACACCAACCTTGAACTTCAGAATCGAGTTAGCCTTCAGCTGCTGAACCGATGCGGGAACGTCGTTACCCTGGCGGTCCTTGCCGGGCAGGGTGGTGTACTCGCTGGCAGTGGTGATCTCGCCGGTGGTGCCGTTGAGCACGTAGGGCAGGGTGACCTTCTCGTCGCGGTCCTTCTTGTCGAGAACCAGCACGGAGCCGTCCTTGAGCAGGGTCACGTCGTTCGCGGCTGCGCCGTTCATCTCGACCTCGCCGATGACCTCGTCAGCGCGGCCGTCGAAGACAGCCACCTTGCCGGTGCCGAAGTCGGTCACGTACACCAGGTCGCGATCCTCATCGTGCTCCAGTGCGAGCGCCTGGGTGCCGAACTTGACGAACTTCTTGAACTCGCCGGTGGTCAGGTCGTACACAGAGATACCGGAGTTGACGCCCTTCACACCCTGAGAAGAAACATAAATCTCATTCAGCGAGTGATCCACCGCCACGTCGGAGGGGCGAACCTCAACGGTGGAGTCCTCACCCTGAGTCTGGATGGTCTTCTCAACCTTGAAGGTCTTGGTGTCCACGACGAAGAGCTTGCCACCGGTACGCTCGGGAACGTACAGCTTACCGCCGTCCAGGAACAGGTTCATGCTCACGTAGCGAGTACCGCCGTCGGGTGCGCCTTCGAGCTGAATCTTCTCAACCTGCTTGGTCTTCAGGTCGATTGCGGAGACGAAGAAGCGGCCGGTGACGAACGCCTTACCGGACTCGTGGTCAACCAGAACGGAGCGGGGGTGCTCGATCCAATTCGGGTCGCCTTCCTTCACGCCCTCGTTAGTCCAGATGAGCTTGAGGGTCTGCTGGTCGTACACTGCCACGGAGTTGTCGATAGTGTTGGTGACCCAAACGGTGCCGTCCACGTCATCAACGGTCACGCCGTACGCGGAGGTGTAACCGTACTGGCCCTTGTCGTTCTTCTTCACGGGCAGTTCGGCGAATGCCTCGGTCTGCAGGGTATCTGCATCCACGCGTGCCAGGGAGGAAGCGAGGCCGCCGCGCGCACCCACGGTGGGTACGAACAGCTTGTGGTTCTTCTTGGAGTAGCCGACCTGGAACTGGCCGGGCAGACCCTGAATGATGTTTGCAACGCTACCGTTTGCGTCCACGGTGCGGTGTGCCTCGGTGGAGGGGGCGGTAGAGTCGGTTGCCTTGGTCTTGGTGGCGGTTGCCGGGTAGCCCTGGAACTCGCGGGTTTCGGGGGTGACCTGCTTGACCTCGGAGTTGTCGCCTGCGGTTGCGGTGACCTTGAACTTCAGGATGGAGTTCGCCTGAATGTCGGAGGTCTTGGCGGGAACCTCGTTGCCCTGCTTGTCCTTAGAAGGCTTGCTGGTCACCTTGTTGGAGGTGCTGACGGTGCCGGTAGTGCCGTCGAGGACGTAGGGCACGGTTGCGGTTGCGCCAGCCTGCTTGTCCACAGCAACAACGGAGCCGTTGGGCAGCACGACCAGGTCGTTTGCCTTGCCGCCGTTCATGGCGACCTCGGCAATCAGCTTGTCCGCTGCGCCGCCGTCAATCACGCCCACCTTGCCGGTGCCGAAGTCGGTCACGTACACCAGGTCGTTCGCCTCATCGTTATCGAGCGAGAGCGCCTGGGTGCCGAAGGGGATGAACTTCTTGAACTCGTAGGTGGTCGCATCGTACACGGATACACCGGAGTTCTCGCCCTTCACGCCCTGCGAAGAGACGTAAATTTCGTTCTGCGAGTGGTCAATAGCCACGTCGGAGGGGCGAACCTCGCCGTCCTTATCGCCCTTCACAGAGATGGTCTTCTCGACCTTGAAGGTCTTGGTGTCGATCACGAAGAGTTTGCCGCCGGTGCGTTCGGGCACGTACAGCTTACCGCCGTCCACCAGAATGTTCATGCTGATGTAGCGGGTACCGCCATCGGGTGCGCCCTCAAGCTGAATCTTCTCGACCTTCTTGGTCTTCAGATCGATAGCCGAGACAAAGAAGCGACCGGTCACGAAAGCCTTACCCGACTCGTGATCAACACGCACCTCGCGGGGGTGCTCGATCCAGTTCGGGTCGTCCTTGCTCAGACCCGCATTGGTCCACAGCTGCTTCATGGTCGCCTGATCGTACACGGCAACGGAGTTATCGCGGGTGCTGGTCACCCACACGGTACCTTCCTCGTCATCGACGGTGATACCGTACGCACCCTCGTAGGAGTAGCCCGAGTCCCCCTTGATAATGGGCAGCTCGGCGACAGCCTCAATCTTCAGGGAGTTTGCGTCAATGCGAGCAATCGTAGAAACGTGCTCGTCGCGGTCAGCGGTGCCCGCAACCCAAATCTTGTTGGTCTTCTTGGAGTATGCGACCTGGAACTGGCCGGGCAGGCCCTGGGTGATCTTTGCCATCGCCTTGTCGGTGATGGTGCGAGCGTCGCTGCTCTGGCTTGCTGCCCGGGTGGATTCTGCCGCGAACGATGCGGGGATGGTGGCAACGCCGGAAATTGCCAGTGCCAGCGATCCAACGGCGAGGCCCTTGAATGCCTTGCTTGATGCGAGCTTCATATGTATGTCCTTTTTCGTGGGTGGTGTGTGGAGGTGCTTCTCTCCCCCACCGATGGGTGGTGAGGTACCGCGTTTTTCCTGCTCTCTGATGTGGGTTTCGTGGGCCCACGAGAAAGGAAACTAGTCTTCACACAGTATTTAGTAAGGCAACCATTAACTTACCTTCTAGGTAATACTTACTTAGCGCACAGGATTTTGCAAGATTTTAGGTATATATAACGCAAAATTTCATATGCCAGGCACAGCCTGTCACTAAAACTCCCCGAGGTGCGGCAATATAGCAGTCAGACACGACAGGGCATGGCAAAACCCCCGCCTCCAGCAAAGCCAGAAGACGGGGGTTCCACACACCCCAATACACAGTGCCGAAGTGACACGGTGCCAGGGGTGACTAAAAATTAGGAGACATACGAGAAGTCAGTGAACAGCAGGTTCTGCAGCTTGTAGCGGCGAATGAAACGAGCCAGCTCCGCGCGAGTAGTCGGCGCGGTCGGGTTGAACACGCCCGAAGCATCCAGCACGATGTCGTTCGCGCCAGCCCACGCAACGTAACGGTGCAGAGTACCCGCACCGAGCACGTCGCGGAAACGAGAACCAGTGCCCTCCTTCATTTCGGTCAGCTGAACCTCCGCGTTGTACTGGAACAGCACAGCCGCCAGCTCCTCGTGAGAAACCGGTGCGGTCGGGTCAATCTTGTCGCCACCGGTGAGCGGCTCGGTGATCTTGCGGTCACGAGCCCAGTGCAGCGCGTTCGCGGTCGGGCGGCCTGCCGCATCCGCGAAGGGTGCAACATCCGAGTTTTCGCTCACGCCAGCGTGACCTGCAGCGTGGTTCAGCAGAGCAATAAGCTCCTCGCGGGTCACAGGGCGGTCCGGCTCAAACGCGCCAGTCTGCGGGTTCGGCATCAGCCACTTCTTCTGGTTCGCCATGCGGATATCCTCAGCGAACGGGTGGTTATCCGGAACATCCTCGAAAGAAGTCTTCAGGATCTTGGTCTCAGCCAGGGGGATGCGCGCAGCAATCTGGTGGGTGATCTCCTGACCCCACGGGTCGGAGCAAATATCCAGCTGCAGGGCGTGATCAACACCCTCACCCTGCATCAGCTCGATGGGGAACTGGTCGCTACCGCTGAAGCTGTCAGCGTCACCGTCAAATTCGGGGGTGAGCGGCCAGGAGCGCAGAGTTTCGAAAGAGTCGTTACGAACGTAGCCGTGGCGTACGGTCAGGGTGGTGCCTTCGGTGAGGAATTCGCGCAGACCGTGTGCAGTGTAGTTAACGGTCATACCGGTTTCAGTGATGGTGGCGCGCTGAATAACGAGGCGCGGGCCTTTAGTTTCCTCGGTTGCCGGGGCAAGGTTTGCGGGAGCTTCGTCTGCATGAGCGGCCTGTGCCTGCAGGGCAAGTGCGCCTGCGGCTGCGGCGGCGGAAGCACCCTTTACGAAGAATCGTCGTGAGAGTCGATGGTTAAGCAAGGGCATGATTGTCCTATTCAGTTCTTGTTTGAGTTGAGTGAGTTACGGGTGGCAGGACGCGCGGACAGCGGCGTAAACGGTGAGTGAGGCCGATACGGTGGTTCCCTCCCCTGTGTGCGTGAGTGAGACGCAGCGTACGGGGTGCGGGTGTCTGTCGGGCGGATGCGCGGTGAGTGAGACCGGCACGAGTTCCCTGACCCAGTCATCTAGCGTACCTTAAGGTCCCGTTTAAAGCGAAGACGAAACGGCGGTGATTTTACGCCCATTTTCGGTATTCAACGAAGTAGGGGCGTTATCTGGCAACGTTTGCCGGAAGTTGGCATGGGTTCTTGATGGGGCGGCTTTGAATTGCTCTACGCCGAGGTGTTCCGGGATGTGGAATATGTGGGGTTCTGAGGTTTTATGTGCGACACGCCGTTTCGAACCCTTTTCAAAGAGTTATAGTTATTGGTACCCTATCACTGTTTCTATAACCCTCTACAAAGGAGTAACCCATGGAGGCCAAGCAGTTCTCAATCGAGAAGGCCCTCCTCTTTTTCGCCAAGTCCAAGTACGCCGACCTCTTCGGCGTGGCACTGGTTATCGCCATCGCAATCGCCTCAGGATACCTGGGCACCAGCCTCGCTAAATACGTTGACTGGGGCCCGATCACGAGCTTCATTCCCCTCGGCGTAATTTCCGTGATTAACGTGGGTATTTCAATGATGTCTACCCGCCTGACCGGCCGCCTCTCAAACGTTGGCAACGTGCTCGGCATTATTAACACGGCACTGTCCGGAGCAATCGACTACATTCTGGGCAACAAGGCAGCAATCATCACCTACCCGGTGACCTTTATCGTGTACACCTTCGCGATTCGTAGGTGGCAGAACTCCGAACGCGGCAAGGCGATGGAACCGCCGACCGGCAAGAAGGGCCAGCTGATTATTAGCGGCATTGTGGTCGGTTCGTTCGCGTTCTCCCTGGTCACGAACTACATTGGCTACGGCGGCCAGACCTCATTCCTGTTCTGGATCACGACCGTAGTGTTCGGCCTGTCCCTGTCAGCGAACATTCTGAACGCGCTGAAGCTGACGATGCAGTGGCAATTCTGGTTCGTGTACAACAGCGTACAGTGCATCAAGGCGCTGACTCAGGGCAACTTCGCGAACGTCGGCAAATACATTTTCTACATCATCAACAGCGTGGCAGCGCTCCTGCTGTGGACCCGAAACGGCACCGCAACCAAGGGAGCTGTAGCGGCGGCAGCGTAGGGGGTACTTCCCCGGGTACGCTAGCGCGCTAGAGCGTTAGCCACCGCATATCCGCTGAACGATACACAGAAGGAGGGGCCCTCCGGCAATACAACCGGAGGGCCCCTCCCCTGCATTATGGGGCATAATTGCCCGCTCCTATAAGCGGCTAAGTTAGCCCAGCGGAATCGCGCTACCCTTCAGAACCTGACGCTCAGGAGCCGAGTCACTACCCACCTTCGCGATGGGAAAAGCAACAAATGCCTGAACACCCTTCTCACGAAGAATCGCCTTCTCATCCGCCAGCTCCGACACGAAAATGTCAGCGCTCAAAGATCCGCGTTCCATCGCCTTACCGAGTTCGTCAACCACCCTACGGTAAGGGTGGCTACGCAGCACGGTTCGCAACCGGGCGGGCGTAACCCTTCCGGAGGATACCGGAAGCACCATGAGCCGCGGGTGCAAAGCATTGTACGGGTAGGCACCGGGGGTCACGCCAATCCGGTGGATCTGGTGAATCACCGGGAAGTTCGCAATACCCACCAGCGCGCAGAAGGCGAGCGCGGTATCGGTCGGCTGCGGGACGGTGAAACCGGTTCCGGTTCGGGAATCCGGTTTCTTGTCCAGCGAGTCGTACAGGGTCTGCCCGGTAATACCGCTGAGCATTGCGGAAGGTTCCCAGGTGGCCAGGTCCGCGCACATCAGGCGCAGGCGGTCCTTGACGAACTCCTGGCCCTTGTTGCGGGTTTTCATCTCCCAGCGGGACGCACCGTGATCCGGGCGAGGCGCCTTGGCTTCAAAACGCCAGTAGGCAGATTCGCCTAGACCCGCAATCCAGAGCAGAGACAGCAGGTCGTCACGTTCCATCAGCACATCCAGATGAGCCTGTCGGGTCTTCTGGTGAGAAGCCCAGTCGTCCGGGTACTTCTCCGCGTCGATTCCTCGAAAACGCGGTGAGAACGGGGAGAAAACAGCAGCTTCCTTACCCGCGCCGTAGGACTGATCAACGTTCACCCAGCTATCTTCAGCGGCCAGGGAAGAAACGTAGGAGTGCACACACTCGGCAATTTCTTCCTCTGACACACCTTCAGCATACATCTGGGCGCGCGGCTGACCTTCCTGAGACCAACCGACAGTGACGGTTCCGGGGTGCTTCTGCTCAACCATCAGGGACAGCCCGTAGAGGGCAAAATGGGTCAATGCCGAGGTGTAGTCACCGGCAATAGTCAGCGTTGCCATTAGTGTCCCTCCCGTGAAATCTGGGCGTCTGCTGCGCGTTCAACGGCTTCAAGGTAGGCGGTAGCATACGGGCCGTAGGTGCGGCTCGTCTGCTCCATGAGGTTATCCCAGTAACCGACGTTGAAGAGTCGGGTTGTCTGTTCCTTGAGCGCCTCGTAGTCCGTTCCCTCGGGCAGGTAGCCTTCCTTGAGCAGGAAGCCTGCGTCGTGGGCGAAGGAGAACCGGCCGTGACCGTGGCTGCAACCAATAATGCGCAACACCAGGTCGCGGTGCTCCCCCACCTTTTCAGGCGAGGCCGCAACCATGAGTGCAGACAGCTGCTCGTGACGCCAGCCCCTCGGCAGGGCGCTACGGCTACGGGCGCGGTACGCCTCAGCCACGGAACGGTGACCGCTCTTTGCAAGCGCGTCCGCATCCGGGTCTGCGCCTAGCATCTGTTGGAAACGCAGGTCGCGTTTACCCTCGTCGTGGTACTTTGCTGCCAGTTCCAGTGCCTCGGAGAATTCCGGCGCCAGGCCAAGGTTCTCGGCAAGCTGGCGGGTACGCTCAGCAACATCGTTCTGGCGGTCGTCCAGAAGAACAGGATCGGCCGGGGCCAATTCCTGAGCGATATCGGAATCTTCAACAGACTCTTCGTCGGTCACAACGGCGTACCAGGCGATAACTTCCTGACCGTCCTCAGCCTCGGTAGAAAGCTCAGAAGCAATCCTCGTCTCACTGCCCGAACTTTGGCTGTCGAGCAACTCCGCTACTTCTTCGGGCGAGAGACCCAGGTATTCCCTGAAGCGTTCCTCACGGTTCGCGCACTTTTCGTACACGTAGAGTTTGATGTCTTTAGGGAAAGGCACAGCCTCCAGCTTGTCCTTCGTGGAGGGTAGCTCACGCTGGGTCACAGCAATGCGCTGGTTCGTGAACGGAACACTGTCCGTGTCAAGAATCAGAACGTCACCGGGAGCCAACGACTGGCTGTTCTCTTCCCCGTGGTCAGCATCCTGCCACAGGGAAATTTCACCCTGACGGTAAAGGAACTTACGCGGCTTTACGCCGTGCTCATCCTGGTAGTCCAGAATCTCCTGGAGAATCTTCAGATTCGCGGGGATGGTTTCCCGGTCGCTCGGTGCAAAGTAGCTGGTCTTGAGAATCTCCATGGCGGCAGAAGTGTTGCTCGGCAGGTTATCGCGCACAATAACACCACCCATTGCGGTTTCTGCATCCAGGGAGTCGTGCAACCACAGGTCAAGGTCCGGCTCATCGTAGGGGTTCTCGTCGGTACGCGAGAATTCCAGCAGGTCAGGCCATTCCGGGCGCTGGTAGAGCAGACGCTCCGGGGAGGACTGTACCGGCGGGTACTTGACCATTGCGGCGGGGTTCACCGACGGGTTCTCAGTATCGTTGAGCGCTTCGAGCCATGCATACGCATTGCTCAGGTCAACCGCCTTGTAGGGCGGCGCGTCCTTCTTCACCGAGTCACCGCTCGCAGGCTCAATAACGACGACCTTGGAATCCGTACGGTGGCCCAGACGGTTAACACGTCCGAAGCGCTGCGCCAAGGAAGACGCCGGAGCCAGCTCGGTCACCAGGTCAGCGAAGTCAACGTCAATACCAACTTCAAGAGTCTGGGTGGCCACAACAACCTTCACAGACTTATCGCCTTCGGTAGTGAAGAGGTCGGGGTGGTCCGCCTGCAGATTTTCCAGGTCGTACGGGCGCATGCGTCCTACGAGAAGCTGAACCTCTTTCTCCTTTTCAAGCACCTTGTTCTTAACTAGCGCTTCCTTGATGGCGATAGCCGTCCGCACGTGGTTGACGATACAACCGATAGTGTGGGCTTCCTTGGGTCCTTCGCCCGCCCCACGGCGGGCGAGGAACTCCTTAATAGCCCCCACAGCAGCATCCACGACCGGATGGTTACCGGGCTTACCATCCCACTTATCGATGGGGCGGAGCACCAATTCCTTGTGTGAGTAGACACGGTCGCGTAGCTTTTCATCATTCGGGCTATCGAGAGCCTCAATGTCCACGCCCAGGGTGGTCGATTCGCTGTCCTCAGTGGAGGGGGTAGCGGTCGTCTCAACCACCTGCAGGGTGGGAACGCCCAGGTCAGCCTCGCGCTTCTGCAACTGCGCAATACGCTGAGTGGTGTGCAGCAGCTGACGGTTCATGTGTGCCTCATCGAGCACCATGACGGTGTCCATGGTCAGCAGGGCGGTCTCACGCGGGCGGGCGGCCTTGGTGCTGCCGTAGCCGCGGAAGAGCGCTCGCGAGCCGTACATGTCGGGGGTTGCGGCAATGATTGCGCATGCCGAAATGTCGGTGACCGGCAGGTTGCGGTTCGAGAGTTCGCCACGGATGTGACCAGTCTCGAAGGGGGCACGCCTCTCCTTGTCGTTGCGGGTCTGGAAGCTCTGGAGAGCTTCAGCAACCCTACGCAGAATATCGGGCTTGCCGGATTCATCAGTGAGCGCGTCATTCATGCGGCCGAGAATCATCTGGGCGCGGTCTGCCTGGCTGTCGACCAGCGCGCGGCGTCCCACGGTCACGCAGAGGCGACGGGGAACGCGCGGCGCGGCGCCAACCGCTGCGAGCGCATTCGCGAAGAGGTGGATATCCACCACGGAGGACTTACCGGAGCCGGTCGGTGCGTTAATACGTTCCGGCCATACCCCATGCTCGCAAATGTGGTCGAGCACTTCTTCCTGCCAGCTGAAGGGGGCGTACCCTCCGTTGAGTGCGGCAAAGAAGGCACCGAACTCATCACGAGTGATGGAGGGCAGCGTGGTAGCGGGGCTAGTCATGCTCTTCCTCCTTCTTGTGGCGGTCGTATTCTTCGGTGGGCACGTCGAACGGAACCAGCAGGCCGCCGCCCATGTGGCGGGACTGGCCGATGGCTACGAGGGTCGTGTCCGTTGCCAGGTTGCCGAGGTCTACGACGCCGCGCCACGGCTCTGCGGGCAGAGTGCGGGGCAGCTTGTAAGCGTAGGCGGCGGGGTTCTGGGTGACACGGTGGGCTTCCAGAACCTTGGCTTCAGCCGTTTCCTCGACCTGATCCCTCAAGCTACGAATTCGTTCGCGTGAGGTTTCAGCCTCGGGCACTTCGAAGCTGTCACGCCACACGTAAGCCATGGAAAGCAGAGCGGCGTCAGCGAAGGTCCAGGCCTTCGTCTCGGTCTTCTTCGGGCGGTTGAAAACGCGCGATTCGGGAACGGCCGCGCTGAGGGTACGCCACAGGCGCTTGTACCCGGTCTTGGGAGCATCCCAGAAACCTTGCGCGGGCAGGCGCTTCTGGCGAAGCTTCACGGTCAGTCGGGGGAAGTCCTGAGCGTAGAGGGTTTCTACGCTCCTGAGTGCGATACCGAGTTCTACTGCCTCATCGGTCGGGGCGCTTGCCGGGACCAAGACGAGCAGGACTCCCTGAGACTTCACCTCACGACGCAGATAGTCAGGCAGGTAGCGGGCAGGCAGATACTGCAGCGCCAGGCTGTTGGCCGGCTTGTGGCCCTTGGGGTACCTGCCGGTGATGAGGCTGGGCGCACCGAATCCTGCGGCAGCTACGAGAGCCTTGTGGAGCAGGGAGCATGCCTTGACGTACTGTTCGGGCTTCAGCTCTTCACCGTCTACTTCGAGGAGCCACAAGTATTCCCAGGGGCTGTTGGAAGTTTCAGCCTCCACAGGCTGGTACTTGATAGATCCGAGGCCTGCGATAGGTACCGGGGAGGGGCGCATCGTGTCGCTCGCGGCGGTCTTGTCGCCTGCCTTGGTGGGAACCTTGGCGGGGTACGCTTCTGCGTGAGCACGCATGAGCGCGTCAACTCGGCCGGGCACGGGCACACGGACGGGCATACCGCCTGCTTCGAACGGGCCCGACTTAGTGTCGATAGTGTGGGTGGGTTCCACGTCTCCGGTGTAGAGGGCGGTGAAGCTGCTAGCTTCTCCGAGGGAGGGTACTTCGCCGCAGAGCTGGGTGATGGTTTCCGCGATGTCTGCGGGTACCTTATCGTACTGCCAGCCGATGGTGTCAGATACAGCCCAGCCGTCGGATACTGCACGACGTTCGGTCTGCCGCCCGTCCTTCTCAGAATATGCCACTTCGCGGTACATGAATCGGCTCATCTTGTTGGGTGAGCGGTACACGGGGCACATGTCGGGAAGCTGCAGCCCAATCGGGGGGTTCTCCTCAAGCCACTTGAGGGCCTTGAGAGATTCTTCCGAGGGGGCGAGCTGCCCGTTTTCGATAATTGCGTGAGGTCCCTGCGCGGCCGCGCTGAGGAGCGCGGCCTGCAAGCGGGCAGGGTCGGGGAAGGCGTCGGGGCTTCCGTCTGCCTTGTGGCCCTGGTATACGCCGAGCGGGAACCTCGCGAGAATTCCGAGGTTCGTCATATTATTCAGCGTCCTCCGCAGTGGCGTTCGCAATGATGCTGGAGTTGCCATCGACGTTGAAAGTCTGGCCATTCCAGTCAGCCACGCCAGCCTTCTTGGCGTTCTCGATAGCCTCGAGGAGCAGCTGGTCGGCCTGCTTAACGGTCAGGGGCGCGAAGGTCTTCTTCTTACCGAACCGCTGGTCGAGGGTGACAACGGGTGCGGCGGATTCAATCAGGTCGCAGTTGGCACGGATGTAGAGCTCACGCTCAGCACGGGCGATAGCGTTGAGGCCAAGCGCGGCGAGGAGTGCACGCGCAGCAACGTTCTTGGTTTCGTCCTGACCGAAGCGCAACTGGCGCAGGGTGGCGAGGCTCAGAACCCAGGAGCGAATAATGCGGCGGCAGGCTACAGCGCCGGTTTCTTCAAGTACGGGCGGGATGCTACCCAGGCCGAGAGTGGATGCGGAGATGCGGGCATCAGCCTTGGCCTTCTTAATTTCGTGGCGACGAGCTCCGACATTGCCCGGGCTCAGTTCCGCTTCCTGGTCGTTGATCAAGGATTCCATATCCTTGGGAGCAAGCTTTACACTAGCAGCGACAGCGTCGACGCGGGCGCCGCCGCGGCGTGCCTGTCGGTGTTCAGCGCCGGGTTCCTGGTCTGCGAGGACGCCGATGATTTCACCGACGAGGGCACTGCGCAGGCGGACCTGGTTGCTCTTACGGGTGGAGTCCCAAGCTCCGAAGAGGAGTGCTGCGGGAGCGGTATTGAGCAGTGCGCTCATGTCTGCGGGGGTGCAGTTGCGCAGTGCGCGGTACTGGTCGTTTTCGGTGATGGGCTTACCGTTGACACGACCGGCACGGAAGTGGCCGTCGAAGATGCGGTGGGAGAGCTCCATATCGGTGTATTCTACGGGGCCGTTTTCGGTCTTGTAGGTGACGACGGCGCGGGGAATCTTGACGACTGCTTCGTCGCCGTACTGGCGACCCTGTTCGATAGCGGCTTCTGCACGGTTGAGTTCGGACTGCTTGCTGTCGATGAGGACGACCTTCTGAGGCTTGCCCTTGACGGCCTTTTCGGCGTCCTTGGAATCTTCTTCCTTCTTGGGTTCGTCCTGACCTTCAGGCTTCTCTACGATGTAGCGGGTTTCGTAGGCGAATACGGACTTGGAGCCGTCGACGAACTTGGCGGGTGCTACGGATGCGTGGGGGCCTGCGGCGGGTTCGAGTTCGGTGATGGAGGTGATGACGGAGCCGCCGCCGAGCTCAAGGTTATCGAGGAGATCGGCGAGGGTGATAGTGTTCTGGGACTCGTTCTGGGACATGGTTGTCTCCTTATATGTTGGGTGCACGTTTGCTTCGATGCGTTGGACGTGCACGTTTACTTGTATAGCTTTAAGCTACTCTGCTTTTTCAAAAGGTGCGCGCGTTTTCGTCACGCCGCTATTTCAAGGACGGTAATACCCCCCCCTGAATCTGCACTATAACAGCCATACTTTAGGCATTATTCAGCACAAATTCAGGGGGTCGATTCTCCTACTCATACTGTGCTTGCTTCATTGTTCAAATGAGATTGGCGTAGCTGGAGGAGGATTTAGCAGGATGCCACACAAACGGTCAGTACTCGGCACGGATTGGAAATCCACTCTGCGTCGCCGATATACTGATTCAAGTCGTGTTTTGTTACAGCAAAACATGACTTCCGCTTATTGCGGTATCAAGGTACTTCAAAGCCGCCTACTGCGACTCCGTCGTGGTAGGCGGCTTTTGCGCATCCGCTGACACGTGCACGGTTACATGATTATGAGGGGTGAGAACGGTAATCACCGTTCCACCGTGGCTCACAACCGAGACATGAATATGCGCGGATTCCTCTCCAATGCTCAGAGACGGAGCGCTTGCAGCACCCCCATCGCTCAGCATTTCTTCAGAATGTGCCTTTTGAGGAATGCCCATCTCAGGCAGGTGTCCCACACGAGCCAGGATAGGCTTAAATACCATCTCAATCAGCACAAATGCAATAAGATTCACGACCACCTCCGTGGCCATCGACGTAGCCTGCGAGATGGGATCAATTCCAGTAGTCAGCATTACCGCCAACTTCCTTACCGCCGCTTTATGTCGACCAACTGCACCAGATTTCCCAGGAGTCGGACTGAGGTTCAAGCGACATAATCAGCCTCAGTCGCTCAAACGTACCACATCCCCCTCGAATAGTCAAAATCACGAAAACCCTCGGGCTCCCTGAAAGGATTATTGGAGGTATACATTCCGAGCCCCCCTTCCAGAATTTTTCCGAAGGGGGGGACACATCGAAAGCTCTCAAAGGGCCTGAACAGCTTCACTTTGAGAGATGCGTAAGAAAGGTTGCCCCTTGAAAGTATTATTGGAGTCCTCAATGAATACTCTCACCACTACGGGCGCGAGGGACAGATAGGAAGCGCATACTTCGAGGGTTTTGCAACCTCCTCCATTATCCCACCCCCTCGACCAGTCCGCAATCGAACTCGTCATTCCCCCGCTCCCCTCCCCCGGCCTACAGAATGAGCGCATCCGATTCGGTCACCTCGCGCACCCGGCCGATGTAACTGAAGGTCGGCTCATCAAGCCGGGCCAGCAGCCCCAGGTCGCAGAAGAGTACCGAATCCTCATCCGGATCGATGAGTTCCTGAACTTCGTCTTTGATGCGTCGCACTTTGGCGGGGGCCGCATCCACAATAAAGACGCTGTACTGAATACGGTCCCCATAACTGAGAATGAGCTTGGCCAGTTTGGCGCGCCGCCGGTCGCTGGGCACGTCGTAAGCGATGAGTGTTCGTCGGGCGTCGTCACGCATTATCGTACGGTCACCCCCGTGTACTCGCGGGTGGTTCCGTTAATTACGCCCAGGAGCATGCGGGCCTGCACCTCAATAGCGCGGCGCCACGTCACCGAGTACCCATAGGTGGGGTGGGTGATTTCCGTAGCCATTCGCTTCTCGAACGCGGCGATGACGGTCTTCCGCCCTTCGGGTGTGAGCCGGTAGCTGCCACCAACCGCGGTGAAGTGTGCTGCTTTGACCTGCTTCCTATTGATAAGGGAAACCACCACAGAATCCGCGATGACGGCACGGAACTCTTCCATAAGGTCAAGCGCGAGCGCCGGCTTATTGCGTGAGCTGCTGTGCAGGAACCCGGCGTGAGGGTCAAGCCCGCAGGTGAGAATCGCACGAATACACTCTGAGCTGAGCAGCGCGTAGGCATAGTTCAGCAGGATGTTGATGGGGTCGTTGGCTCCTCTCCCCTGCCGCCCGGTCCAGGTCCATCCGAGTTCGGTGAGCACGTCTTCTTTGAGCATGGTCGCAAAGTTGCCGAAATAGAGCGAGGCGGCTTCACCTTCGATGCCGAGCAGTTCCGGGATTGAGGTAGCTTGCGGCGTGTGCTTCTGGATGTCTCGCATGGCACGGCATGCGTCTGCGGCGTGGCCGTTGCGCCGTAGCAGGGTCGCTTGGTTTGAGATTTTGCTGGCAATCATGGCGGCCGCTATGGGCAGGTGCCCCTGCGCTGAGAGGACATGCTGTTGCACGCGGGCCAGTCCATTCGGTCCGGTG
>ENA-OWLM01000337-OWLM01000337.1-metagenome-genome-assembly--contig:-NODE-337-length-18131-cov-4.215258_pt1 | contig 18131 bp, 17 predicted proteins | sample MGYA00245349_ERZ651102 | MGnify/ENA primary metagenome ERZ651102 (study PRJEB26857, sample SAMEA4031759) | metagenome | biome: human; feature: oral; material: saliva | place: Philippines | collected 2014... | reverse complement strand
AACGCTGTAGCGCCGATGGTAGTGTGGCATTCGCCATGCGAGAGTAGGACACTGCTAGGCACCCAATTGAAGAAGCCCGCTCATCCGAGCGGGCTTTTTTATTGCCTGATATTCGGCTCCCGGTAGCCTTGCTTTCCTTTACACCTGCTGTTCCTGCTACTTCTACTGTATCTGCCATCCCTTTCCTTCGAATAAAGAGTCTACTTGCCAAGGTTGTTTCCAATCGTCCTGGGGGGGTGATGACTCTGAGCGCAATGAGTTGCCATTCCTTTTTCTGATGATCACTATTGCGGCGGGAGGGAGTGACAAGCGTTGCCGGATCCTTAGACTGTGAACTTCATTGACAAGGGAACTGTGTATGTTGGGGATCCACGATTTGGCGTTGTTTATAGTATCCGGACTAATGCTGAACATGATGCCCGGGCCCGATTCCCTGCTCATCATGCTGCGCAGCGGTTCCCAGGGATGGCGGGCGGGCTCCATGGCGGCATTGGGTATCGGCACGGGCACCATGGTGCACGTGCTGGCCGCAGCCCTGGGGCTATCGGCCCTGCTGAGTGCATCGGCCGAGCTGTTTGCCGTCATCAAGCTGATGGGGGCGCTCTATCTGGTTTATCTGGGGATTTCACTGCTCAGGCAGAGGCCTGGCGCTGCAGCCGCTGCGAATGAGACTGTGGCACTGTCCAGGCTCTCTTATGGCCGGATCTTCCGGCAAGGGCTGCTCACCAATGTGCTCAATCCCAAGGTCGCGCTCTTCTTCCTCGCCTTCGTGCCCCAGTTCATCGATCCGGCGGCGCCGCAGAAGGCGCTGGCCTTTATCGTGCTGGGCTGCATCTTCAACTTCAACGGCATGATCTGGTGCCATCTGCTAGCCTTCTCCACCGCGTTTGCGAGCAGCAAGGTGCGTCTGCCTGCCCGAGTGGCGACCTGGCTCAAGCGCGTGATGGGAGGTTTGTTCGTGGGGCTCGGCATCAAGCTGGCGGTGGAGTGAGAAGGTAAACACCGGGCATAGAAAAAGGCGCATCCCATCGCTGGGATACGCCTTCGTCTGCACTGCAGCAGGCTGACTGAAATCAGTTCATGCCGTAGCGCTTGAGTTTCTTGCGCAGGGTACCGCGGTTGATCCCCATCATCACGGCGGCGCGAGTCTGGTTACCACGGGTGTACTGCATGATCACGTCCAGCATGGGAGCTTCGACTTCGGAGAGAACCATATCGTACAGATCAATCACTTCCTGACCGTTCAACTGGGCCAAGTAGTTACGCAGGGCCTGTTGCACAGAGTCACGCAGGGGGCGCTGGGTCGGCTCGGCAGCGTGATTGTGAGTAGTTGTTACCAATGCATCAGAAGTCAGGGTTTGTTCGAACATATTCGGTCGGCTCTTTAGTTATGCGTTAACCTAATCCATCGAAATACGCTTCGAGTGCCTCAAGCTGTGCGTCTGCACAATCCAGGGCATTGAAGTGCTTACGGAATTCTCGGCCCGCCTCTTCTTCATCCAGATACCAGCCCACGTGTTTACGGGCAATGCGCGCTCCCAGATATGCACCGTAAAACTGGTGCAGATTGGTAACATGCTCGTTCATCAGGGTGCGAACCTCTTCCCTGTCGGGAGGCGGCAGCTTGGTGCCCGTCTCAAGAAAATGGCGGATTTCCCGGAAAATCCAGGGTCGTCCTTGCGCAGCACGGCCGATCATCACGGCATCAACACCGGTATAGTCGAGGACATACCGGGCCTTCTCCGGGCTGTTGATGTCGCCATTGGCGACAACAGGAATCGATACGGCCTGCTTAATCGCCCTGATAGTGTCGTACTCCGCTTCCCCCTTGTAGAGGCAGGCGCGGGTACGACCATGCACGGCAAGGGCCGCGATACCGCAATCTTCGGCGATTCGGGCGATCTCCTCGCCATTGCGGTTATCCGGATCCCATCCTGTGCGGATCTTCAAGGTGACAGGCACGTCCACCGCATCCACCACGGCCCGGCAGATGCTTCTGACCAGATCGGGTTGACGCAGCAGGGCGGAACCTGCCAGCTTCTTATTCACTTTTTTTGCCGGACATCCCATGTTGATGTCGACGATCTGAGCGCCCTGCTCCACGTTGTAGCGGGCAGCAAACGCCATCATCTCGGGGTCGGAACCGGCAATCTGGACCGATCGCAAGCCGCCTTCAGCAGAGTGATCCATTCTCATCCGGGTTTTCTGGGTATCCCAGACATCCGGGTTGGCCAGCAGCATCTCGGAAACGGCCATGCCGGCTCCCAAACGTAAACAAAGTTCACGAAATGGTCGGTCTGTTACACCGGCCATGGGGGCCACGATCAGGGGAGTTTCAAGCGTGTGGGGACCTATCTGCATTCCACGGTTACCATCGGCTTAGGGCGGCGTATATTACGCATTTTTTAGTCAGGAGAAAAGGTTAGTATTTGAGCGTCAGCCATTTTTTTCTGAAAAAAACGTCGCGCCAAGGCTTGCAAATTCAGGAGTGCTTGAAAATTGGACATATTGTCTGGGAGCATGTTCAGGGTCAAACGAATGGGGGGCGCGGTGATTTGTGAGTCTCCTTCCCAAGCCGCTTTAGGCTATGATAGCGGGCCGGAATCGAGCAAAGGCTCCACACAATTTCATTACAAACGTGAATTGGGGATGTATGACGTCAAGGTTCATCAAATCGCTCTGTCCATGCCTGCTGGGAGCCATGCTGGGCTCTGTCCAGGCACAGACCGTCAGTTTCACCGAAGCCTGGAGTCGGGTCATCCAGCAGGATGATGGCTTGGCGGCGGAGCAGGCCGGGGTGGAACGCGCCCAGCAACTGCGGGAGGCGGCCAAGGCCATGTACCTGCCCAAGGTGGATGTGGGGGCCAGCTATACCCACCTCGATCAGCCGATGGAACTCGACATGCTGGATCTCAATCCCATCGCCAATCACCCCGAGTTTGGCAAGGTGCTAGGACCCGTCATGCAGGCGCTCAATCTCAGCCCCAGCGACTTCGTTACTCCCCTCACCAAGCAGAACGTGGTGACCAGCTCGGTCAAGATGTTGTGGCCATTGTTCACGGGCGGGCGCATCGACGCGGCCCAGGACATTCGCGAGGCCCAGGTGAGCGAGGCGCAGCAACTGCTGGTGCTCAAGCAGCAGTCCACCTTCGAGAGCCTCTCCCAGACCTACTTCGGGGTGGTGCTGGCGGCCCAGGTGGTGCAGACCAAGCAGGGGATAGAGGAGGGACTGGCTCATCATCTGGATCACGCCAAGAAGCTGGAAGCCCAGGGCCAGATCGCCCGGGTGGAGTTGCTCTCCGCCCAGTCGGCCTATGACAGGGCGCGCATCGATACCCAGAAGGCGCGACGCAGCCTGGAGATCGCCCAGCTGGCCCTCGGTCACATGCTCAAGCTCAAGCAGGCGGAGCCCAATACCCGCCTCTTCATCAACGAGGGTATGCCCCAGCTCGATCCCTTCGTGCAGGAGACCCTGACGGTGCACCCCGGCCTCAAGCTGTTGGCTGCCAAGAAGGAGCAGGCCCAGGGCATGATCAAGCTGGAGAAGGGCAAGTACGCGCCCGAGCTGTTCCTGTTCGGCAACTACAACCTTTATGAAGATGACTCCATCGTCTCCAAGACCACGCCGGACTGGCTGGTCGGGGTCGGGGTCAGCATGCCGCTGGTGAGCCGTGATGGCCGCTCAGAGACGGTCCAGGCGGCCAAGAGCGCCGAACTCCAGGTCAATCTACTGCAGGCCAAGACCCGCCAGGATCTGGAGTTGCTGGTCGAGAAGACGTGGCGCGAGGCGGCCCAGGGGCTGGAGGAGTATCACTCCCTCTCCTCGACTCAGGCCCTGGCCGAGGAGAACGTGCGGCTGCGGGACAAGGCGTTCGGTCAGGGGCTCTCCACCTCTCTGGACGTGGTGGATGCACAGACCCAGCTGGCTGGGGTCAAGACCCAGCGTGCCGCCGCCGCCTATCAGTATGTGATCTCCCTGGCCCGCCTGCTGGCGCTCTCTGGTCAGATGAACAGCTTCAACCAGTATCAGCATGGCCAGGCCATCGAGGTGAACTCATGAGCACGCGCCACTCCGTTCCCGTTTTCATGTCCGTGTCGACCGTCAAGGGTCGCCCGTCTGCCGAGGTGAATTCATGAGTCATCCCCCCATCAAGAAGAAGATGAGCCAGGGCAAGCCGCTGCTGCTGCCGTTGGCGCTGGTATTGCTGGTCATCTGGCTGGGCTGGCGCTTCTGGCTGGCCTATCAGCCCGAGCCGGTGCGCCTGCAGGGGCAGATAGAGGCGCAGCAGTACTCCGTCTCCTCCAAGGTGGCGGGCCGCATCGACGAGGTGCTGGTGAAGAAGGGGGATCAGCTTGCCAAGGGGCAGCTGGCGTTCACTCTGGCGAGCCCCGAGATCGAGGCCAAGCTGAGCCAGGCCAAGGCGGGTCAGGCTGCGGCAGGTGCCATGGCCGAAGAGGCCGAGAAGGGAGCGCGGGTCCAGCAGATCGCGGCCGCCAAGGATCAGTGGCAACAGGCCAAGGCGGCTGCCCTGCTCCGTGGCAAAACCTACGAACGTATCGCCAGCCTGCACCGCGACGGCGTCATGCCGCTGCAAAAGCGCGATGAGGCCTGGACGGCCTGGCAGGCGGCCAGATACAGCGAAGGCATGGCCTGGCAGCAATACCAGATGGCTCTGGAAGGGGCGAGGGAAGAGACCAAGGTGGCGGCACGCGAGCAGGCCAAGATGGCGGCCGGTTCGGTGGCCGAGGTCGAGGCCTACCTGGCCGACACCCGCATCACCAGCCCCCACGAGGGGGAAGTCGCCCAGGTGCTGCTGCGCAGCGGCGAGCTGGCACCCCAGGGCTTCCCCGTGGTGACCCTGCTCGACATGAAGGATGCTTGGGCCCAGTTCCACATCCGCGAGGATCTGTTGCCCCGCTTCCCGGTGGGTACCGAATTCGACGCCCGCATCCCCGGCCTTGGGGACCAGACGGTGCGCCTCAAGGTGACCCACGTGGCCGCGATGGGGGATTTCGCCACCTGGCGCGCCACCGATACCCGCCAGGGGTTCGACATGAAGAGCTTCCAGGTGGAGGCGCGCCCCTTGCAGCCGGTTGAAGGCTTGCGGGTCGGCATGAGCGTGCTGGTCGAGCTCTGATGGGGCGCGAATGGCGGCTGCTGTGGCAGGAGTCGGGCGCTTGTGAGCTGGGTGCCCCTGCTGCTGATCGGGTTGCTGTGCTGGATCTTCTCGGCCGGGTTGGCACGGGATCTCAAGGTGGGTCTGGTGGATCTCGACCGGAGCACCCTCTCCCGGCAACTGGCGTTTTCTCTGGATGCGTCCGTCGGGCTCAAGGTCGCGCAGCAGTTTGATTCCATCGACGAGGGGGCCAGGGCGCTGCGGGGAGGGAACATCTACGCCCTGGTGGTGATCCCGAACCACTTGGAGCGGGATGCCCGCCAGGGGACCCAACCCAGGGTGACAGTGTTCAACAACGGCCAGTTCATTTTGATCGCCAAGCTGGTCAATTCGGCGCTGGCGCAGGTGGTGGGCACCCTCAACGGTCAGGTAGGAGTACTGGAGGCCATGGCAGACGGCAAGGCGCTGCCCGGCGCCCTGGGGCAGTCGGTGCCCATCGCGAGCCAGGTGACCGCGCTTTATAACCTCAACTCCAGCTACGCCCAGTTTCTGTTGAGCGCCCTGTTGCCGGCGGTGTGGCAGATCCTGGTGGTGCTCTACGGCCTCAACGCCCTGGCCCGCACCGATCGCTTGGGGCTGGACTGGACCACCAGAGGGGTCTGGTTCGGCCTCTGGCGCACCCTGTTGCCCCATGTGCTCATCGGCTGGGGCTGGGGGCTGGGGTGGAGCCTGCTGCTCTTCAAGGGGCTGGGGTATCCCATGGAAGGCAGCTGGTTGGTGCTGACGACGGGATTGGGGCTGGCCTCGGCCGCCTGCGTCATCATGGGGGCCTTCTTCTACGCCATCATCCGGGATCCGGCGAGGGCCCTGTCTCTGGCGGGTGCTTACACGGCGCCCGGCTTCGCCTTCATGGGGGTCACCTTCCCGGTCAGCGCCATGGGGGACGTGGCCCAGTTCTGGCGCAGCCTCCTGCCTATCTCCCACTATGTGGAGCTGCAGATAGGGCAGAGCAACTACGGCCAGCCGCTGGCGGCGGCCCTGCCCCAGCTCGGGGCCCTGCTGCTCTTCCTGCTGCCCTTGCTGCTGGTGGTGCGCCGCTATCAGGGGCAGGCGAGTGCGCCCCCTGTTCATGAGGAGCCCAAACCATGATGGGATTCTGGGATCTGGTGCGCCTCGAGCTGCGTACGCTCCTGGCGGATCGCGCCATCATGCTGACCCTGTTTGGCGGCGTCTTCTTCTACTCCTTCCTCTATCCGCAGCCCTACCTGCACCAGCTGCCGCGGGAAGAGCCCGTGGTGGTGGTCAACGAGGATGGCAGCCAGCTCTCCCGCCAGCTGGAGTTCATGGCCGATGCCACTCCCCAGGTGAAACTGGTGGCGCGGGTCGACAGCCTGGATGAGGCGCGCCAGTGGCTGTTGTCGGGTAAGGGGAGCGGTATCTTGCACATTCCCCGCCACTTCTACCGGGACCTGATGCTGGGCAGGAGCGTGACCCTGGGGTATGCCGGCGACGCCTCCTACTTCCTGGTCTATGGCACCATTGCCGAAGGGCTGGCCCAGGCGGGGGGGACGCTCGCCGCCCAGGTCAAGGTGGCACGACTGCTGAGCCACGGGGAGGCGCTGCCCCAGGCCGCCCAGGGCTGGAATGCGGTGGCCCTCAACGTGGTGCCGGTGTTCAACCCCACCATGGGCTATGTGAACTACGTGGTGCCGGCGGTGTTCGTGCTGATCCTGCACCAGGTGCTGCTGATGGGGACCGGCATTCTGGGGGCGACCCAGAACCAGCGTACTCGCCGTGGCGAGCAGGGCTATTGGCAGCGAGCCCCCGTGCTGGCCTTGCTGCTGGCGCGCACCCTGGTGGTGGGCGGCCTCTTCGTGCTGCCGGTGACCTACTTCTTCGGCTTCTGCTTCGATCACTACGGCATCGCCCGCACCGCGGTGCCCGGGGCGCTCTGGCTGTTCACCCTGCCATTTCTGCTCGCGACCACCTGGCTTGGGGTGGTGTTGGGGGCCCTAGCCAACCGCCGCGACCTGCCGACCCAGGTGGTGCTGCTCTCCTCCCTGCCGCTGGTGTTCCTCGCGGGCTTTATCTGGCCACTGGAGCTGATCCCGGCGCCGCTCAACTGGCTGGGGCAGTGGGTGCCGAGCACGGCGGCCATCGAAGGGTTCCTGCGCCTCAACCAGATGGGGGCCGGTTTTGCCCAGGTCTCTGCCTATTGGTGGCGGCTGTGGGGGTTGGCGCTGCTGTATGGCGCACTGGCGTGCTGGTTGCTGCATCGGCGACAACCGAGCCCCGAGGGCAACGAGGTCATGCAGGACGTGCCGGCCGCAGCGGGAGAGGGGGAATCTGCTTCTCGCTAGAGGCTATCGGCACGCAAGGTGACAGACAAGACGGTCAGCCTCTGGGCTGACCGTCTTGTTTTCCGCAGCTCACCCCCGGCTGAGGCTGGGGTCGGCGATGGCGTAGATCTGGCCTAGAGCCTGCTGGTCTGTGAGCAGTCGCAAACCCCGTATCGCTACGTCCTGGCGCCTGACCAGGCCGTGCACCTCTTCTCCCTGGCTCAACACGGCCTGGCCGCTGGCCTCCCCATCCTGCAAGCCGGCGGGTCGCAAGATGGTCCAGTCAAGGGTGCTGGTCTGCAGCCAGCTCTCCGCCAGACTCTTGAGCCTCACCTCGTGACCGAAGGCGGCCCAGGCCCGCTCGGGCAGGTATTGCCAGCTGTCGCCACAGCCGAGTGAGGTGACCAGGAGCAGGCGCCTGAGCCCGGCACGCTCCATCTCGTCGACCACCTGGCGATTGCCGAGGTAGTCGACGGGATCGACCTGTCGGAAGCTGCCGAGAGTGGAGACCACCAGGGCGCCGCTGCCTGCCAGCAGGCAAGCCTGAGCCACGGCTTGTGGATCCAGAGCATCCCCGATGACGACTTCAACGCCCAGGGCTTGCAGCTCGGTCGCCATGTCGACATGGCGCGCCAGGGCGACGACCCTGTGACCCAGCAGCAGGGCCTGCTCGGTGAAGGCGCGGCCCAGTCCGCGGCTGGCGCCGAAGATGAGAGTGGTTGGCATCTGAGAGCCTCCTTGGGTAAAACGGCTAGCCTAGGGGGTCGTACGCCTTATGTAAATGAGAGCTGTTTTTATTTGTGAGGATGGGAGGGGAAATGGCGGGCCGGACGTCGAGGACGCCGACCCGCAGGAGTCAGCCCTGATAGTTGCCGATACTGGGGCGACGGCTGGGGCCGCTCAGGTGGATGTCCACCGGGTTGAACGCCTTGATCGCCTCGAAGCTGAAGTCACCTATGGCCTGATGCAGGCTCTGGGGATTGTGGTTGGTGATGATGATGACGCTTTTGGACAGGTTGCGACGGCGGCGCAGCAAGTGGCCGAGGAAGCTGGACTGGCTCTCCGCCATCTTGGCGCGGTTGGCCGCTACCTCGTCGACGATGAGCAGATCCACCTCTTCCAGGGCGCGGCGGTACTGGTTGCGCTCCTCCTGATCCTGGATGACGTTGAAGAAGAGCCGATCCACGATGGAGGCCCACTGCTGGAAGATCACCGATTTCTGATGGCGCGCGATCAGCTCGTGGGCCACGGCGCCCGCCAGGGTGGACTTGCCAGTGCCGTAGTCACCATAGATGAGCATGCAGCCGCCGCCGCTCTTCTCCCAATGCTCGAAGCCGCTGATGAAGTAGCGGGCCGTCTCGATGGGATACTGCAGTGCGGGGTCGTTCGCATCCATCTTGTCGAAGATCCAGTCCGGATTGAGATCGGCCTGGGCGATCAGCTTCTGGATCCGCTCCTGGCGGGCCGCCTTCTGCAGTTCGCGCACCTCGGCGTTGGCCTTGGCGTCGTACTCCTTGCGCAGGGTCTCGTAGTCGTACTGGCTGCCGCCGGTCGCGGTCCGCAGTCGGAGAATACGTTCCTGCAGGCTGCTGACATGGCGCTTGAGCTCGGGATCGTGGGCCCGTTGCTCCTGCTTGGCCTTGGCGATCCTCTGGCGCTTGGCCTCGATCTCCTCCAGCTCCTTGCGCAGTGGGTCGTGCGGATCTGTCATGGAAGGCTCCTTCTGCTGGGACTGTGGCTGGATGGGCAGGGCGTCAATAGTGCACTTCGTGGCCGCCTGGTATCAATCATTCTCGGGCTCCTGAGCTTGTGCCAGCCGTTTGGCTTCATCGATCATCTCCTGCGCCCGGCGGCTCGGGCCCGCCTCGACGGGGGCTGGTGTGACCTGCTGGTAGCCTGTCACCGCGGTCGGCTGGCGGCGGGCATAGCGCCGGCTCTTGAGGGCTCGGATGAATTTCAGCATCCACTGATGCTGGGAGTCGAACACCTCGGGGCGGCCCAGCCAGTAGGCGATGAACTCCCCGAGGTCCTCCTCGCTGTAGCTGGCATCGATCACGCCGCACAGGCGGGCGAGGGCGGGGAGCTCCTCGTCCGGTCGCCATTGCAGGTGCATCTGGAAGGGACGCTCCGGCAAGGGGGAGCGGATCCGCTGGGTCAGCAACGGCAGCTGGAAGGGGCATTGATGGTAGTGCTCACTGTCAGCCTGGACCTCGACCTGCAACAGCTCGGCCTCCATCAGCTCGTCGAGCAGCTCGGTCAGCTGACGGGCGTTGACTTGATAGCTGAATCCACCGGGCGTGGTCGGGTCGACGACCGCCAAGGCGCGACCGAGCTCGGGGTAGTTGAGCCTGGGTTGCCGATGCTCCAGCACCAGCCGGCGCAGCTGCAGGGTATAGAGACTGCGTGCCGGATGGGAGAGTCTGGGATGGGCGAGGGCGCTGTATTCGGCTGGCGTCATGGTTTGCTTCACGATCTGGAGTGGGGGCATTATCCCTCATGGAGGGGCCTCATACAATTCGTGGTGCCCATGGATGCGAGTGTGGGGTGGGCCATGGTCACTACGAAGAGGCCATGGCCCCGGATTGAGAGCCGAAAAATAGTCATCCCCTTTCAAATGCTTGGGAAACTTGTCGGCTATTTCGGGGGGGCCTCGATAATATCGGGTGGCGGGATCGGAGCTCGATGATCTAGTCTTAGTATTCAAATAACCATATGACTAATAAGAGCTTTGTCAAGATGTCAAAAGCCGGACTACGGATCTTGGTGGTAGAAGACGAAGCAGTTTTTCGCCACTCCCTGGTATCTTATCTCGAGCAGGATGGGGCCTGTGTCTTCCAGGCTGAAGATGGAATAGAAGGACTCTCTGCCGCGGCGCTCTATCATCCCGACGTCGTGTTGTGTGATCTCAACATGCCCAACATGGATGGCCATGAGGTGATCGCCTGCCTCACGGCCCGCTACCCCGAGGTGCCGGTGATCGTCATCTCCGGCCAGGATCAGATGGCCGCGATCGAGCGGGCACTGCGGGCGGGTGCCAGAGACTTTTTCATCAAGCCGGTGACTGACTATGGTCAGATCCGGCGTAGCATCGATCAGTGTCTGACGAGCCATGTTCATCAGACCCAACAGCTGGAGTTGATGGAGCACATCGACTTCTTCCGGGGACACGATCTGGCCTCGAGTCGTCTGCTGGCCTGGTTGGCACCGCCGGGGATGCAGGAGTGGGGGCCCTGGCAGGTAACCTTTGCCGGCATGGGCAACCTCTTCATTCCTGATACCTTCAAGCTGGAGGACAAGCTGCTGGTGCTGGTAATGGAGCTGCCTGTGCTCGGCGTGGACGCCGCGTTCTGCGGGGCCCTGGTGCGCTCCCTGATGAACGGCCCCTATCGCCAGTTCCAGCAGCAGGAGAGCCGGTTGCTCGCCCAGCCGCACAGGTTGCTGGATTACCTCAATCTGCAACTGCTGGAGTCGGGCCTGCGCCACTCCTTTGCCATGGCGGCCCTGCTGTTCGATCAGGAGGATGGGCTGACCTTTGCCAATGCGGGTCTCACCTCGCCGCACTGGCTGATGCGTTGTGGCGGATTGCCGCTTGGCCTGATGCGCAGCAGCCGCTATGCCTTGCACAGACGCAGCTGGCACGAACCGTTCGAGCTGCTGTTTCGCAGCGACAGTGGCAGTGCCCTGACGATGCAGGTACGCCATCACTGAGCCGTGTGGCGAAGATAGAAACAAAAAGGGCGCCTTTTGGCGCCCTTTTTTGCGTTGCAGCATTCCGACCGATCAGACGGTGGCTGACTGCAGCTTGTTCTCTTGCTCCGGCTCTTTGGCCGGACCTTCGGCACCGTGCATCCAGTAGACCAGGCGGTTGGCCATGGTCAGCAGGATCAGGGCGCTGATCACCGCGGCCAGCGCGATGCCACCGAAGATGGCCATGGCACCGGACTCGCCGACGAAGGAGCCGATGAAGCCGGCGGCATAGTTGGCCAGGGCCACGAAGCCGAACCAGGCACCCATCATCAGGGAGGCCAGGCGCAGCGGAGCCAGCTTGGTCACCATGGAGAGGCCGATCGGGGAGAGGCAGAGCTCGCCCAGGGTGTGGAACAGATAGGCGCCGACTAGCCAGAACATGGAGGTCTTGACGGCCTGATCACCGCCCTGCTCCAGCACGGCACCGATCATGAACAGGAAGCCGACGGCGAGGAACAGCAGGCCCATGGCGAACTTCACCGGGGAGTTCGGCTCTTTCTTGCCGAGCTTGATCCAGATGGCGGCGACTATGGGGGCCAGGGTGATGATGAAGAAGGGGTTCAGGGACTGGAACCAGGCGGTCGGCACTTCGAAGCTGCCGATCATGCGATCGGTATATTCCTGTGCATACAGGTTCATCAGGCCACCGGCCTGCTCGAAGCCGGCCCAGAAGATGATGGTGAACAGACCCAGCACCAGGATGACCTTGATGCGGTCTACTTCCTGCTTGGTCAGAGGGGCCTTCTGCTCTTGGGAGCGTTGCTCGGCGGCGCGCTTGGCGGCCGGCACTCGGCCGATGTCACCGAGGAAGCGCTGGGCCATGGTGGCCTGTACCACCAGGGAGAGCAGCATGCCGATACCGGCGCTGACGAAGGCGGCCTGCCAGCCGTAGGCGGTGGCAGCGGCGCCGCAGATCACACCGGCCAACAGGGAACCCAGGTTGATGCCCATGTAGAAGATGGTGAAGGCGCCGTCACGACGGTGATCACCAGTTTGATACAGGTCGCCCACCATGGTGGAGATGTTCGGCTTGAACAGGCCGTTACCCACGATCAGCAGGCCGAGGCCCGCGTAGAAGACGGTGTTGACCATGTCCGGGAACATGGCGTGGGGCAGAGCCAGGGTGAACTGGCCGGCGGCCATGAGCACGGCACCAAACAGGATGGCGCGGCGTTGACCCAGGAAGGTATCAGCCAGCCAGCCGCCGATGATCGGCGTGATGTAGACCAGACCGGTATAGATGCCATACAGCTTGAGGGCATCCGCCTGGGTCCAGCCCATGCCGCCGTTGGCGGTCATGTCGGTCAGATAGAGGACGAGCACGGCACGCATGCCGTAGTAGGAGAACCTCTCCCAGAGTTCGGTACTAAAGAGCAAAAAAAGCCCTTTGGGGTGACCTAAGAAGGTCCCTTTGGACGGGTTATTCATTGGAACTTCCACCTGTGTCTTATATTTTTTTAGAAATTTTATGCAAGGGCTAGGAACAAGCCATATTCCTTATAAAACAAGCAGGATTGAATTACAATGACAGGTTTTGACGATATTTTATCTATCTATGGTTGATTATTTGTTTATAAAATGAAAATGGGCATCGAATGATGCCCAGGCTTTTATTCTGCCTATTGTGTAAATATTCAGCGATTACAACTGTTTGACGAACTGCTTCAGCCAGGCAGTAAAATCGCCGTCCAGCTCGCGGTGGCGCACGGCGTACTCCACGTTGGCTTTCATATAACCCAGCTTGCTGCCGCAATCGTGGCTGCGTCCCTTCATGAAATAGGCGTTGACCTGCTCTTTCTCCATCAGCATGGCGATGGCATCGGTCAGCTGGATCTCGTCTCCGGCGCCAGCTGGGGTTTTCTCCAGCAGGGGCCAGATGTTGGCGGAGAGCACGTAGCGGCCGACCACGGCCAGATTGGAGGGGGCCTCGTCGCGGGGCGGCTTCTCGACGATGGCCTGCATGGGCAGGGACATGCCGGCACTCAGCGCCTCGCCCTTGATGTCGGCGATGCCGTACTTGTCCACCTCGCTCTCGGGGACGGCCTCCACCATGATCTGGCTGATCTGGTTCTCTTCGAACAGGTGCACCATCTCCGCCAGGTTGTCCTGCTTGAGATCGCTGGCCACCTCGTCGATGAGCACGTCCGGCAGCAAAACGGCGAAGGGTTGATCCCCGATCAGCGGGCGGGCACACAGCACCGCGTGTCCCAGGCCTTTTGCCTCACCCTGGCGCACGTGCATGATGGTGACGTCTTTGGGGCAGATGTGCTGTACCTCTTCCAGCAACTGGCGCTTGACCCGTTTCTCCAGGGTCGCTTCGAGCTCGAAGCTCTTGTCGAAGTGGTTCTCGATGGAGTTCTTGCTCGAATGGGTCACCAGGATGATCTCCTTGATCCCGGCTGCGATGGCCTCACGCACCACATACTGGATCAGGGGCTTGTCGACGACCGGCAGCATCTCCTTGGGGATGGCTTTGGTGGCGGGCAGCATGCGGGTACCCAGGCCGGCGACGGGGAGGACGGCCTTGCGAACAACGAGCGGTGTCTTTTTCATGGAGTGAGTCCGAAAATACGAAGTGGGCTCATGATACCCGAAGAAAAATAGGGCAGCCACAGGCCGCCCTCGGGATGATGGGGATGAAAACCGGTTACTTGACGATAATCATGTCCCGGTTTGCTTCCAGGGTGGCGGGCCCGATGCCACTCACGTCTGCTAGCTGGTCCACAGAGGTAAACTTGCCCTGTTTTTCGCGATGGTCGACGATGGCCTGTGCCTTCTTCTCGCCTATGCCCTTCAGGGAGGCGAGCTCATCGGCGCTGGCGGTATTGAGGTTGATCTTGCCGGTCTCCGTGGTGGTCGCGACGGTCGCGGCGGGCTTGGTGGCCGGTTTGTCGGCGGCCTGCACGGGTTGGCTCAACAGGGGGAGGCAGCCCAGCAACAGGGCTGCAACGAGAGCTTTGGGGTTCATGGTTTCACGTCCTTGTTGGATGCCGGATGGCTATAGAAAGCTAGCTGGACTGCGTCACTTTTCGTCTGTGAAAAGTAGCAGGGTAATAATTCAGGCGAATCGGCTATAAGCCGACAAGGGGGCTCTCGGTTACACTGACTAACCCTTTGAGAGAGATGTCTTTTCTATGTATCTACCCGCCATTTCCGAGCTGGAGCCCATCGCCCGTGCCGCCGGTGACGCCATCATGTCCATCTACAGTCAACCCTTTGCGGTGGAGTACAAGCAGGACGAGAGCCCGCTGACGGCGGCGGACAAGGGGGCCCACGAGGTGATCGTCCAGGCGCTGGCCCGGCTCACTCCCGACATTCCCGTGCTGTCGGAAGAGTCTTCCCTCGAGGAGATGGCGGCGCGATTCGGCTGGTCCCGCTACTGGCTGGTGGATCCGCTGGATGGCACCAAGGAGTTTGTCTCCCGTAACGGCGAGTTCACGGTGAATATCGCCCTGATTGAACAGGGTACCCCGACCTGGGGGCTGGTGTATGCCCCTGTACTGGACAAGCTCTGGTATGGCGGGAAGGGGCTCGGCGCCTGGCGTGTTGTGGAAGGCCGGCATGAGGCCATCCAGACTCGCCCTCATCGGAAAGGGGAGGCTTTGCGGGTCGTGGGCAGCCGAAATCACCTCTCCCGGGAAACCCTGGATTACCTGGCCCGCTTTGGTGATATGGAGCGGGGGGAGATTGAGCTGGTCTCCATGGGAAGCTCCCTCAAGTTCTGCATCATTGCCGAGGGGGGCGCGGCGCTCTACCCACGCCTCGCCCCGACCTGCGAGTGGGATACCGGCGCCGCCCAGGCGGTGCTGGAAGGGGCAGGGGGGAGCGTGACGCAACTCGATGGCAGCGCGCTGGCGTACAACAAGCCGGATATCCTCAACCCCTGGTTCGTGGCGAAGGCCTGAGCCAGCATGGGGGGCTGAACAGATGCCAAAAGGCCGGACACAGTCCGGCCTTTTTCATGGGCGCTAGCTACCAGGAGGCGATACTAGAAGACCTTCTTGAACGGCTTGATGGTCACGTTGGCGTAGACACCGGCCGCCACGTAAGGATCGGCATCGGCCCAGGCCCTGGCCTCAGCCTGGCTGGCGAACTCGGCGATGACGGTGCTGCCGGTGAAGCCCGCATCGGCCGGATCTTCGGCGTCGATGGCCGGATTCGGGCCTGCGGTCAGCAGGCGTCCCTCATCCTGCAGGGCCTGCAGGCGGGCGAGGTGGGCGGGGCGTGCCAGCTTGCGCTGGGGCAGGCTGTTGGCCACGTCTTCGGAATAGATGAGATACCACATGCGAGAATCCTTTTCTGGTTGCGGTTATTTTTTCTGTTCCGCCTTCTGCTCGGCCGGCAGATGGCGATAGAGATAGACGCCGCTGAGCAGGGTGAACACCAGCGTCATGCCCAGCAGGCCGAAGACCTTGAAGTTGACCCACATCTCCTGTGACAGGTTGAACGCCACATAGAGGTTGAGCAGGCCGCAGAGAGCGAAGAAACCGACCCAACCGAGGTTGACGTTGTCCCAGATGCGGTCGGGGGCCTGCAGCTCCTTGGCCAGCATCTGTTTGATGAGGTTCTTGCCAAAGCCGTAGCGGCTGATGAGCAGGGCGAGGGCAAACAGCACGTTGATGACGGTCACCTTCCACTTGATGAAGGCGTCGTCATGGAAGAAGACGGTGAGACCGCCGAAGAAACCGACCAGCAGGAAGGTGAACAGCTGCATCTTCTCGACCTTGCGGTAACGCAGCCAGCTGTAGAGCAGCTGCAAACCGGTGACGACGACCAGGGCGCCGGTGGCGGTATAGATGTCGTAGAACTTGTAGACCGCGAAGAAGACGATCAGGGGGATAAACTCGATAAACTGCTTCATGCTGGGCTCTAACCTCAAAATTTCACTCAGTGTACCTGCCTGTCAGACAACGGCAAATGAATAAGACCGCCCATTTTTCACACAGTTCCTTCCCCGGATGAGCTCCCCTGGCCGAACAGCTGATCGGCAACGAGGCGCCCGAGGCGCAGCTGGTCGTCCAGCAGGGCGCGGATGTGGCGCTCCTCGATGAGGGGGTTGAGCAGGACGGCGCGCAGCAGAGTGAGCGGTTGCTCACCGTAGCGGCTCACCGCACGCTGGGTACGGGAGACGAAGCTGTGCCCCTCGGCGCGCTGTGCCTTTTGCAGGGCGACGTTGAAGGCGTTGATCGCGTCGTTGGCCGCCGCATCCAGCACCTTGCCCTGAAGGTGAGGGGGGATGCAGCGATAGGAGAGCAGGTTCATCACCGGAGCTGACATCAGCTCGAAGGCGGGGCTGGCGTCGATGAGCTCAGCCATCCGCCGTGCCCTGTCGTAGTTGGCGTCGATCAGCCGGGCATAGCCCTGACGGCCCAGTAGCTGGAAGGCGGCATCCAGATAGAGGGCGTTGGCGGGACGGGTGCCCTCCAGGGTGAAGCGCCCCTGATCGAAGGAGCTGGCACGAATGGCGTAGGGCGCCTCGCGTTTCACCGTCATCATCAGATCCGGCTGGCGACAGAGCAGCATGCCGGTACCGAGCGGCACCAGCAGCTGCTTGTGGCCGTCCAGAGTCACGGTGTCGGCCTGGTCGATGCCGTCCAGCAAGCTTTGATAGCGTGGGGAGAAGAGCGTGGGGCCTCCCCAGGCGGCATCCACGTGAAAGTGGATCTGCTCGCGCCGGGCGATGGCGGCGAGCTCGGGCAGGGGGTCGATGGAGCCGAAGTCCGTGCTGCCCGCCACGCCGACCAGGGCCAGAACCTTGAGTTTCTGCTCCTTGCACTGGACCAGCGCCTTCTCCAGCGCCGCCAGGCAGAGCCGGTTGTGTTCGTCCGTGTCGAGGCGCCAGACGCTGCGGGCGCCCAGACCCAGCAGGTCCATCCCCTTGTCGAAGGAGTAGTGCATCAGCCGCGACCCCAGGATCACGGCCCCGCGGTAACCCTGCTCAAAGAGCGAAAACAGGTTGTCGCCACAGGCCCGGTTGCGGGCCAGCCAGAGGGCAGTGACGTTGGCGATGGTGCCCCCGCTGGTCATGACACCGAGGGCCGCATCCTTGGCATGCATCTGCGCGCCATAGAAGTCGTCCTCCCCGCGATAGATGAGGCGGTGCAGCTTGGCCAGCACCTCCCGCTCGAGAAAACTCAGCAGGCGGGAGGACTCCATCTTCATGGGATTCTGGTTCAGCATCACCAGCAGCCGGGAGAGCTCGGCGGTGAAGGCCGGCAAGGGCGCCGTCATGTGCCCCATGTAGTGGGGCGACGTGAGGTGGGAGGCGCCGGGGACCAGGGTGGCTAGGCGGGCCAGGTAGTCCTGGGTGCTCATGCCGGTGTCGGGCATGGCAGACTGGTCGAGCTGGTGAGTGAAACTGCCCCGTTGGTAGGGGGCCTGACTGTCGTCGGAGTGATGGAAGGTCTCCAGCAGGGCCGTCATGGCCTGGCCGAAGTCGGGATCCGGTTGTGTAAACAGTTCAGTCAGCTTCATCAGGTTCTCCAGACCAGATTGTCGGGCAGCCGCGGCTATCCACGCGGGCGACGTCGGCGGCAGAGCATACACCAAAGGGGCGGGGGGCACAGCCATCTCCTGTCCCCGGGTCCGTCGTCGTTTTATTTTGAGCTAACACTTGTAGCCTGAAACGCCCGCCGCTAGAGTGAGCCGGATCAGGACTGGAGGTGTTGATGACGGATGTGACGGGGTATTCCCCACGGGAAGAATGGGCCAATCGCCTCAGCCATGGGCTGGGGTTGCTGCTGGGCGGGCTGGGAGTGGCCCTGCTGCTGCACAAAGGGTGGGATCAGGGGCCCAGGGTGTTGCTGAGCTACGGCCTCTATGGTGCCAGTCTGGTACTGCTCTACCTCGCCTCGACCCTCTATCACAGCATGGCGTCGGCGACGGCCAGGCGCTGGTGCAAGGTGTTCGATCAGTGTGCCATCTATCT
>ENA-OWLM01000336-OWLM01000336.1-metagenome-genome-assembly--contig:-NODE-336-length-18165-cov-5.303865_pt1 | contig 18165 bp, 15 predicted proteins | sample MGYA00245349_ERZ651102 | MGnify/ENA primary metagenome ERZ651102 (study PRJEB26857, sample SAMEA4031759) | metagenome | biome: human; feature: oral; material: saliva | place: Philippines | collected 2014... | reverse complement strand
CCTTTTCAAGAAGAGCTACTTTCAAATTATATTTTGAAAGTTCAAGTGCTATAAAAGCACCCACACAACCTGCACCAATAATGACTACATCATAACTTGACATGTTTTGAATTTTTATGATTTTATTGACTTTGCGTTCATTGTGTGATATACTTATCAAGTAAGCAATTAATAAAACTAAGGAGGTCTTGCAGACTATGTATTCAAAATTAAACGGAAAATTTGAAGTTGAAAATGCAGAAGGCGTTGTTCTTCGTGACGGAAAAGTTTTTTCAATTTCTGGAAAAGAGCTTACTTGTGAAGAAAGTGTAATTGAAAGTATGAGAGAAGGTCTTGTTTACCCAACAAAACCTATTTTAGAAGGCTCAAAACTTATCCGTTTTGTTGAGTTACGTGGTAAGAGCGAGTATTCTATGGGACACTCAATCGCTAAGATCTCAGATATCGTTAAAAATGCAGAGTATTCACTTGCATTGACAGATCCCGAAGTTGGCTTTGGAATCTACTCTTTTAACCAAGGGATGATTTCTGCTGGTAAAAAGCCGATAAATGGTACTGAACTATCATTCTCGACAAAAACTTCAACTATGAATCTTGTATTGCTGGCTAAAAACCACAACGCTTATAAAGTTTTATGTCGCATTCTAACAACAATCTCTAGTTTGAGACAAAAAGGAAAAAGTGTAAGTCTAAAGGTTTTAGAAGACTTTGATTTATCAGGTTTCGTTTTTATTTCAGACGCAGATTCTAATAACACACTCTTCAAAAATCTCTTAAAACTAAACATCGACAAGAATGACTTGTATCTAACAACCGAATTGCAGGATGATTTAAGTGATGAACGAAATAGACGTGTAGAGCTTTTAGCTAAAAAGAATGATATCAAGGTCGTTTTGACAAACGATTATCGTCAAATCAAAAGCGAAGACTCAGAAGGTTTTCGAGTAATCCAATCACTGAAACAGAAAAAGGTTGTGACATCAGCTAAATTAGTTTCGGGAGATAATCATTATATCCACACAAGCGATGAAGTTGAAAACTGGGGAGTTCCAGTTGAGTGGTTGGATAATACAATCGAAATTTTAAACAAAATTGAAATTTACGATTTGAGCGTGAAAGATAATTTCAATCCGATCTTCAATATTCCTAAAGGATTCGATAGCGAGAAAGAATATTTCTGGCACTTAGCTAAGGTTGGCTTGCAACGTCGCTTCGCTGACAAAGAAGTACCAAAGGAATATTGGGAACGACTTGATTACGAACTTGGAATTATTGATAGTATGGGGTTCAACGGGTATTTTCTTATCGTTGCCGATTTCATCAATTACGGTAAACGAAATTATGCTTCATACGATGATGAAACTGTTGCACGCTGGAAAGATTTCATTAAACGAAGTGGTTATTCTGAAAACCCTATCAACTTTGGCCCAGGACGTGGTTCTGCGGCTGGTAGTTTAGTGGCCTATGCTACAGCTATTACAGACGTTGATCCATTAAAATACGGATTGCTGTTCGAGCGGTTTTTGAATCCAGAGCGTGTTTCAATGCCGGATATCGACACGGATATCCCAGATATGCACCGAAAAGAGATTATCGAATATACACGAGATTTTTATAACGTTTCGACAGATATTACGGAGTCTCGTGTGGCTGGGATTTCAGCATTTGGGACTTACCAGCTGAAAGCACTTTTGAAAGCAATCCCTCGTGCTTATTACCAATCAAAAACTGCAATTTCACTAGGTGAAAAACTTGCAGGACTAGTTCGTGATGAAAAGGGATTCGGTATCAAAGAGTTTTGTGATTTACCAGAAGTCATTGCTCTTTCTGAAGAGGACAAACGTGTTGCACGTGTCCTTGAAGTGGCACCGTTGTTGAGTGGTATGGTATCCAACTTGACACAACACGCCGCTGGTTATGTTATCGCTCCTGAAGCAGTTACAGAATATTTACCAACTGTATTTGTGGAGGGTGAGCAACTAACTGCTTACACAGATGTTGAGTCTTGTGGTTTGCTAAAGATGGACTTCTTAGGTCTTAAAGCTGTCACAATTATCCAATCAACACTTGATAAAATTCAGGAAAAAACTGGAAAAACTTTAACAGTTACAGAAATTCTGGAAACTGCAACCACAGATCTTGATGTTTTCAAAACAATTGCTTCTGGAGGAACTAAAAACCTATTCCAACTTAGCAGTCCCGGAATGACAGACGTTGTTGTAAAATGTCTTGCCGATATCGATGAACCTGGCAGTGAAGAACGTGCGAAGTCGGGAGACTATTTTGGTCGTGTAGTTGCGGCTATCTCTATGTACCGACCAGGGCCTTTAGCTTTTATCCCTCAATTTATCGAAAACGCCCTACACCCTGAAAAGATTGAATATGTTGTTCCTGAAATGGCTGATATTCTATCAACATCATACGGTTTGATGATTTATCAAGAGTCAATTATGAGTCTACTTCAGGTAGTTGGTGGGTTCACACTTGGTGGAGCTGACTTAGCCCGTCGTGCGATTGGTAAGAAAAAGTTTGAAGTTTTGCAATCTTTAAAACAAACGTTTATTTACGGTGATGAAAAAACTGGAGTTCTTGGTGGTATCAAGAAAACAGGACGTAGTGCTGAAGAATTGGAAGATCTTTGGTCTGACGTTGAGGCTTTCGCTTCTTATGGATTTAATAAATCTCACGCAGCCGCATACTCTATGGTTACAATTATCGAGGCTTGGTTATTCACGAATTACCCTGAGTATTTCGCCTCTGCTGATTTAAATAAAGTTGGTGGAAATCAAAAAACTAGTGAACGTGAAGCACTACACGAAATGATTGAATTTTACAAATCTCGTGGTTTGGATATTAGACCAGTAGATATCAATATTTCTGAAGACGAATTTGTTGCTGATAATGGTGCGGTATATTTTGGTTTGAATAAAGTATCCAACGTTGCAAGCGCTGCTGAAAGAATCAGTAATGAACGCAAGACTCGTGGAGAATTTAAAAACCTTTATGATTTTTTGAGTCGTATGCAAAGAAACTACGAAAAGGGTGTTAATAAGTCAGTTCTAAAATCTTTAATTGTTTCAGGAGGTTTTGACAATTTCGCTGGAACACGTAAAGATAAATTAGAAAAACTTGAGGATTTATCAAACCTTGGAAAAATCCTAAAAGCCAACGAAAATATTATCTTTGATAAATACGGCGAAAGCTATTTCGATACGTGGATGGATTACAAAAACGAGGAGATGGATATCCAAACACTTCTAGCTGAAGAAAAACGTGTTACAAGTTTTTATATTAGTGGACACCCAACAGAAAAATATTTGAGTGTGGCTCAAAAAGAATCTGATTATCAACCAATTGGAAACCTAGACGGTCTTTCATCTGGAACTTCTGTTTACCTACTTGGTATCGTTAACAGTGTTAGACAAATCACTACCAAAACCGGTCAGTTGATGGCTTTTGTATCAATCGAGGATACAAGTGGGCATTGTGATTTAGTTGTGTTCGCTGATTCTTATAAAATGTTCGGTAGATATCTTGAGGTTGGTGAAGTATTGAATGTATTTGCCACTAAACAGGTTAATGCACGTGGTACTTCTTATATCGTAAACTCTATTAAGAGAGCTGGCGATATCAAGATTTTCACTACAACAGATCACATTCAAATTAAACTTTCAAAGGACAACGGTGTTGCCCAAAAAGAACTTGTTAAAATTCTTAATGAAGCCAATAACCCTCTTCACGAATACAGTCCTTTTATAAAAATGTCTTATGTTTTTGGTGGGAAAGAACTTTTTAGAACTAAAGCAAAACAATCTTTAGAAATTCCATTTGATTTGACTATGGTGAACTACATCAAAAATATTCTTGGTGCTTCAGGTATCAAAATTATTTGGAAATCAGATTATGAAAAAGAATTGAAAGATGTAACTTTAGAAGAATTGTTGGAAGATGATAGCTTTGAATTGAAAATTTAAAAACGTTAGGGCCGGATTTATTTCCGGTCTATCGTTATTTAACACTATATAACTTTAAAAATAACAAAAATTAAAAGGTGGGGTATACATTGAATACGAAAAAAGTATTGATTATAAGGGATCCGAACATCTATTTAAAGTTTGTGAGCAGAATATATATTCTACTTGAAATTTTAAATAAATTATTTTTCGGACTATCATTCTTAGCTTTAATTGTTTCAGTTGGAATTTACTTTTTGTACAGAATGGAGAACCGGGTTTACTTAGCAATTTCTATAGTTGTTGCTTTCTTGTTATTTGTATTCGGAATACTCTTGTACGTTATGAGAGATAATATTTCTCCAGAAAATGAAATTGAAAAGCAGGGGGTAATCCTTGCCAATCAGATTAAAAACGTAGAATCAGAAGTAGAAGTTTCTAAATTGAACGGAAAAGTTGTTAAAGTATCTAGAACTTTCGGGTATTACAACATTAAAATTAGAATGGAAAATGGAAAAAATTTAAAAATACGAGTTTCCGGTGACACACGAGATCGTTTCGTTCACGATCATACTTTGTTGTCCAAATCAGAGTTTGAAAACTTAGACGGTTCACCTGTCACAGTAAGACAATCATCTATCAAAGTTAAAAAGTATGGTTGGTTGAGAGATCACGCAACAATATCTGTTTTGGAAGACAATGGGCGAACTGCATTTAAATTTGAAACTTTCGCACCAACCGGAGATTTATTTGAAGGTAGGAAGATTTTTGGTTAGAAAAAAGAAAAAAGGTGGGGCTGATATAATTATCGCCCCTTCTGAAAAAGTTAAATTTCACGAACAATTCAAAGATGATTATATCGAGTTTGGAACTTATGTAGCTGAACAAAGAGCTCTGCCAGATATCAAGGACGGTCTTAAGCCGGTAGCTAGGCGAACTCTATATTTGATGAAGAGAAATGGCTATACGAGTGATAAACCTCACAAAAAATCAGCACGTATTGTTGGTATTGTTATGGGGGAACTTCACCCACACGGTGACGTTTCTATTTATGAAGCTATGGTTAATATGGCTAAACCGTGGATGAACCCACTATTATTTGTTGATTTTAAAGGAAATCGTGGTAATAGGCGAGGAGATGGGCCGGCAGCACAACGATACACAGAGGCAAGAATGTCATTGTTGTGCGAGCAATTATTAACCAGACTAAATCAATCAAGTGTTCCTTTTGTTCCAAATTATTCGGATGAGTTCTTAGAACCTGTTGTTTTACCGTTCGAAATCCCTAACTTGTTGATTAATGGGAACGCCAGCATTGCTGTTGGATTTATCAGTCGCATTCCATCTCACAATCCTTTGGAGGTTATTGAGGCTTTCAAGTTATTTATTAAAAGAAAACGAGTTACCGTTGACGATTTATTAAAGGTAATGCCTGGGCCAGACTTTACAACTGGTGGTGAGGTTTTTGCAATTAAGGATTTATACAATTTCTATAAAACCGGCGAAGATACCAAAATGATGGTTCGTGGAAAAACAAAAATCGACGGTAATTCTGTTATTATTACAGAGCTTCCTTATATGATTGTACCGAATATTGATAAATATTTCGAAGGTTTGGTTGATTCAGTCCTTGATGGTGTTATCACAAATGCTGAGAGTTGCAAAAACAGATCAACACACAAAGGTGTTGAAATTGTAGTAAATGTAAAGGACGGGTGTGATCCAAAAGATCTCGAGGCAGAGTTGTATGCGAAAACACAACTTCAAGGAACTAAACCTCTGCGCTTTAATGTGCTAAGGAACGGTATTCCAACAAGAACTGACCTTCTCGAATACTTCTCTGAGGTTAAAGATTTTGCTCTTGAAACTATCAAGAACGACTCATCTCACCAGTTTGAAAAAATCTCAAGAAGTATACGACTGAAAACCGGTTTACTGTCTGCACTTGAACAGATAGATATTATTGTTGAATTGATTAGAAACTCTTCAAAAAAATCAGAAATCATTGATGGTTTGACAAAAGGAAAAGTATCTGAAAATCAATTTAAAACTAAAAAGAATTTCTTACAAGCTAAAAAATTAAACTTCACCGAAGAGCAGGCGGAAGAGATTGTTCGTATCCCTCTAGGGAGATTATCTTCTCTGTCAAAAATTCAGATGGATGATGAGCTGAAAAAATTACAGACTGAAGCTAAAAAGTTAGAAAAAATTGTCTCTGATAAAGAAGAGCAAAAGAAAGTGCTTTTGCAGGATGTTGCAAAAATTGAAAAATTCTTGATTTCTATGGGTGGTTTTGAACGAAAAACTACACTAAGTGATGGAGAGGCGATTACTTACAAAGACAAGGAAATAATCTCATTATCTGTTGTTTCGGTAGATAAATTCGGATATCTTAGAAATTTATCTGTAAACTCCAGTGAAGCAAATCAAGAAATTTTCAGAAAAGAAGCGAAATCAAATCAGGATATTTTTGTATTTACAAACAAGGGTAATCTCGGAAGGATTAAGATTTCCGATTTGGGAACTCAAACCCTAAAAAACAAAGGTCAAACCTTATCAACTTATCTGAAATTGCAACCGTCCGAATATCCCTTAATTTCAGAGGACTCAATACTAGTTGCTTCAAGAACCGAAGAATTGGAGGGTTTTTATCTATTCGTTTCTAGTGATGGACTAATCAAGCGTGTGCCAACAGAAGAGATCCCTGCGATTAAACACTTGTCAAAAGGAACAAGTTTAAGAGGTAATGCAGAATTAGTTTTTGCTGGATCAATTCAAGAAGAAAAAACCAAAGCTGTTCTTGTAACAGAAAGTGGGTTGGTTAAGACTGTAAGTATTGCAGATGTTCCAATTTTGGACAAGAAAAAAATAGGAGTCAAGGTTGGTAAAATCGATGATGATAAGATTGTATCCGTTAAGTTGATTGATGATTCCGAAGAATTGGAATTATTTGGCAAAAAAGTTCCAAGTAAATCTTTAAAGGTCGAAAAATTCACAACAAAATTTAAAAAAATAAAATAGTAAAACAGCGTAGTTTCTTGACTGCGCTATTTTTTTGTGATAAAATAAGATGAGTACGAATGTTGGGGGTGAACCTTTGAAGAATAAATTTTTTTATTTTATGATTTTATTAACCGTTTTGATTTTTGGTTCTGAATACTTTTCTAATAAAGATAAGGCTCTTGTGCCGGAATCAAAATTTTTAACTTCTGTTTATAACGATAAGGATCAAAACGGAACTATTGAAACTGAGTTAGAATCCGGGATCATCCAAAGTCACGTAATTAAGAAGTCTGGAGCTGTAATTATTAAAGTTATGGACTTCAAAGATACTAAAACGATAGAGGCTGATGAAATTGTAGATTTTCGTGAGGGGGAAGTATCTCGTGATGTTTCATATTCAGTAATCCAGAAAAACGAATCTGGCAACGATTCTGGTAAACGGGTGATTGTTTTACATAATAAAATCTTGGGTAATGGTGATAAGGACAGAGCTATGAACAGAGATAGAAATGTTCTAAAAGACATCTAACCTTTTTGTCGACATAGCCAAGTGTGTTAAGGCTACGGGCTGCAACCCCGTGATCCCCGGTTCGAATCCGGGTGTCGACTTATTTTTTCTTAGAAAGGAAACGTATCAATGCTACAAACAACAAGTAAACTTTCTGATAACAGATTTTATAGAGCATTAAAGGAACTTACAAAAATTTTACACGATGAAACTTTATCAAGAGAATCTTATGATTTTTTATTTAATATGACTACTGATAACAAGAAAGTAATTCAAACTTATTTCAATGTTTCGACTCTAGAGTTTTCTAATAGACCAGTTATTAATGATACAATTTTCCTTTTTAGTTTTTATAGATGTGGTTTTGGTAAATTTAAATTGAAGTTGGAAAAATCAATTAACGATTTGATAAACTCAACAAATATTACAAGCGATGGTAGAGGAATAGAATTAAGCAGTGGTTCGGTAATTCTAGAACAATTTTCAGAAAATGTTGCTTTAGATATCATCAAAGGGGAACTAACTCTCGCTACCTTTTTTACAGAGATTGAGTTGTTAAATAAAAACATTATTTTCGAATCTGAAACAACAGAAGGTGAAGATGTCCTTTATTTGTTTAAGCACGATGATGAGAATATTTTTATAAAGAAAGAAATCTCGAATTTATTTAAAGGTAGAGAAGATTTCATTCTAGATATTTATAGAGGTATCTTTGAGGAGGCTAGAGATTTTAAGAAAGAGATGGCAAGTAGATTGGTTTGAGGTTATTTCTAAATAAATATAGCTTTTAAATATTAAAATTTATTAACTTTTAAATCCAAAATTTAGTATAATTTTTAAAAATAATTTTATTACCCGATTTAACGGGTTAGAAAGAAGGTGTATAGATGAAATCCTTATTTTATCTAACCAAAGAAGAGCTTGAAGAACGGGGTCTCACCCGGGAAGAGTCTGAAAAATTAGCAAACTTTATCTCTGACGCAAAAAAGGGCGTCCTTAACTTTTCCTACAAGAAAAAAGACGGGACAATCCGTCAAGCAGTAGGAACAATCAATGTCTCCGTAATCAAGGATCATCCAAACGTACTTATTGACGAGTTCGAACTCGAGTACTTGGAGGACATCTTTGAAACTGAAGATATTCCAGAAGGGACAGTTCCTTTTGATACAAATTTAGTACAAGATCTGAAAATCTTGTATTACGATATTGAGCAACGCTCAATTCGTTCTTTCACATCAGGAAATCTTATTTCTTGGGAGTTGGAGGTTGATAAAGATGAGTAAAATTTCACTTCGTCGAATTGCTAAAGAGTATGATTTACCAATCAAATTCTTAAAAGATCTTCACAAAACTGGTCGACTAACATTTTCCGGTTTTCCTCGGAAGGTCAATCAAGAAGATTGGGATTTGTACCTAAAGGAAATTGGCGGTTTGGATCAGCGTCGTGAAAATATCTGGGATCGATTTGGATAAGGAGGGAAACCTCCTTATTTTTATAGAAAGGAGTTTATAGATTTGGTTATTTCACAAAAAATAAATCTAAACAAAACTGATGATCGATTATATAAAGGTTGTGTGGAGTGTTTGAAAATCATTCATTCAGATGAGTTTGAAAAAATATACGAAAATCTATCCTGTGATGTCCTAGCTAGGGATTTGTTATATTACAACCTAAAAACAGGCAAAATAAGCGGAGATTTAGTTGCAAATGAAACTATTTCTATCGGGGTGTTTTTTCCAGACGCAATAAAAGTTCTTGTCTCAAATTTTGATAAAAGGATTTCTGAGTTACTTATCAAACCTAAAAAGTCTAAACTGGACAGGGACGATATCGATAACGTAATTGGGGGCCGTTCTATTTTTGAAGAATACGACGACAATTCTGTCGCCGCATACTTAGAGGATTTCTTGTTGAGCTTTCCATTTTCTGATGAAAAATATAAAGGAAAATTTCTCCCTTGGTTTGTGAAACGATCTTCGTCAGGACTTTTATTATCTGATACAATAACAGAATCTGTCCGTTCAAAATTATCAGATAAGTTTTGGAAGAAACTTGAAGATCCTTACAATTAAATAACAAAAAAAATGACGAATTTGTATCGTCATTTTTTAATTTTCTAAAACAACTTCTCTCATCAACACAAACAGTCTGTCGATTTGAGAAAGATCCTTTGTGTTGGCAATTACTTCATCAATTGAAGAAAAGTTAAACTTATACTGGTATGACAAATCAAACAAGGTGGATTTGATTTCATTATCCGTCAATAGAGATAATGGTACAATTTTATAAGTTACATCGTCGAGGGTGTAATCAGACACCAGCAACTCTTGAACTTTATCTTCGATTGATTTTTTTAATAGATCAACAAGAAAATTATCAAACTTTTTACTGTTATTATTCCAGATTGTATTTGAAAATTCAACGCAAAGTTTATCGAAGATATTGTAAGATGAACTATTATTCTTCTTATTTACTAGGGAGATTCTAATAGTTTTATCAATGTTTTCGTTTACAGGAGAAAGCTCCCTGGTTTCATAATCAAAGTATAGCAAATATTTCCAATTTGTAATATTCAATAAAAGTTTCGTATTTATCAACTTAAATTTATCGAAAATTTCTTCAAAAATAAGCTTACATAATATTTCACGTGAGTTACCTTCACGTATCCGATAATGTCCACTGATTGGATTCTTTAAAATAAACCCTTCTAAAAAATCAATTAGAGTTTCAATAAAACTTTCAAATTCTGAGATACTAGTTCCGCACTTTTCAGCAATTTTTTGGCAACGTTTAAGACTACGCTTTTTTGTTGAGATCTTTATATTTTCAACAATGAGTTTGTTACTGTCATCAATATTAGAACCAGATGTATAGAAACCAACTTCATTGTCATCTAACTTAAATATATTTGAAAAATTATTATAGATAAAAAAAGCAACTTTTGGGTATCTTGTGAGGTATGTTAACCAACTTTTAATTTCATCATACTCTTGGTAACTTTGATTTTGCAAGATAAGAATTTCTTCTTCTAATCGTCTTTGCAGAAACTCTTGCAACTCTGAAATTGAGTTAACATCCCCCTTTTTAATAAGCAAATTTTTGTTTAAAGGTAAACTTTTAATTGTGAAATCCTTCAACAGGGAAACAACCTCATTTTTAGGAAAATCCTTCAAATAACTGGTCAACTTATTTGTTGCAATTAATCGCTCACAAGATCCGGGTTTTAATACCACTTCAGCTTTTGTAACTATATCTTTTGTCGTTTTCATAAAATCCTTTCTACTGAAACAAATTCAGGGCAACTATTCTGATTTTATTTCAGAATAGATTATGTGATATTTTCTAAGTTTTCTATCATCACATCTTTTAGTAGTAATGTTAATCGAACCAACTGATCTTTTCTTTTTATCCTAGTTTGAGTTTTTGAAAATAGAATACGTGGAAGTTCATCCCAGGCTCTCAAACCCTCAACAATTTCTAAATCTGTTAGAAATGAAATAGGTATTCTATCAGCTATAACATCACTAAAGTCGAAGTTTTTATTTAATAAACACTCAATCGACAGCTTGATAGATTCTTTTATAGATTCAAACATTTTGTTTTTTAAGTCAGTTTCTTCTGCGTTCCAGAAATCAAACCCAGTTATTATATTATGTTCTGTGACAACAATTCTAATATAATCACTGGAGTCAAAATTATGTTCAATTAAAACACAATCTTTAGAATCAAAATAGATACTTCCAGGCATAAAAAATGAGTTGAAAAAACAAGAATCAAGAAACAACTCTAGTTTGACTTCAATAAAATACTCAACTTGTTCAAAAACTTTATTTCTAGAGCTAAATGAATTGTATGTGGAGGCTTTAAACGTATTCTTTTTGACTAAAGACAAAATAAACTTGGAAAAGCATTCTAAATAACATTCCATCTCGTCACCGGACACTCCGGACTCTTCTGATAGCAATTTTAACACTTTAAATTCTCGACTATCACGATTGATTTTTAGGTGCAACGTATCAACCCTCAAAGTATTAAAATCTGAATTTTGTTCCTTGTGTGTTTTGTATTGTAGGGAATTTTGGTTTATAACGATTATGAGATCCCAATTATTAAAGAAGAAGCTTGAAAATGATTCGTGCTTAATAAAAAATTTAATCATTTCTGTAAATTTATCAATGTCACTATCTTCACAATAGGTTTTTAAATAAAGTTCTAAATTTTCATTCAACCGATTTCTGATTTCAGATAAATAATCAGTCGAAGTTGGTTTGATATTCATATTTTTCAAAATGCTTTTGTAAAAAATGTCAGCAGCTTCGTCTTTGGTAATATTTTTGTAAATATTCTTCAAACCTTCAATAGACTGAATTTTTTCACAGACACCGGATTCTACTGTAACAACTTTAGAACTTTGGCGTTCTTTACTATTTTTCATTTCTACCTTCTTTCTACTGGATTAACTCCAGAAATATTTTATTTCTTAAATTATAAAAGAAAAGGGAGTTTTACCTCCCCTTAATTAAATCCAGCCTTTAGTTTGCTTTCTAGTGCTTTAATAAGTCTGTTAATTTGCTTTTCATCCTGTGTATTTCCAATTACTTTCGTAAGATCCTTTAGAATTGTCCCTGCTTTCAATGAATTGTTTATTTGATCATCAGTTAATAGAATCAATGGAACTTTTCCATCACGAACTTGTAACAAATTAAACTTGTAATCAAAGAGTTTTACGATTTTATTTTTCAGTGCAGATAAAATTTGTTTATATAAGTATTTTACTAACTTATCTTCATTCCTAGACCAAAGAGCCTCGTGAACCATTTTATCCAATGGTTTGAAATTCATATTGCTGATAATCAATTGGTCTTGCTTATCTTCTTTTTTTAAGGAGATTTTATTCTTTGTAAATGAATAATATACGCCAGAAGAATTAGTTATATGATAGGATAGTTGCTTGGAAATATTTTTGAAAAAATCAGAAACAACGCCGTTTACTCCAAATTCAATTCCTGAAGAGACGTCCTTATCTTTTAAGTTCTTCGTGTTGTAATTAGTACAATAGACACGATCTTGCAATGTGCTACCAATTAGTAATTGATTACCTACATTTTCAATGAGGGAGATATACTTTTCCAAACCTTTGTTCTTGAGATAATTTAAAATTCTTTGGTTATTAATGTGAAAATCAATATCATCTATCGTTAAATCCAGACGATGAAATGTATTTTTACTTGATGGGCTGGTTCTATATTTAACTTTTAAAATTTTCACATAGTTTTTTGATAGAGAACTTTGATCCAAGACAGACAAATCTCTAATAAATTTTGCAAATTCGTAATTGTTGATAATATCCTCTACAAATTCAGAAAAATCAATTCCGAATTTTTCTAGACCATCCTTGATAATTTTTTGTTTTTTCTCGAATAAACTTTCACATTTATCTTTAAAGGTGATAACATTGCGATTTTCATCATAAAAGAAGTTGTTTTCAATTTCTTTTCGTAATTCAGTATCATCATCCAATAATCTTGAATAATAATCACGTAGTTGTTTGAACCCGTCGGTAATTTGTGTTGATCCAACCTCAATAGAGAACAAGGATGAAATCTCAGATTTTTTTTCTTTTGAACTTCTTACCATTATAAAACCTACCTTCTTAATTTATTAAAGTTACTTTGTTATTTCACCTTTTATTATAACAGAAAATGCTTGATTTTGCAATAAATAAAGAAAAAGAGTGATAAAATATCACTCCTTAAATTTTGGCCAAGATTTTCATAAATCGTGCAAACTGCTCATCCGATGTTGTTTTCTTAATATTTTCAATCGTTGAGAAATCATAAGATTTTTTGTGCTTTTGAATTTGAAGCAGGATTTGAACGTCAGTGAACAAATCAATTGGTACGTTACCAAGTTCGATATTTATAAGACTGAAGATGGGTGAGTTAATATCCACGATAGATTCAATTCGTGAGTCGATTGCAACTTTGATTTTATCTACAAAAACTTCAGTAAGTTTATCTTTGGATAGGTTATCGCCCAATAAAAATTTATTAAAATAAAATAAATCTTCTTCCTTGTCACGCTCTTCAAAAAAGTCACAAATATACAGCTTATCTCCACGGGTAGACAAATCATCTTCAGTTGTAGGAATTTTCAATTCATTTTTATCAAATACAAAATAGAGCTCTTTTTTATGTAGAGATTTGATAAAGAATAATTTGCTAATATCACTTACTAAATCACTAAAGAACTCTTGCGCCCGATATTTATCTGAATGACAATCTGAAGCGTAATAATCTGATTTCTTTTTGTGGGTTTCCAAGTAAAGTTTTGCTGATAAACTGAGCAGCTCATCTTTTAACTCCTTATCCAATCCGAATGAAGGGATAAAGTCTTTTCTAAATTCATATATTAACTTGATATTTTTTAACGATACAAACTCTTTTGGTTCGATAGTAACATCAAGCACTTTATCTTCTGAATAAAAATATTCAGACATTGCTTCAGAAAAATTAAAGAATGCCTTATAATCTTTCTGGATTAAATCAAATAGTTTGCTGAAGTCACAACGATTTTCTGAACGTTTTTTGTTGAGAAATTTCGTGCGTCTTTCGATCATAGATTTTTTTATCAAATCAATATCAATAATAGAATTAAAAATATCAACGATAGGAGTATCATCTTTTTCTAAAGACATACGACACTCTTTCAGCTGCGCAAACATAGAGTTAAACTTGTCACGATTTTCTTGAACTTTTGTATATTTCATTTATTTTTCCTTCTTTCTTCTGGAATTATTCCAGGGTAATTAAATTTCTTAAATTATAACAGATTTGTGAATGTTAAATAAAAAGAGCAACATTACTGTTGCTCTTAAATCTGAGACAAAAGATTCATAAAACGTTCAAACTGTTCTTCCGATGTCATCCTCTTGATAGATTTAATTGTTGAAAAAGAATAGGTGTTTTCACCTTCTTTAATACAATTAAGAATTTGACTATCGGTAAACATAAATAATGGAACAAATCCAGATTCAACTTTTTCTAATTTGAATTTAGGACTATTTATCAGCAAAAGATCTGATAGTAACTGATCAAATTTTCTTTTTAACTCATCAGAAAAGAATAATAAAAGTTTATCCTCCTCAAGGCTATCAAAATACAAATGTTTTGCAATCATAATATTAAAGATTTCCCTTTCGTCGTTAACCATAAGTTCCCCTATGTGAATGCCGTTCTTATCAAAGTCATTGTGGTTAAAGACTTCTAAATTAAAACTTTCGAAAGAAAATTTAAACCAAAAGTTTGTCATTCTTGTTCTAAACAAAAGTAGACTAATATCATTAATAATCTTCCAAAGACAACTAATTCTTCCTTTATCAACACCATAATCATCAAAATCGCTTGAAACAAAAAAACTTTTCAATAAATTTGATATATAATCTTCCACTTCAACTTCAGTATCTTTCTTCATAACTCCAGAAAGACTACCCTTAATTTCAAATTTTGAAGTGCAATCGTTCCAAAAAAATTCATCGAATAAACTTTCATAAGTTGTATTGATAACAACTTTTGAAAAAATATAGAAAGATCTTAAATCCTTCTCTACCACCTTAAGAAATTTTTCCAAACGTTCAGAGCATTCATCTTTGGATCCCTTTCCGTAATAATATTCATCTAAAAATTTGTTCTTATCTAATTCAAATTTGTACCTCGCCTGCTTGATATCGAGATTATCTTTTAAGAAATTTAACAGCTTACTATTATCATCCTCAATTTCCTGTCGATAACCCTTTAGTATATTGATACCCCAATCAAAATTTTGTTCGTATCTTTTGTCAGAGTTTTGTTTTAAATTATTAACATTTAAAACCATTTACAGCCTTCTTTCTAAAACTACTACAGTTTGTTATTTTTCTTAAATTATAAAAGGGAGAAACCTGTCTCCCCTTAAATTTTATTTATCAAAAGAATAATTCTGTTCCACTGCTCAATTGGTACTTTGGATTTAAAATTCCACAATTCCCCAAGTTTTCTACCGTAGTGAAAATATCGTTTAATTTGTTCATCAGATAACATTTCAGCCGGAATCTCTCCTGATTCCACTTTGGCCATCGTCAAATACTTATCATCAGAGATCATTTTTGTAAGTATCGACTCAACCCGCTTTACAGTTTTTTCGTAGATTTTTTTCAGTAATTGGTTGCGTCTTTCTTTGCTGATGTTGAATCCGATAATGTCCGACTGTCCGGTTTTAGTATCTAAGATCTTTTCAAAACAAACAATTTTTTCTTCCACACCAGAGAGTTTAGTCGCTAGATGAAACTGTTTATCTTCCAAGGAATAGTAGATGAAAAACCCATCGAACTGCTTATTTTTAACTGAAGATGAATACGGTTTTGTAAACAGAATCCTATGTTCTTTATTAATATCAGTATCGTAAATTTTCCAATCAATAATGGAATTACTGTTATTTTCTTTAATTGTTTTATAACTTTCTTTGTCGATAAGTTTGAACACGTTGTGAGGATCACTATCCTTCAATTGTTGCAGAGAGTCTTTTATCTCTTTAAAAATTGAAGTGAACTCATCATTACCAACAGTCAATTCAACAACTGATGTCTTCTCTTTTTTATCAACTTTTGATATAACCATCAATTACCTTCTTTCTACTGAAACAATTCCAGATATTTTATTTTCTTAAATTATAACAGAAAAAGCGAGAGGTTTATCTCACTTTCTATTTTCTATTCTAATGAAGTTCATCATTTTTTTGTATCCCAAGAATAACAAAATAAATCATCACGTTTCAATTCGACGTTTTGATAATCTTGTAATAGTTGGCGTGTATCGAAACGTTGGTTTACAATAACAGCATAACCATTAGGTGTCTTGTGTAGCTTAACAGACATTTTTGGTCTTTTTTGACCATTTTTAGTTTTTGTGTTTTCGTGAGCCAAAAGTAGATCTTCCACAAATTTGTGAACTAGTTTTTCAGTATCTTGACCTTCAACCGGGTCAAAGTCAAACAACCAGTTTAGATGTTTCGAGTCGTAAGCATTTTCTTTTTTAGCAGCCAAACCGGCAACCCTTTGAGGTAATGACGACAGATTAAATTCGTCATCTAGCATTTTATGCTGCAATGCTTTAAAAGTTTTCGAGTTAGAACGTGGGTTTACTGATGTATACATTCTTGAAAATTCACCGGGTTGACCAGCTTCTACGAACGCTTTGAATTGATCTTTGATATCTTCAAATTCACGAGTGGTAGTAAAAGCGTTGCGTCTTTCGGTAAAATTTTTGAGATGTTTGTTGTCTTTGTTTCTGGAAACAAATAAAACAACATTAAGTTTATCGGAATCTAAATTTTCGTCTCGATTCCATTTGTTGAAGTTTGACATATTTTCTTTCCTTCTTTCTATTTTTTATTCTTTCTGAAATTATATCAAAATAGAGACAAAAAATCAATAGAAATGGGTGACGAAACCCATTTCTAAAATTACTATAAGTTTTCTTTGATTAGAATAATAAATCGTATATTTTTTATTTTATCGAATTTAAATAACCATCAATAATATTTAAAACTCTAGCCCACTGTTTTTCATCCGTGATACTGTCCTTGATTAGAGCAATATCATATAAAGATTGTGTTGATCGCAGGGATTCTAGAATCTGCTGATCACTTAAAAGATTTACCGGAATATTCTTCTTTACAACTTCAGAAAGAGACATCATTTTGTTACTTGTTAAAGTTTTACTAATTTTCTTTTCTGCCATTTTAATAAAATCGTTGTAAAGTTTATCAGAGAACTTTCCCATCTCAACTTCATCAAATAAAGCGTCAACAAATTGTGCTCTGTGTCGTTCGTGATTTCCGATGTGGCCAAAAAACATCTTATTCTTGTAGTTTTTTGTATTATTAGAATCTAAGATTCTGAATCTCTTTTCGTCAAAGTCGTAAATAACGCTAATCATTTTGGTTTGTAGTGTCATACTTCGATGAAGGATATCGTTAATAAAATATTTAATATGTCTAACGGTCTCGTTATACACATTCTGATTATTGATTTTAGCAATATTTCCCAATAAAACGGGATCATCAGATTCAATAGGTTTTATTAGGCTTTTGTAAATATTGTAGCTCTTCATTCGATTTAATAAAATATCGTAAATCTTATCGAGTATATTTTGGGGAATATTTTCCTCAAATTCAGAATCAAACTTGAGATTTTTTATATCAACATTAAAATAAACAGAATCTACCTCAACTTTTGTAGAATATCCGTTTTGGTTATCAACAAATGATTGACCAGTAGATGTTCGGTTTACTTTAGTTATTTGGAAATCCGATATTTCTAGATATTCAATGTTGCTTTCCACAAAACCATTTTTCTTACTTGTTAGTTTGTAGTTTTTACCAAAAAATTCGCAGATAGAATAAAAATCCTTCTTATATTGTTTTAATTTATTAATGGATAAATTTTTAGATACTTCTTCTAATTCATCAAGAAAACTTTTTCTGAAATTTTCAAAGTGTACCTCCTCTAATAATTGGAGAAATTTATCTTTGTTCTGTTTTATTTCCAGAAGAGAGTCTCTCATTTCTCTAAAACCATCAGAGAAGTTATCTGTACCAATTACAGTTAATACTTCCTTATCTTTCTTATCTAGTTTTGAAATAACCATTTTTGAAATTCTAAA
>ENA-OWLM01000335-OWLM01000335.1-metagenome-genome-assembly--contig:-NODE-335-length-18171-cov-9.232943_pt1 | contig 18171 bp, 11 predicted proteins | sample MGYA00245349_ERZ651102 | MGnify/ENA primary metagenome ERZ651102 (study PRJEB26857, sample SAMEA4031759) | metagenome | biome: human; feature: oral; material: saliva | place: Philippines | collected 2014... | reverse complement strand
GTACAACGACCCGCAGTACAGCAAGCAGTGGAACCTCACCAACCCCACCACCGGCGTCCAGAACACCGGTAACGCACGCCTGCGCCGCGGCGCATACGTGAAGGTCGCCGTACTCGACACCGGCTACGTACCGCACCCCGACCTGGTCACCGGCATGGCGAACGGCTACGACTTCGTCAGCGACCCGCTCAGCGCCCGCGACGGCGACGGCCGCGACCCCAACCCCAGGGATGAAGGCGACTACGCGCCCTACAACCTCTGCAAGGACCAGGCGAACGCCCACATCTCCACCTGGCACGGCACCAGCGTTGCCGGCATTATCGGCGCCCGCGGCAACAACGGCATGGGCATGGTTGGTGCCGCCGACCTCGCCCGCGTGCAGCCCGTGCGCGTGCTGGGCCGATGCGGTGGCCGCACCTCCGACATTGCCGACGCCATCATCTGGGCTGCCGGCGGACACGTTGACGGCGTACCGGATAACACCTACCCCGCCAAGATCATCAACATGTCTATCGGCACTGTGACCCGCTGCCCCGCCGCTTACCAGCGCGCGATCGACATCGCACGCTCCAAGGGCGCACTCGTGGTCGCCGCGGCTGGTAACGGCAACACGGAAGCCTCCAAGTACGCGCCCGCCAACTGCAGGGGCGTCATCACGGTTGGCGCAACCACCAAGGCTGGCACGCGAGCGTCATTCTCGAACTACGGCACGAGGGTTAACATCTCGGCGCCGGGTGAGAACATCCTCACCCTGTCCATGAAGAGCCTTAACCGCCCGGATTACACTAAGTTCAGCTACGACTACGAGAGCGGCACCTCCATGGCGGCACCGCACGTCTCCGCTCTGCTGGCGCAGCAGCTGGTCAACGGCACTTCCATAACCACCAAGCAGGTTGAGGAGGCGTTCACCCTCGCGGGGGGAAACCGCATCAAGTGCGATAAGTATTTCTGCAGCCGAGGCATTATCAACAGCTTCAACCTGGCTAAAAAGGCGGGAAACCTGGACGCCAACGGCAAACTTGCCTTCCAGCGCCCGCCGCGCAAGGTCATCATCAAGGGTTTGAGCGCTGGCGCTTCTAAGGAAAAGGTTGCCGACGGTGCAGGCGAGGCTGAGGCGACCGCTGCAGCATCCGCGCAGGCGGCTGGCACCCATGAGCAGAACCTCGCCGACGGCTACAGCCAGATTCCTGACGACCGGATTCCCGGCGCCCCGGCGATGGAAATCCCTGAGGATGCCCAGGTCTACGACCTGAACGGTGACGCTGAGCCCATCGCCCAGGACGAGCCGCTGGTCACCAACCCGGCGCAGAAGCCTCGCGAGGCCGAAGAAAAGTACTAACCGCGCATGCCGGGGTGAATCTTTGTAGATTCGCCCTGCAGGTATAGCAAAGCCCCCGATGAGGGAACTCATCGGGGGCTTTTCGTATCTAAACTCTAACTCGGCTAGTGGCGATAACTAGCGGTGGTTACCGGTCGCGAAACCCAGGTATCCGGTGTTCGGGTAGCCGCTGCTCGGGTAGGTATTCGCAGAAGCACCGTACCAGGAGCGGTAACGGGGAGTGTGGCCGTGACGCGGACGCGACGGGTAGGAGGGGCGAGTGACCGGGCGGGACGGACGAGTCACCGGACGGGTAGCTTTAGGAGCAGGGGTCACCTTAGGTGCCGGAGTTACCTTAGGCGCGGGGGCCTGCTGACGCTTGGCGTCCTCTTCAGCCTTCTTGCGGGCTGCCTCTTCAGCTGCCTTCTTACGTGCAGCCTCCTCCTCAGCCTTCTTGCGTGCCGCCTCAGCCGCAGCAGCATCGGCAGCCTCACGGTCGGAGCGGACCTGCTGAACCGCACGCGCCGCATTCACAATGCCGGAACCGCACGCGGACTGGTCGCACTCAACACCCTGAGAGGTGGACTGCAGAGCCTTCTTCGCCTGAGCGTACGTCAGCTTCGGGTCGACCGCCTTCATGAGCGCCACAATACCGGCAACATGCGGTGCCGCCATGGAAGTGCCCTGGTACTCGGCGTAGTCGGCCTTACCGGGAGCGGTCTTACCGGCGTTCAGGGTGGAGAGAATACCACCACCCCAGTAGCGGCGGTCGCCACCGGGAGCGCTCACGTCCACGCGGGAGCCGTAGTTGGAGAAGTAGGAGCGCTTGCCGTTCTTATCGGTTGCGCCAACGTTGATGACGTCCTCACAGTTGCCGGGGCTAGACTTCGAGGCATCAAAGTTGTTGTTGCCCGCCGCGACGACCACGATGGAGCCGCGCTTATTCGCCTGAGCAATCGCCTGGCGGTACGGGGTGGTGCAGGTACCCTCGCTACCGATGGACATGTTAATAACCTGGGCGGGGTTCTGGTTTGCCGGAACGCCGCGCACGCTACCACCGGCAGCCCAAATAATGCCGTCGGTGATGTCCGAATCGAAGCCGCCGCAGGCGCCCAGAACGCGCACGGGCACGATCTTCGCCTCGGGTGCCACACCGGCGATGCCCTCGTTGTTGTTTGCGATAGCGGCGATAGTGCCCGCCACATGGGTGCCGTGCCAGTCGGAGGCGGTCGCCTTCGAACCGGTGAAGCACTGGTTATCTACGGTCCAGTTGCCGGCGTCGGTCGGGTCGGAGTCGCGGCCGTCGCCGTCATTGGAGAACGCCGACTCGGCAATGAAGTCGTAGCCGGGCAGCACGTTAGCGTCCAGGTCCGGGTGGGCGGTAATGCCGGAGTCCAGCACCGCCACGGTCACACCCTTGCCGCGGGTGGTGCCCCACGCCTCCAGCGCGGAGACGCCCTTTTCACCGGTGAGGGACCACATGCGGTTCATCTTCGGGTCGTTGATCTTGACGGGCTCCGAGGTGTTGTCCACGGTGGCGTAGCGGCGCATATCGGGCGAGACGGAGGCGACCTTGGAGTTCGCGCTCAGGGCGTTCATGTACTGCTGCGCCTGGGCGGGGGTGAGTTCCGCGGAGGTGGTGACCACGCTGGCATCCAGCGCGGTGGAGCGGACGTAGCTGGTCTTAATGTTCAGCAGCTCGTCAATGCTCTGCACCTCGGAGGTGATGCCCGCGTAGAGTGCGTCGGCCCAGGTTGCCTGCTGGGTGCCGGCGGCTGCGGACCAGTCGATCTGGTCTGCGGTGGCATCGGTGGAGGCGGCGTTCTTCGCCTCATCGGTGTAGGTGATGATGAAGCGGTTGTACGCCACGGGCGCGGCCTGCGCGGTATTGGAGATCTGGGCGGTGTGAGAAGCCTGTGCCGCCGCAGATGCCTTGGGCTGGGTAGCCTGCGCGGCGTTAGAAGGCTGTGCCGCCACGGCGGGGATCACACTTGCCGAGAGCAGGCAGGTTGCGGTGACGAAGCTCAGCAGGGAACGCTGTGAGGAGCGTGCCTGCGAGGGGCGAGCAATGCGAAGCATGGACGTCCTTGAGGTGAGTGGTACCGGGTGCGCACGATGTGGCGTAGCGTTGCCGATTCGCGTTGAGGGCGTGCGCTCGGTACGAGTGAATACGGAAGAGTGAGGTGTTGGTGCATTGTGTGGGCTGTGATTTGGTTTCACAATGTGCATGCACGGGTACGCACCGTGAGATACTCTAGCACCCTTTCGAGTTACTTTATGAATAAAATAACCTTTGTGATGCAGATCATTTTATGCAAAGATGAGCAAAATTTAAATCTTCACTTTAAGGCGCCAGAATACCTCGACTAGGCATTTCTTTATCTGCATTTACATGAAAGAAAAATCTCATTATTTACGCCACACTATCGAGCTTTAGCCGCTATATACCTGGAAAAAGGTGCTAGGATAGCGATATCTCACCACATAAACTACTTCCGAAGAACTCCCGCACGGGGGTTTTAGAGAAAAATACACATCAATGCAGTGATGTGCATTTTCTTTTTCTATTCGCTCCTCACAAGCAAATACACAAAAGAATGCAGATATTTTCTCGAAGGTGCATTTATGTGAGTGAATAACCAACCCACTTGCCGCTTCCGGCACTCACATACGCAAAGGACCCCGATGTCTTTTACCACTCACCCCTCAGCACGCGGCATCGCACGCACCGCGCTGAGCCTGGGTACTGCAGCAACACTCGTCGCAACCCTGGGCGCCCCCGCATCCTTCGCGGCACCCGCAAAGGCTAACAGCGCCGAACGTGCCAAGGCGCACACCACCATCTCCTCCCTCAGCTCCAAGCAGCAGAAGGCAGGCTTCAACCGCTTCGTTATCACCTACACCGATAGCGCACTAAACGCGGGCGGCGTCAACTGGGCAAGCCCCGCAGGCACCCAGGTCGCCACCTGGAGCGACTCCCTCTACCAGGGCCTCACCTCCGAGGTGAAGAGCGTCGACGACCTCTTCAAAATCAAAACCAACTACGTGCGCACCACCGCCCAGAAGGCAACCGTGGTGACCCTCTCCTCCAAGCTCACCGCAGAGCAGGCGGAGAAGTACATGGCAACCCTGAGCTCCAACCCCTCCGTCGCATCGGTTGAGCCCGACCTGCTGCGCCGCTCCACCGCGCGCACTCGTACCGCCACCACCTCCAAGGTGGCTCAGGTAGCTCAGGCCTCTCAGGCGTCGAACCAGGTTGTAGCGCCGAACGACACCCTCTACCCGCAGCAGTGGAACCTGCACGGTACCAAGGGCCTGGCCGCACCCGAGGCGTGGAAGACCACCCAGGGCGCTGGCGTGACCGTTGCTGTGATTGACTCCGGCATCGTCAAGCACCCCGACCTGGACGCGAACGTTCTGCCCGGCTACGACTTCATCACCGAGCCCTCCATCGCCCGTGACGGCAACGGCCGCGACTCCGACCCGACCGACCAGGGCAACTGGGAAGAAGCGGGCGTCTGCGGTGCTGACTCCGAGGCAAGCGAGTCGAACTGGCACGGCACCCACGTTGCCGGTTCCATCGCCGCAATTATGAACAATAAGCGCGGTATCGTCGGCGTGGCACCCTCCACCAAGATCCTGCCCGTGCGTGCTCTGGGCATGTGCGGCGGCTACGACTCCGACATTGCGGACGCAATGGTCTGGGCAGCTGGCGGCACCGTTGAGGGTGTTCCCGCGAACTCCAACCCCGCCAAGATCATTAACCTCTCCCTCGGCGGCGAGGGCACCTGCCCCGCAACCTACTCCAAGGCTATTGCTGAGGTGAACAAGCGCGGCGCGATTCTCGTCGTTGCAGCTGGTAACGACGGTCAGGACACCTCCAAGGTCGCTCCGGCTAACTGCGGCGGCTCGATCGTGGTGGGCGCTACCGACCAGGAGGGTAAGCGTAGCGACTTCTCCAACTACGGCAAGCTCGTTGATGTGAGCGCCCCCGGTAGCGGCATCATGTCCACCGTGGACCTGGGCACCACCGTGTCCACCGGCGCAGGCTACACCGAGTACGACGGCACCTCCATGGCGGCACCTCAGGTTGCTGGCGTGATTGCGCTGATGAAGTCGGTGGATCCCTCACTGACCGCTGAGCGCGCAAAGCAGATTCTGAAGCAGAGCTCCAAGCCGCTCACCTGCGATGTGAACGCGTGCGGCTCCGGCATTGTGAACGCGGCGAGCGCACTGGCTATGGTGCAGGGCAAGAAGGACCCGAACCCTGCTGCGAAGCCCTGGCCGAAGCGTGCCCCCAAGCACCCAACCCGTGCGGCACGTGTTGGTTACGTGACCAACCCGGCGGTCAACCACAACCCGCCGTTCCTGATTACCCCCGGTGGTCTGATCCCCGGCCGCTAATCGGCGCGTTATCCTTTGGAAGCCGGTGAGCCAATAGGTTTCTGAAGGATGCCACATACAAAAAGCCCCCGTTGAGTTTTCTCAGCGGGGGCTTTTCGTGAACAGAATGCTGCCGCTTGTGGTGCGGCAGCTTGCATCTCCCACCCACCCTCACGACTGACGGGTGGGAGAAGTTTTGTAGGTAGCCCCTATAAAACTAGCCACTAGTGAACTAGCCACTAGTGAACTCGACTCCAGGGTAGGCGAACTAGGGGCGTACCTGGGAGGCGCGCGCGCCGGTACGGATACCAGCAGCCTCCATGCGAGCGGACTCGTAGCTCACCGCACGCAAACCCGAGGGTGCGTGAGTTGCCACTGTCTTCTCTCGCGTATTTTCCTGCCACCGAGTGGGTAGAAAGACCCAGCGGCGCTGGACCGCGAAGCTGATCGGGATCAGAATCAGTTCGGTCAGGATCTTGGCGACCAGCAGGGACGCGCCCAGGCCGGTCAAAGCTTCCATCAGAGCCGCATTGGCTGCGAGGATACCCACCGCCAGCACGGCGTAACGTACCAGTGAGGAGGATGCCGAGGGGCGTGCGCCTCCGTCGTGCATGAGCATTCGGTTGACGGTGAAGTTCGTCAGCGCCGAGATGATGCGGGCACCGACCACGGCCGCCAGTAGCGGAACGCCCATGCCCACCAGGACGAACAGGGCGATAGCATCCACGAGGAAGCCGGTCAGGAAAGACGAAGCCAGGAAGGCAAGCAGCGGTGCGTAAATCAGCGCCGAGTCCTGCAGGGGCCTAAAGTGGCTGGTCGGGTTGCCCGGCTCGTAGACCTTCACGATGGGTACCTGCACCAGCTCCACGTCTGCACGGGTTGCGCGCAGCAGCATGGAGAACTCGTACTCGTACTTATCGCCGGGGATCTTTAGCAGCCAGTCCAGAATCTGCGGGGTGAAGCCGCGCAGACCGGTCTGGGTGTCTGCCACGCGGGCACCGGTCGCCAGGGCGAAGAAGCCTACGGTTGCGCTGTTACCGATTTTGGAGCGCAGCGGCACCCTAGTGCCTTCTTCGCCGGCGTTCGGGTCGGGCTTGGTGCGCACACCGAGGATAATACTCTTCTGCCCTGCTGCTGCCGCGGTTTCGGTGCGCACACCCACACGGAAGATATCCTGGGGCAGGTGCTGGCCGTCCGCGTCGGCGGTGACGATGACCTCACCGGGGCGGTTTGCTTTCGCCCAGGCGATGCCGGTGCGCAGTGCCGCACCCTTGCCCCTATTGGCGGGGTGGGTCTGCACGGTCACGCCGTCAATGCGCAGTTCGGTAAAAATCGGTGCGTAGGTGCTGCCGGATCCATCATCAATCACGAGGATTTCGGCGCTAGGGTCCTGTTCGCGCAGGGCCCGGGCAAGGCGGACCAGCGATTGGTCCGGCTTATAGGCGGGTATCAGGATAATCACGATGCGCTCCCTGCAATGTAGAGGATGTCGCTGGTGCCACGTTCTTTAGTGCCACCCTGCGGGCGGTTGACCAGCTGATTGTTGAAGACCATGGCGGAGGAGCCACCACCGTCCAGGTTGTAGGCGCTGACGCAGCCGAGGTCCTTGAACATCTGGGCGAACTCGGGCATGGTCACGCCACGCGAGTAGTTGGTGGAGCGGCCGTCGACCACGATGAAGACCAGGTGGTTGGCGCCGAGCACACCCACGCCGGTTCGCGGCTGGTTGCCCTGGATGGAGTGGTTACCGAAGTTGGTATCCACCTCGACGCTGTCGATGCCGTCGACGATTGCGGAGTCCTTGACCAGTACGGGGCCGAAGGAGAGGGTGTTCCACACACCTTCGCTGACGAGGGTCTGGGCGTTGGTTGCGGTTTCGTCGTAGAGCTTGACGGAGCCGTCGCGGTAGAAGGCAAGACCCTCGCGAGCGCCGGAGTCACGGTAGACCACACCGTTTCGGATCACGATGCCGGTGGTGCGGAAGCCGTAGTAGTCGCCGTTGATTGCCCAGATGCCGTTGTGTTCGGAGGCAATGTTCGAGGGGGTGTCGATGATGTTCTGGCCGAACTTGTTGTTGGCGAAGGCGCTTCGCAGCAGGGTTGCGTTGTCGAGCTTGATGTCTGCCACGAAGGAGACGACCGCATCCGAGCCGCTGCCGGTGGTGTTGGAGGTGATGGTGATCGAGCCTTCGTTAGCGGTGAGGCTCTGACCGTTGACCTTCACACCGGTCAGTTCGGTGGGGTCTGCGGTGGCGGAGCCGGAGGCGCTTGCGTTCGCCTGGGCTGCTGCCGCCTCGTAGGCGGTGGTGTCTTCGATTTCGGTGTGCTCTGCCAGGTAGCGGTTGTACGCCCAGCCTGCGCCGCCGCCGACTACTGCGAGTGCGCCGAGGCCGCCGCCGATGAAGATTCGACGGGTGAGCTTCTTCTTGGCTAGCTTCTGCTCTGCGGCGGTTTGCACTGCGTTAGCTTGTTCTGCTGCGGTCTGGGTGGCCTGGTCAATGTTCTGAGTCATGTTCTGTTCGTTGTTCATGTCTCTAGAATGCCGGGCTAGTCTCTGTGCCAGGCATGACTAAGCTGTGCAGAAGCTATGTATGCTTATTCATTTCAAACTTTTTTATTACTGACTATGCCCTATTACCAAGTAGAGCTATGCGCATCTATGTATAAACATGTGTATTGGCTTTGCGCCCCACACAGTTAGCCCCGGTGGGCAACCCGTCCTCGCGCATCCACCCGGGTGCATCCGCACAAACTGCGGGCACGAAAAAACCGGCTGAGCACCCCGTGCGGGGCCTCAAGCCGGTTCATCATCTGTCGAATACGTTCGGTCGATATGCACCGAATCATTCCGCGTATTCTTTATGCCTCATCCTCGTAGGACGCGTACTTTTCTGCGTATGCCGAGTAGTCGTCCTCGTCGTCATAGCGACGGCGGGACGAATCGGAGGACTTCGTTTTCTTCGCGCTGCTGAGCTCGCGCTCGAGTGCGCTGTAGTCGGTCTCGGGGCTGAAGTACTTCATCTCCCGAGCCTGCCTTGTTGCTTTAGCCTTCTGACGGCCGCGCCCCATGGCGTGACCCCCTCTTTCATCCTGTCCGAGGCGAACAGCACGCGCGGCGCATCGCTCTCGGATCGTTCAACAGTCTTTACTACACTATAGAGTACCCTGTTTCAGCCCTGAATGTCTCGCTGAACGTCACCTATTTTACGTATCAGAGCACTTCTTCGCACCGGAACAACCGTTTTATTTTGTGCCCGCGACTTTTTACCCCGGGCGCCCCACTCCCCATATAACATGTAGCCCCGCACCGGACGTATCGCTACGTCCGTTGCGAGGCGTGTGTCTCTGCCTCCGGCTCACTCACAAGACCGGGTTCAGAGAGGGTACCGTGCCGGTACATCCAGCACGGGGTTTGAGGGGCACTCCTTCCGCTTAGCTTGCGGTAAAGGAGCGCTAGCTTGCGGTGAAAGAACCCAGCGAGGTGGCGTTAGACGCCAGGGTGGTACTGGAGGCATCCACGCTATCGGTGGTGGTGTACACGGTGTAGCTCTCGCCCTTGGTGATCTTGGAGCTGGAGACCAGGATCAGTGCGGTGTTGGAGTTAGTCACCTTGTAGTTCGCCACCACGTTACCGGAGGAGTCTGCCACCTGTACGGTGGTGCCGGCGCTCAGGTTCGATACGTTGCTGATCTTCACGTAGCCGCTGGTGGAGTTGGTCGAGGGCGCCTCGAACATGTCACCGGAGTTACCCGCGGTCACGGTCGCGCCGTTGAGCAGCAGGTCGCCGTTGGTGTCTAGGGAGGCGTTACCACCGGTGAAGGGGCCGTTCACGATCAGGGTGCCGCCGGAGAGGGTTGCCGTGCCGTTAGAGTCGATGCCGTCGCCGTTCGCGTTCACGGTGACGGTACCGCCGGCGATGTTGATGGTTGCGTCGACGACCTCGAAGGTGCCGCCGCCACCGCCCATACCACCAGCTGCACCGCCGCCGTCTGCCGGGGGCTGGCCCGTGGTACCGGAACCCATGGTACCGGAGGGAGCCTGACCGCCACCTGCGGGTGCCTGGGGTGCAGACTGGTTACCCTGTGCAGTCTGGTTGCTCTGGGTGGTCTGCGTAGTGGAGGTCGAAGCCGACTTGGTACTGGTCGAGTCAGTAGTGGTCGTGGTGCTGTACGAGGCGTTGATACCGTCATCGGTGCTGGTCACGTTCACGGTACCGTCCAGAATGTTGATGTACTGCGCCTCAATACCCTCATTCGACTGGGTGATGTTCAGGGTACCGCCGGAGATTTCAAGCACGCGCTCAGCCTTGAAACCGTCATCACCTGCGGAGATGTTCACGGTACCGCCGCTCAGGCGTACCCAGCCGCGGTTGCCGTCGGTGTCATTGGTTGCCTTGATACCGTCCTGACTTGCGGTCACGGTGACGGTACCATCCAGGATATCGACGTAGTCCTTACCCTTGATGCCGGTGTTTGCCACGTTCGCTTCCAGGGTGCCGGAGGCAATGACCAGGCCATCGGTGGTGTGGATACCCTCTTCGTACTTACCTTCTACCTTCAGGGTGCCTTCACCCGCCAGAGTCAGGTCGCTCTTGGAGTAGATAGCTGCGTCGGGGCTGCCGCTGGCGGTATCCGAGTAGGAGGAGCCGTCAGAGACGGTGTTGGTGGTACCCGAGGCGGTGTAGATAACGACCTCGTCCGCCTCAACCACGTTGATTGCCGCGCCGGTGGAGTTGGTGATGGTCGCGTTGTTCAGGATCAGGCGGACCATGTCGCCGCTGGTAGCCTCAACCTTGATCTGGCCCTCGTAGGTGCCGGTGAGCTTGTAGTTGCCCGCCTTGGTGATGGTGATGACGCCGTCGCTGACGGTCACGCCGTCAGTCGCGGTCGGGTTCGAAAGATCGATAGTAACTTCGCTGGAGGAATCCCAGGTGACGTCCTTCGCGGAGTAGTGGGTGTCCTCTGCGAGCTTCGCGCCGCTCTTCACGTCGGTGGAGAAGGAGTCTGCCACCTTCGAGGTGGTGTCCGAAGTGCTCGAAGCGGAGGCGGTAGTTGCGCTCACTGCACTGGTATTCGATGCCGAGGTTGCCGAGCAGCCGGTCAACGCCAGGGCTGCCAGGAGGGTAATGGAGGTTGCGCTCTTAATCATATTGCTCTTTTTCACGGGTTTTCCTTTGTGTTTGGGTGACTACTCGCGTAGAGCCAGCGCCACAGGGGGTAAGTCGTATGTGAAATGTGAATATGTGTGAGAGCGGTTATTGCCTGTGTGGGGCGAATAAAGCCGGTATTGTGTTCGGTTCGGGGGTTTATAGATGAGGGACTGGGGTGCGGGTAAGGTAGGTGCGCTACCCTACCCGCGCGTCCCCAATTGCCGTTTTAGACGGGTTGCCGTTTTAGGCGGCTGCGTAGTGTTCGGTCAGCAGCTTCTGGTAGTCCTCTTCGGTCATGTCATCCACGTTGAGGCGGGTGCCATTGACCGGTTCCAGGTGCATCCAGTTCTTCAGGGTTTCAGCCCACTTATTGCTTGCCAGCTGCGGGTTCAGCGCCGCCATACCGGTTGCGAACTTGGAGATCTTCGCGGGGGTGATGCCGGCATCCCAGAGGTGCTGGTCTGCTACGGAGGGTTCCACACCGGACTTGGTTTCGATGATGACCGCGTTCGGCAGGCCGTAGGTGGTTCCGACCAGGTTGCCGTGGTAGTTGCGGTAGTTCACGCCCGCCATGAGGATGTTCTCGGACAGGGGCGTCCAGGTCAGGTTGGTATCTACCGTCATACGGGAGGCGACCGGGTTCTTCTCGCTCTGCGGCAGGAAGACCGTGGTGCGGTGGTAGCCGGTGGTCAGAACCGCCTCCAGCTTCTCGACCGGGCCCGCGAGGATGTCGCCGAGTGCTTCGGTGATGTACTCGTGGCCTTCCGCAGTCAGCTGGTCGCGGTTCTCGAAGGTGTACGGGATACGCTTCTTGACGGTCATATCCTGCTCGCCGTCGGTCTTGACCTCCAGGAAGGTCAGTTCCGAGTCCAGGTAGCTACGGGTACGAATCTTGAAAGTGTCGTCGCGGCTGTAGGCTGCCGAGTGGTAGCTCTGCATCTGCGGGGTGTCGAAGTAGACCGAGTCGTAGGCGAAGTCGCGCTGACCCTTGATTTCCATGACGGAGGCGTCTGCGTCGAGCGTGGAGAGTACCTTGGCGGCGGTTTCTGCGTCGACAATGTACTTGCGGTCCACGCGGGTCTGCATGGCGGCCTTCTCGTTCATGGCTTCGAGGCTGATGCTCTTCCACTCTGCGGGGATGATGTTTGCGGCTGCGTTAGTCATGGGTCTTCGTCCTTCTGGGGTGCCGCCCGGCGCGTATTGGGCTGTGCGCCGGGGCGGCGTGTCGTGGGTATCGGAGATGTTTGTGCGGTTGGAGTGAATCGGAGGCTTAGATACCGGTTGGTCTTACTTGCCTACCGGGGTGGAAACCGGGCTAGAAACCGGCGTGCGCTGGAGCGGAATCATCCGGGTGTCCAGCGTGGCGTGCGCCTCGGCGGTAGGTGCTACCGGCTGGCGGGTTGCACTAATCTGTGACGCTGCTGCCTCCACTGCCGCGGGGGTGCCGCCCTTGGGGGTTTCCTTGGGCTGGTAGGTGACGGTGGCGCGGGTCAGGTTATTCACCATATCCAGCTCGGTAATCTTTGCCGAGGTGACGGTGTACCCCAGGCGAGCGCTCAGGTATGCCTTGAGCTCTTCCTCGTCGCTGATGGCACGGTCCGCGGTAACGTCCTGAGTCTTTTCAGCGGAGACCGGGGCGCTACGCGAGTCGAGGATCGCGATCAGGGCGACCAGGGTAGCCATAAGGCCGAAGGCGATGTACGCCGGGCTGATATTCACACCCGCGATCATGCCGACCGAGAGAGCCACGAAGTAGTAGCCCACCTCGCGTTGGCTCAGGGCGGTGGAACGCAATCGGATAATCGACAGGACACCGAAGAGGCCCATACCCATGGCGGATGCGTTCGATCCGGCGGATACCAGCGCCACCGAGACGGTGAAAATGCCGGCGTTGATGACCGCGTAGGAAATCATCAGTTCGCGGTTGCGGTGCCGCACCATGTAGAGGGTGCAGAGAGCTGCGATGGCTATCGCATCGGCAAGCGCCATGATGAGGATGTTCATTGGGTTCTCCAGATGTCGTGTCGTGATATCCGCTGTGCTCTTCGCTGTCTGTTCTTCAGCTCGGTGCTGTGCGTTTTTCGTTTTCTGCTTGGTATCTAGATTCCCGGTTGAAGCTGTGTTTGCCCTGTGTCTGCCTTAACTTAGAGTTAAGTGTTCACCATCTCGCATAAAACAACTTGTCAAGGGCTCACGTGCAGGTAATTTTTTTCCTTTTTCGTACACTGCTCCACCTATCCTCAACAGCCTGCAAAGGCACAAAAAATGGGCTCCCTCCGATACGGAGGGAGCCCATAAAAGCAGCTAAAAACTTAGCGACTAGGCGTTATTATGCCTTCTTGCGCATGCGGGTTACCACGATGGTCGCAACACCAGCACCCAGAGCAATCAGACCCAGGCCAGTAGCGGTCATCGCGTCGGATGCACCGGTCTTAGCCAGGGAAGAAGAGCTCTTGGAGGATGCGTTAGAGGAACCGGAACCCAGGTTGTCGTTCGAGCCGGAGCTCAGACCACCGTTAGAACCGGAACCCAGGTTGTCGTTGTCAGAGGAACCCAGCACGACGTTATCGGAATCCTTGGAGCCGTTAGAGCCCTTAGAATCACCCTCGACGTGGTCAGCCGCGGGGGCGGACTGCTCATCAGACTTCTGCTCTTCGGCAGGCTTCTGATCCTCAGCAGGCTTGGTTTCCTTAGCGTCCTCAACAGCGGGCGCGGAGGTCTCATCAGCAGGCTTGGGAGCCTCAGTGGTCGGATCCTGGGTCGGAGCCGGAGTCGAGTCCTCGGAAGGAGCCGGGGTCGGGTTCTCGGAGGGAGTCGGGGTCGAATCCTGGGTCGGCTCGGGGGTGGGCGCCTCGGAGGGGGCGGGCTGCTCTGCAACCTTAATGGTCACGGTAGCTGCCTTACCGCCGCGGGGAACGTCGCCGTCCTTCAGGGAGCCGGACAGCAGGTAAATGTCAACGGAAACGCTACCGTGCAGCTCCTCCTGCCAGGGGATGGTAACGGAGAAGTTGCCGGCCTCGTCAGCGTGGATTTCCAGGTAGTCCTGGCCGTTAATCTTGACGGCGCCCTTGTTCAGCTTCAGTGCCAGAACGGAACCGGAGGTGCCGTCAGCGGTCTTGAAGCCCTCGCCGCCAATGTTCAGACCCTGACCCTCAACCCATACGTCGGGGGCGAAGAACTGTGCGGAGTCTGCGTAGGTGTGGACAACCTGAGGCGCACCTTCAACAGCGAAGGTTGCGGGGACGGAAGTAGCAACGAGGCCACAGCCGATGAGTGCGGTGGCGCCGATGCGTGCAATATTGTTTCGAATGTTCATGCCCCCATTCTAACGAGCGAAGCTTAGGATACCGGCCCCCAAGACGTCAATTTATCATGACCTAACTCACAAAATATATTTTTCTTGAGGGTTTCTTGAAGGCATGGTTGAACTATATAAGCCTTTTACACCGCCGTGCACCCCTAAAGCCTCAACCTAGCGTTGAAGAAACTAACAAGTACATACCCCACCCCATCGGCACAACCCAGCAGCAAAAACCACCCCGTTAAACGCGAAAATCCCCTCCACCCAAACACTCAAAAGCATTCAGGGGAAGGGGCTCTCACGCACCACCCCACCGGGCGGCGGCAATAGTTTTAGGAGTTCTTGCGGTTGCGCACAGCAGACACGCCAGCAACACCCAGGCCCAGAGCTACCAGGCCCATACCAGCAACGGTGAAGGCATTGGAAGCACCGGTGTTCGCAAGGGAAGAGCGCTGAGCGCGGCTCGAAGTGTAGCTACTCGAAGAGGAGGAAGAACCCAGGTTGTCCAGACCACCAGAGTTGCGGGAAGAAGAACCCGAAGAAATATTGGAGGAGGAGGAACCGTCAGTCACCTCGCTATTGATAACCTCGCAGCCCAGGCCGTTACCATCGTTGTCGAACTTCTTGCGGAAATCTGGGTGACTCTCATGGATGGGTGCCAGACCTGCAGCCGCCACCTCTGCACAGTTCGCAAAGCGAGTGCTCTCAGCCGAAGCGCTCACCTGCTCGGTAGCGGAGGTGGAATCACCCAGCTGATCCTTCGCATCGTTCGCAACGGATGCGTGCTGATCAGCAGCAGCCGAAGCAGTAGCCGAAGCGGAAGCAGATGCCGAAGCGGAGGGGGTAGCCACCACAGAAGCGGAAGCCGACGCGGTAGCCGAGGGGCTCACCGACGCGGTGGCGGAAGCTTTCTCATCAGCGCGGTTCTTAATCTCAGCATCCACGGAGGCAACAGCCTCATCAGCGGCAGTAGCCGAAGCAGATGCGGAAGGCGCCACAGAAGCAAAGGAGGTAGCAGTAGCGGAGGGGGTAGCCACCACGGAAGCACTCGCGGTTGCCGAAGCGCTCGCAGAAGCGGTAGCGGAGGGGGTTGCTTCCTGAACGGAACGAGCCTCGATCTTCACGGTGGCTGCCTTGCCGCCGCGAGCGGTGTCGTTGTCCTTCAGGGAGCCGGAGAGCAGGTAGACGTCCACGGAGATGCGCTCGTCCAGGTCATCCTGCCAGGGAATGGAAACGGAGAAGTTGCCCTTCTCATCAGCCTGAACTTCCAGGTAGTCCTTGCCGTCAATCTTGACGGAGCCCTTGTTCAGCTTGATAGCGATGATGGAGCCGGAGGTGCCGTCCTGGGTCAGGAAGCCCTCGCCGGTAACCTTCAGGGTTTCACCCTTGTACCAGACCTCAGAAATGTGAGAGGTTGCCTTGTCGGAGTAGACGTGGGTAACGGACTCTTCACCGTTCTGAGCGAACGTTGCGGGGATTGCGGTGACCACCAGACCGCAGCCGATCAGGGCGGTGGCACCGAAGCGAGTGATAGTGTGTCGAATGTCCATCCCATCATTTTATCCCCGCGTGGTGGGTGTATCCGCCTGTCCAGGGGCTATTTGCAATGACTTGCAACACAAAATAGCACTTTCGTGCACTTAATCTTGGGTCGGTGCACGCGCGGTAAAATTCGCCAGAGAAACAGCATGCGCAGAAGAAATAGCGTTCACCGGAGAAACGCTGCCGCCTAGACCTGTGTAACGGACTCGGCAACCTTAAGCGTCAACCTCATCGAGCATGAGTTCCAGTGCCTCACCCACGCCGGTACGCCACAGGTAGGTTGCCTTCGCATCCGCACGACCCGGACCACCGTTAATGACGGCAACCGGCTTGCCGGCGCGCAGAGCCTCCAGCACGATCTTGTAGCTGCTCATAACCGCCACCGAGGAACCCACCACCAGCAGCGCCGAACACTCGGCGAGCATGGCGTCCTTGAGCGCCTTACGTTCGGCGGGCACGGATTCGCCAAAGTACACCACATCGGGCTTGAGGCGGGTCGAACCGCAGGCGAGGCAGGGCACCATCTGAAAATCGCGGATATAGCGGTCGTCCAGCTCCACGTCACCGTCAGGGTTCACGCGCAGGTCTTCGTCTTCTAGGCGCGCCAGGTAGCCGGGGTTCGCCGCGTCCAGGCGCGTATCCAGGCTTTCGCGGTTCTCGTCCTGCCCGCAGTCCAGGCACACAATACGGGAGAGGTCGCCGTGCAGCGCCAGCAGGCGGGAGCTTCCAGCGCGGGCGTGCAGCCCATCCACGTTCTGCGTAATCACGCCGCTCACGGCACCCAGCTGCTCCAGCTCGGCGAGCGCATAGTGGGCGCGGTTCGGTTCGGCGCGGCGCATGCGGCGCCAACCCACGTAGGAGCGCGCCCAGTAGCGTTGGCGGGCGGCGTCATCGTAGCGGAATTCCTGGTAGGTCATGGGGCGGTGGTCGTGCAGGGAGCCGCCGGGTCCGCGGTAGTCGGGGATGCCGGATTCGGTGCTCACTCCCGCGCCGGTGAGCACGAGAACCTTACCCGCCTTGAGTAGCTCGGCAATACCCGCGGAGGCGTATTCTTCGTCGTGCGGGGTGGCGTTCTCAGAGACAACACGCTGAATCGAGCGGATTGCGGCACGGTGCACGGAGGCGATTTCTTCGCGCTGCTCACCGGCTGCGGCGAAGTTCTGGTGGTCAGTCCAGCGGTCCATTCTTCTCCTCAATGCTCTGTGTATTAGTGCTCTGTGTATTAGTGCGGTTCAGCGCGGTTCTAACGCGTTAAACGGCTGTGGGGCACCCCCTTTCGAGGGTACCCCACAGCCTATTTCTTATGGTTTCGAACGTGCAAACTCAGCCACAGGCTAAGTCTGCCCAGCTCGTCGGAACTACCCAGCTGACCGGGTTTTCCAATCTAGCCGGTTTAGTTCTCAGCCTTCTGCTCACGCTCGGAGGTCACCGACAGGCCGTCGCTGGCAACGTCCGGGTTCACGTCCACGGTCACGGTGTCACCGTCGTGAATAGCGCCGGAGAGGATACCGCGAGCCAGGCGGTCGCCAATCTCACGCTGGACCAGGCGGCGCAGCGGGCGGGCACCGAACGCCGGGTCGTAGCCGGTCTTACCCAGCCACTCCAGGGCGGCGGGGGTGACGTTCAGGGTGAGGCGGCGGTCCTCCAGACGCTTAGCCATGCTCTTGATCTGCAGGCCCACGATCTGGCCCAGGTTCTCAGCCGACAGGGGCTGGAACATGATGATGTCGTCCAGTCGGTTGAGGAACTCGGGGCGGAATGCCTGGTGTACAACCTCCAGCGCCTTCTCGGAGCGCTCCTCGAAGGGCAGGTCCTGGTTGACCAGGTACTGCGAACCGAGGTTCGAGGTCAGGATCAGGATGACGTTGCGGAAGTCCACGGTGCGGCCCTGGCCATCGGTCAGGCGGCCGTCATCGAGTACCTGCAGCAGGATGTCGAAGACCTCGGGGTGTGCCTTCTCAACCTCGTCGAGCAGGACCACCGAGTAGGGGCGACGGCGTACAGCCTCGGTCAGCTGACCGCCCTCTTCGTGGCCAACGTATCCGGGAGGGGCACCGACCAGGCGAGAAACGGTGTGCTTCTCGGAGTATTCACTCATGTCGATGCGTACCAGGGCACGCTCGTCATCGAACTGGAACTCAGCCAGTGCCTTAGCCAGCTCGGTCTTACCAACACCGGTCGGGCCAAGGAACAGGAAGGAACCAATCGGACGGTTCGGGTCGGAAATACCGGCGCGGGCACGGCGCACAGCGTCAGAGACAGCCACCACTGCGTCTTCCTGACCGATCAGGCGGGCACCGATGCGCTTCTCCATTTCAAGCAGCTTCTCGGATTCGCCCTGCATCATGCGGCCTGCCGGGATGCCGGTCCAGGAGGAGATTACCTCGGCGATATCGTCCGCGGTGACCTCTTCGGAGACCATGGACTCGTTCTTGGCGTTGTCCTCGGCGCGCTGTGCTTCTTCCAGCTCAGCCTGCTT
>ENA-OWLM01000331-OWLM01000331.1-metagenome-genome-assembly--contig:-NODE-331-length-18265-cov-3.944152_pt1 | contig 18265 bp, 16 predicted proteins | sample MGYA00245349_ERZ651102 | MGnify/ENA primary metagenome ERZ651102 (study PRJEB26857, sample SAMEA4031759) | metagenome | biome: human; feature: oral; material: saliva | place: Philippines | collected 2014... | reverse complement strand
GGTGGAACAGAGCAACACGTTAAATCGTTGCTGTAAAAAGTCGCGCATGACTTGCTCCAGCTCGCGCTCGCGCTGGCACTCGGCCAGGTAGATGGCTGCCGCGATGGCCGGGGTCTTGTGGTGCTTGTCGATGGCGTTGGAGACCATCAGCTGCAGGGTGTTGAGGTTCTTGGCCTTGCGAAACTTGCGCAGCCAGTGGCCCTTGTCACCCAGCTCTTCAGTCAGGATATGTGATTCGACAGACATGCTTTCTCTTGGGGCGATCGCCCGTGTGTGACGCTGAAAAATGTACCGACAGACCGGGGGACGGGTAAAACAAAGAAAGCCAGGCAAATACCCGGCTCTCTACGACTACACCTTCCCAGTATGTCAGGCTCGAGGAACGAAGCCGACGACATCATATACACTGGCCAGGGTTTTTTCAGCCCTTTCCCGTGCCTTTTGTGCGCCAGCCGCCAAAATAGCCTGCAGGTGAGCCTCATCCTGACGCAGCTCGCGGAAGCGTGCCTGGATGGGCTCCAGCAAGGCGACCACGGCATCCGCCGTCTCGCTCTTGAGGTGGCCGTACATCTTGCCTTCGAAGTGCTGCTCGAGCTCGGGGATGGAGCGACCTGTCACCCCAGACATCAGGGTCAGCAGGTTGGAGACCCCCGGCTTGTTCTCGGGATCGAAGCGCACCACAGCCGGCTCGTCGGAGTCGGTCATCGCCCGCTTGATCTTCTTGACGATCTGCTTGGGATCTTCCAGCAGGCCGATGAAGTTCGCCTCGTTGTCGTCGGACTTGGACATCTTCTTGGTAGGATCCTGCAGGCTCATTACCCGAGCCCCTTCGGTCGGGATGAAGGGCTCCGGCAGGGTGAACACCTCGCCGTACAGGTTGTTGAAGCGGGTACAGATGTCACGGGTCAGCTCCAGATGCTGCTTCTGGTCATTACCGACCGGCACCTGATTGGCCTGGTAGAGCAGGATGTCTGCCGCCATCAACACCGGATAGCCGAACAGACCCACGTTGACGTTGTTCTCGAAGCGGGCGGACTTGTCCTTGAACTGGGTCATGCGGGAGAGTTCACCCATCTGGGTGTAGCAATTCAGGATCCAGCCGAGCTCTGCGTGCTGGGGCACGTGGGACTGGATGAAGACGGTGCTCTTGGCCGGGTCGATGCCGACCGCCAGATAGAGGGCGGCGGCGTCGAGGCAGGCCTTGCGCAGGGCGGCGGGCTCCTGGCGGGTGGTGATGGCGTGCAGATCGACGATGCAGTAGAGGCAGTCGAACTCGTCCTGCATGCTGACCCACTGGCGCAGGGCGCCCATGTAGTTGCCTATGGTCAGCTGGCCCGAGGGTTGGGCCCCGCTCAATACGATTGGTTTAGCCATGAATGTGTTGATCCTTGTTATTCGGCCAGCAGGGCATCGAGCTGTGCAAACTGCTCGCATACCCAGTCCGGACGGGAATCTGCAATGGGACGGCCATAGTTGTAGCCATAGGTGAGCCCCACCACCTTCATGCCGGCAGCCTGGGCGGCCAGCACGTCATTTTCGGAGTCTCCCACCATCAGGGTGCGGGAGGGGCTGACGCCGAGCTCGTGGCAGGCGTGCAGCAGCGGCTCCGGGCTCGGCTTCTTGACGGGCACGCAGTTGCCGCCCAGCCAGAGGGCGAAGCAGTCGCCGATGCCGAGGGCATCCAGGATGGGCTGCACGAAGTGGCTCGGCTTGTTGGTCACCACGGCCTGTTGGTAACCCAGGGTCTGCAGGCGACGCAGGCTCTGCTCGACCCCCTCATACATGGCCAGCCCTTCCAGCAGGCAGGCCTGGTAGTGCTGGTCAAACAGGGCGCGGGCGCGGGCAAACAGCGTGGGCGCCTCGCGGTAATCCAGCGCGCGCTGGATCAGCTTGTCGGCGCCATTGCCGACCCAGGTGCGTACCACGGCCTCGTCGGCCTCGGCCAGACCCAGATCCGCCAGGGTACGGTTGACCGCCAGCGCCAGCTGGGGAGCGCTGTCGATCAGGGTGCCGTCGAGGTCGAACAGCACCAGGTCAAAGGGACGCTCAACGGACATGGGACAGCTCCGCCCGCATCTCGTCGATCACCGCCTTGTAGTCCGGCTTGCCGAAGATGGCGGAGCCCGCCACGAACATGTCCGCACCGGCGGCCGCGATCTCGCGGATGTTCTCGACCTTGACGCCACCGTCGATCTCCAGACGGATGTCGCGGCCACTCTCGTCGATCAGACGGCGCACCTGGCGCAGCTTGGCGAGGGTGCCGGGGATGAAGCTCTGGCCACCGAAGCCCGGGTTGACCGACATCAGCAGGATCACGTCCAGCTTGTCCATCACGTATTCGAGGCAGGTGAGCGGCGTGGCGGGGTTCAGCACCAGACCAGCCTGGCAGCCCTGCTCCTTGATGAGGCCCAGAGTGCGATCCACGTGATCGGAGGCTTCCGGATGGAAGGTGATCAGATTGGCACCCGCCTTGGCGAAGTCGGGCACGATGCGATCCACCGGCTTGACCATGAGGTGCACGTCGATGGGGGCCTGGATGCCGTAGTCGCGCAGGGCCTGGCACACCATGGGGCCTATGGTCAGGTTGGGGACATAATGGTTGTCCATCACGTCGAAGTGCACCACGTCGGCTCCGGCGGCCAGCACCTTGGCCACGTCCTCGCCCAGGCGGGCAAAGTCGGCGGAGAGGATAGAAGGGGCAATCAGAAAGTCTTTCATCAGCGTCATCCATTGGCAGCGTGGCAGAAAAAACGGCGCAATTTTATCGCAAAAGGGCGATGAAAACGACCCGCATCTACAACGGAAACAGGCCGCCATGCTTGTCGTCGGCAGATAGGACCCACGAATGAGGCAGACAACTTCCCTGCCGCACAAACCCCATCCCCGCCCGCGCCACCGATACGACAACGGTCCCCGCAGGGACCGTTGATGACTCAGCCGACGACGGCCAGTTCCGCCTCGCCGGGATAATAGCCCTGCTCGGGCTCGATGCCGGGAGGATAGAGCGCCAGCAACTCGGCCACCTTGTTGCGCCCGCCGCCGTTGCGGCTGATGGTGCGCTTGACCAGGATCTCGTCCAGCCGGGCCCCGCGATAGAGCTCCCTAGTCAACTCGATGTCGTGGTTGCTGATAAGCACCGGCACCCCCTTCTGGGCGGCGGTATGGCGTGCCAGCCGGGCCAGCAGGGCCTGATCGTCCAGGGTAAAGCCGCCCGCCGAGTAGGTGGTGAAACTCGCCGTGGTGGAGAGGGGGGCATAGGGGGGATCGCAGTAGATCACCCAGTCTTCCTCGGCGCGCGCCATGGCATCGGCATAGCTCTCGCAGATGAAGGTCGCCTTCTGCGCCTTCTCGGCAAAGGCCCACAGCTCCTTCTCCGGGAAGTAGGGCTTCTTGTAGGAGCCGAAAGGAACGTTGAACCCGCCCTTCTTGTTGTAACGGCACAAGCCGTTGAAACCGTGGCGGTTGAGGAACAGGAACAGCTGGGCACGCTCGAACCCGGCCTCGGCCTGGTTGAACTGGGTACGCAGACGGTAGTAGGCGGTCTTGTGGTTGTGCTCGGCCACGAACAGCTTGCGCGCCTCGGCGATGAAGCGGTCAGGCTGCTCCTTGAGATGGTTGTAGAGACCGATGAGATCCGGATTGATGTCGTTGAGCACATAGGCATCATAATCCGTGTTGAGGAAGACGGACCCCGCCCCGACGAAGGGCTCCAGCAACACACGCCCGGCCGGCAAGCGCTCGGCGATCTCTTCGACCAGGGAGTATTTTCCCCCGGCCCATTTTAAAAACGCGCGTGTTTTTTTCATGGATATCCGGTGTTGACAAGGCAATGCCCAAAAAAGGGGGGTGATTCTACCCCCTTCTCCGGGCGGCTGGCTATTGCTTCAGTTCTTTTTGTATCTGGGCAAATGACTTGGGCCAGGGTTGTCCCTTCAGCAAGGCGGGGGTGAGTTTGCGAATAGCCGCCTTGGCCTGGGTGCTGCTGGCGTAGTCTCCCTGTACCACCACATACCAGGGACTGCCACGGAAACTCGTCTTGTAGACCCAGACCTTGCCCGCAAGCCCGTGTTCCGCCACGAAGCTGTCGACGGCCTTGGTGTTGCTCGCCCCCATCAGCTGAATGCTGTAGTGACTCTTCGACTTCTGGTTGAGGGTCGCGACCGGCGTCAACGCCACTCTGGGGGCCGGCGCCGCAGCCGTCGTGCCGGAAGCTGGCTTGGCCACACTCCCCTGCTCGGCCGGTTTGGCTGGCGGCGTGCTGCCTTGCGCCTTGGTCTGCGTCGTCTGGGTCGGCACCGCCCGGGAGCCCCCCATCAGCTCGTCCACCACCGTCGTGGGCAGGGCGCCGCTGACGCTGGGCTGCTTCATCAGTTTCTCGACCACTTCGTCGGAGATAACCACACGGCGCCCCTCGTAGTTGGTCGATTCCGTGGTGACCGTCTCGCTCTCGACCTTCTTGGGCAAAGGCTTGGCATCGGACTGCCAATCCCGGGCGACCTGATTGCTTGTCGAGGTGCCGGTGCTGGCGCCGCTCTCCTGGGTGCCTTGGGCTGCACTCGCCGTGCCGACGTTCAGCGGATCCGTCGTGACGGGGTCGGGCAACGCCATCCCCTGGGACGATGCCTGGGTATCATCCTTGCTCCCTTCATCGAACAGGGGCAGGTAACTCAGGGCCAGCAAGCCGGCCGCCACCAGGGCAAGCACGGTTGCCATCTTCTTGACGGGCAATGGGGCCGGACGTTTCTTGGGCCTTCTGTCGGTCATGATATCCTCCAGTAACTGCATGATGGCGGAAGGGTGTCCGCCCGCCCCACTCAGGATCTCTTCCACTTTCGGCTTGGGCAAGAGGGCCGTCGGTATCTTGAGCTCCTTGGCCTTTTCATACAAGAAGATGCGCTGCTCCGGCGCGCTCAGTGGCAGGACCTCCAGCTCGAGGGCGGGCATGGCTCGCCCCTTGAGGCCGCTCTTCTGGGTGCGACACCAGTCGTCACCGCCGGAGAGCAGGATGGCCAGTTTATGGGGAGAAGCCAGGGTATCGTTGTGACGACAGAGCGCCCACAACTCCCCCACCAGCTCGGCAGGCAGCGTGTCGGCGCGCTCGATGATGAGCAGCAGGCTGGCGGGCTTGTCACCCAGCATGCGGAAGAAGCTGTCGGCCAGTGCGTCCTGAGGGTTGAACAGGGGACGAACCACCACCTGCTGCAGCAGCAGCTGGCGCACATCCGCCATCTTCATGGCAGGGCTGCCGATGAGGCTCGCTACCCGCACCGACTCGGGCAGCTGGGCAAGCAGTGACTCGCAGAGCGTGCCACGACCGCTACCCGGTTTGCCAGAGAGGAAGATAAAGGGGTGATTGAACTCAATCAGGTGCAGCAGCCGGTCGACCAGCTGCCGCTGGGAGGGCAGTTTGAGCAGTTTGTTAGTGGTCACGACCAGACTCGATCACCGCCATCAATTGCGCATCCGTCACATCGGCCACGACCTGTGCACGTCCGATCCCGACCGGCAACACCAGTCGCAGCTTGCCTTCCAGCACCTTCTTGTCGCGGCGCATATGGCGAATGAAGGCGGCAAAGTCCATCTCGGTCGGCGCCGTCACCGGCAAATTGGCCGCCAGCAGCAGGGCGCGGACCCGCGCCACTTCCTCTGCGGTCATGTCACCACGGGCCAGGGCCGTGTCCGCCGCCAGCATGGTGCCCGCCGCCACGGCTTCGCCGTGCAGCCAGTTGCCGTAACCCTGCTCTGCCTCGATGGCATGACCGAAGGTATGGCCCAGATTCAGCAGTGCACGCACCCCCTGCTCGGTCTCGTCCTGCCCGACCACCTCGGCCTTGATCTCGCAGCAACGGCGAATGGCGTAGGAGAGTGCATCGGCATCGAGCTCTTGCAGGCGCGTCATGTTGGCTTCGAGCCAGGAGAAGAAGGGCTCATCCCAGATGATGCCGTACTTGATCACCTCGGCCATGCCGGCGGCAAACTCACGGGCCGGTAATGTCTTGAGGCAGTCGGTGTCGATGATCACATGCTTGGGCTGATAGAAGGCGCCCACCATGTTTTTGCCGAGGGGATGGTTGACGGCGGTCTTGCCGCCGACGGAAGAGTCGACCTGGGAGAGCAGCGTGGTCGGCACCTGGATAAACGGAATGCCTCGTTGATAGCTTGCCGCAGCAAAGCCCACAACGTCGCCTATCACGCCGCCCCCCAGAGCGATGAGGGTGGTGTCACGGCCATGGCTGGTTTCCAGCAGAGCGGACATGATCCGCTCGAAGGTCGCCAGAGTCTTGTAGGCCTCGCCGTCCGGCAGTATCAGGTGTTCCACCTGAAAGCCGGGCAACAACTGGATGATCTGCTCGAGATACAGGGGCGCGACCACGGTGTTGGTCACTATCATGACCCGCTTGCCCCTGATCGTCTGCGCCAGTACCTCGGGACGTTGCAACAGACCAGCAGCTATCTCAATCGGGTAGCTGCGTTCACCCAGTTCGACCTTCAACCTTTCCATGGACGTCCTCTAATGGATTACATGCCGATCAACTTGACGATTTGATTGGCGACAACTTTTGCACTCTGATCATCTGTCTGGATGACAAAGTCGGCGACTTCTTCATACAGGGCGTTGCGCTCGAGAGCCAGACGCTCCAGCACTTCCCGGGGCGGCTCTTCGGTTTGCAGCAGGGGGCGACGCTTGTCTCTCTGGGTCCGCGCCAATTGCTTTTCAATGGTGGTTTCGAGGTAGACAACGATGCCACGGGCAGAGAGCTTGTTGCGGGTCTCGCGGCTCTTGATGGCACCGCCACCCGTTGCCAGCACGATACCCTGATGCTCGGCAAGTTCACCGATCACCTTCTCTTCGCGGATCCGGAAACCCTCTTCACCCTCAACATCGAACACCCAGCCGATATCGGCACCACTGCGGCGCTCAATTTCATGATCCGAGTCGAAAAACTCCATGTGCAGTTGTTCTGCCAGATGTCTACCTATGGTGCTCTTGCCCGCACCCATGGGACCTATCAGGAAAATATTGCGTTTCTCAGCCATGTCTTTTCGTTAGTAATTACAAACTGTATGGCCCCGGTAAACTCTCGACCGGGGTACCTATGAACCTTATCTTGCGATGGATCAGGAGGGGGATTATCTCAATAGAAACCAGGACTGGCAACCGCAGCCCTTACGCCCCAGCCTCATCGGGGCGTAAGGTTATATGTGTTTTGCTCTCACATGTAAAGTTTTCAGAGGGCGTCGGTGACTATCCTCGGCGTCACGAAAATCAGCAGTTCACGCTTCTTGTTTTCATTGGTGGTTTTCTTGAACAGATAGCCAAGGCCGGGGATGTCGCCCAGCAGCGGCACCTTGCTGACGTCGCTCTTGATGGTCTGTTGATAGATGCCCCCCAGCACCAGGGTCTCGCCATTGTTGACCAGCACCTGGGTGGTGATCGACTGGGCGTTGATGGAAACCGCATCTCCGGTACCCGTTGGCACGGTTTCCCCCTTGGTATCCTGGGTCACGGTCAAGTCGAGGATGACCCTGTTGTCCGGGGTGATCTGCGGAGTGACCTTGAGACTCAAGACCGCCTTCTTGAAGGTGACCGAGGTCGCCCCGCTGGAAGAAGACTCCACATAGGGGATCTCGGTCCCCTGCTCGATCAGGGCCGGCTTCTGGTTGGCTGTGGTGACCCTGGGACTTGCAATGATCTCGGCCTTGCTCTCCTTCTCGAGGGCGGAGAGTTCCAGATCCAGCAGGGTACCATTGGCCAGGCGGGCGACCTGGAATGCCAGGGTACCGGCGGCATTGGTCACCGGCAGGTTGACGTTCAGCCGGTCTTCCACACCTGGACGAATGATGGTGGAGCTGCCGTCATTGTTGCCGGCGCCGTCATTCCCCTCTATGGTGCCCGAAGTGCCGTTGCCATGGCCGTCCGTCTTGGTCACGCCCCAGCGCACCCCCAGCGCCTCGTCGAAGCCGTCGTCTATGGTCACCATGCGCGCCTCGATCACCACCTGCTTGACCGGGATGTCGAGGATGTCCAGCATCCGTTTGACATTGCCGATGACGTCTGCGGTGTCCTTGACCACCAGCACGTTGGTACGCTCATCCACACTCACCGCCCCTCTGGGAGAGAGCAACTTTGTGCTCTCGGAGGAGAGCAGGGCGGCCACCTCGGATGCCTTGGCATAGTTGATCTGCAGGTATTCGGTGTAGAGCGGCGCGAGATCGGCCACCTGGTTGCGGCTCTCCAGCTGCTGCTTCTCGCGGGCAGCGATCTCGTCTGCCGGTGCCACCAGCAGGATGTTGTTGTCCAGCCGCTTGTCCAGCCCCCTCACCTTGAGGATGATGTCGAGCGCCTGCTCCCAGGGCACGCCGTCGAGACGCAAGGTAATGTTGCCGGAGACGGAGTCTGTGGTCACCAGGTTGAGATTGTTGAAATCGGCGATGATCTGCAACACGGTTCTCACCGGAATATCCTGGAAGTTGAGCGAAATCGGCTTGCCCTGATACTGCCTGGCCGCCGTGGTGGCCACCCGCTTCTTCACCTCGATGATGAACATCTTGTCGGCCTGATCGTAACGGTAATCGAACTGGCCGTTGACCGAGAGTTCAAACAGGGTGTCGTTGCCCTGGCGGAACACCTCCACCTGGGAGACCGGGGTGGCAAAGTCCTGCACATTGATGAGATTGAGCTGATCGTCCGGAACCCGGGTGCCGTGGAACTTGGCAAACACCTTCTGACCGCGGCTGCTGACGTCCACGGCGGCCGAGCTGTTATCCAGGGTCACGAGGAACTCCCCCTGCCCCTCCTTGCCACGACGAAAATCAACGCCCTTGACCGAGTTGAAATAGGCGCCTCCCGCGCTGGCGGGCGAGACGGACAACACTAGCTTGCTGGCAGCGGCAGGAGCCGGCACCACGGCAGGGATCTGAGCTACAGCAGGTTGTGCCTGATACTGGGCCTGGTTCTGGGCGACCCGCTGGGTGTCGATCAACGCGGATTGGGTCACCGGCTGACTTCTGACAAGCGCAGACTGGCTGGTCGCTGCAGGGGTGGCCGCAGAAGCGACCGGCTGACCGGCCTTCTCCCCCAGCGACACCAGCAGTTTGTTACCCTGCTGATGAACCTGATAAGGGGTCAGCTGATCGAGCGCTATCCTGATGTCGAGCCCCTGCCCCTTTCCCTCGACCTTGAGATTGTTCACCCCTTGTTGCTTGATGGGCAGCGGGTTGACCGTCAATGCCCCGACCGCTCCGGGCACATGCAACAGCAGCTGATTGGGTTCATACGATAGCCTGTCGGTAAAACCGCTCACGGGCTCGCTGAAACTGAGCTCCAGCAAGAGCTGATCGGCCAGCAGGGGGTTCACTTTGACCTCCTGCAACGCGGGTACCGCCCATACCTGAGTGCATCCGCCCAGACACAACAGCGCCACACCGGTCATCCTTCTTATTGTTGTTCTCATCTCTGCTCATCCCTGATCATAGTTTTGCGTCGAGATTGGCCATGGCCAGCTGGGTTTCTCGGGTGACCCAGCATCCTTTGCCATCCGGTACTGTCTCCATCAAGTCAACATGCGTATTCGTTATCTTGATGACTCTCCCCTGATCCAGCCCCATGTGCTGATTGAGCCCGACACGCACGGCCTGCCCGTCCGGAGTATTGATCAATGCCCATAACTGCCCTTGCTTGCCGATGGATCCCTTCATGCTCAGGCTGGCCAGCGAATAGCGTTCCAGCACTTCCTTCTCCCGATTGGCCACTATCTGGGCACAATCAGGCTTGGCCTTGGCATCCATCCTGGAGCTGGTCTCCGGCTGGGGAGCAATGAAAGGGCTGCGCTGATCGTTGCGCTGATAGGCCATGGGCGAGAACGGCTTTATCTCCGGCAAGGGTTCGATCGGAATGGGCTTCCTTGCCTTGGTCTGTCTGACGTATTCATCCATGTCCTCCTGCCCGCCGCAAGCCGTCAACAACAGCGCCGACAAGAGGAGTGCGCTCACTCTCATGCTCATGGCTTCTGCTCCACGCTTTTACCGTTGTACTTGTAGGTTTTGGCCTGCATGGACATGCCGATCTCGTCGTTTTGTCCCTTGTCCTGACTGAGCTGAAACGAATCCAGGATCACGATGCGCGGCAACGCGGCCATGTCCGCCGTGAACTTGCCGAGCTCGTGATAGGTGCCCACCACTTCGATGCGCATCGGCAGTTCGGTCGAGAACTCGTGTTTGATCTCCGGCTCCCAGTTGATCCTGTTCAATGTGAGACCGTTGTCGGTGGCAATGAAACTGATGTCATCCAGCAATCCAGCCACTTCATGGGTGTTGGGCAACTGTTTGAGCTGGGCGTCCACCAGCTGCTCCAGCTGTACCATCTGCTTCCTGTATGCCTCCAGATTGGCGGCCAGCATCGCCTTGCTCTCGAATTGGGCTTTTAGCGACGTCTCTTTTTCCGCCTCCTGGTTCAAGGCCGTGAGGGAACTGGCAATCACATAGTAGTAAATGGCCCCTCCCAGCAGCACACAGCAGAAGAAAATGAACACGCCCTGGGCGACCCTGGGCCAGCGCGCGATGTCATTGAGTTCCAGTTGGTTGAACTGCTGCAGATTCATTTTTGCCCCTTAGCCGCGCTCGGCATCGTCGTGGCAATCTGGAACATCATGGAGAACTGGCTCAGCGCGATGGGGGCCACCTCCGCCGTGAAGATGGTGCTGAGCTGCGATTGCATCAGCCAGCCCGAACCATCGATGCGCCTCATCATGTTGGCCACCCTGCCATAGGCTTCGGTCTTGCCCATGACATCTATCCTGTTGCTTTGCAGGGCGAGGCTGTCAAGGTAGACCCCGTTGGGCACCAAGACGGGCAACTGGTTGAAGAGGCGCACCGGGATGTTACGACGCGTCTGTAACTGCTCAATGAGCTGCATGCGATCGAGCAGCTCCTTGCGCCGCTCCTTGAGCAGCCGGATTTCGCCGAGCTGGGTATCCAGCATCGCCATCTCCTGCAACAACCGCTGGTTGCGCTGCTGCTGATTCCCAATCTGCTGCTGGACCAGCCAGTCGGCGGCAAAGGCGATCGCGGCGGTCCCAGCCAGGAAAAGGCCGAACACGATGCCAAACTGCTTCTTCTGGCGCTGGGCCCTGGCCACCCGCCAGGGCAGGAGGTTTATATTTGACATGGTGTGAAGCTCCGCAGTGCCAGCCCGAGTGCCGTCATGTACTTGGCCCCGTGGGCCTGATCCCCTTCCCCCTTGGGTTTGCCAAAGAGCACAAAGGGATCGGGATGCAGCACTTCACAGTTGAGCTCGCTGCCTAACTGTGCGGCGAGACCGGGCAGCAGACTCCCCCCTCCCGTCAGCACCAGCCTGGAGAGCTCCTTGTTGCCCGATGAGCTGCAAAACAGCTGCACATTGCGCTTGATTTGCAGCACCAGGGTAGCGATATGCGGCAAGAGCACATCCACCTCGTAATCCACGGGCAGGGAGCCCTGGATCTTGGCCTGTTCCGCCTCCTCCAGACTCATGCTGTAGAACGAGGCCAGGGCCTGGCTGTATTGATCGCCACCGAAATTCTGCAGGCGGGAATAGATCACCTGCCCCCTGAGCAGGGCGGCAAAGGTCATGGCAGTGGCACCGATGTCGATGATGCCGACCGGGGTCTCCCACGTCTGCAGCTCGGGCAGGCAGGCCAGCACGGCACGCCCGAGGGCGTGGGATCCCACATCCACCACCATGGTACTCATGTCCGCCTCGGCCAGGGCGCTGACCCGGCCGTTGACGCTCTCGGTACGCGCCGCGCTCAGCAAGACTTCCTGACGGCTGTTGTCGGCGGTCATGCCGAGGATCTCGAAATCCAGGCTGACTTCGTCGAGAGGAAACGGAATGATCTGCTCCGCCTCCAGGTAAACCTGACTCTCCAGCTCATTCTCATTGATGCCGGTGTCGACCTGGATGATTTTGGTGATGACATTGGAGCCCGTCACGGCCGTGGCCACGTGCTGACAATCCCCTTGCACCAGTCGCCTGAGCGACTTGAGGGACTGACCGACCCGTTCAATGTCCTGCAGTTGATAGTCGACCAGGGTGCCCCTGGGCATGGGGATCTCGGCAACCGAGCCCAGATGCACCTTGCCGGGACGTCCGCTGATGGTGACGGCCTTGATGGTTTGACTGCCAAAATCAATACCCGCCAAGGAGAGGAGGGAGCCTTTACTTAGTAGCCCAAACATATACACATCCATGCGTTATTGGGTTTTCGGACTTATTGTAGGACAGCGCGTCGCTGCCTGATGTTTTAACTCAATATAATGCCCTATCTATCAATGTCATAAAGTTTATGTCAAAAGTTGACCGCCCTCTCCTTTCGCCCTCGATCGCGGCCCCTTGGTAATTGCGTCATGGAGTGCTACCCTCCCGCCTCTTCTCGAGGCCCCTCAGTCCACAGACAGGAAAACCTCGAATCCGCGAGGGTAAAAAGGCTATACTCTGCGCCCGTTGGCTAATTTTAAGACGATTGGTAGTTCTTCCATGCTGAAATGGCTCGTTCGCCTGTTTATTGTCATGATGCTGGGTGCAGTGCTGGGTGTTGCCAGCCTCATCGGCATCTACTTCTACATCAAGCCCCAGTTGCCGGATGTGAGCGCCCTGCGCGATGTCAAACTGGCTACCCCCATGAAGGTCTATAGCCGGGACGGGGAACTTATCTCCCAGTTTGGCGAAATTCGTCGCATCCCCCTGCGACTGGATGAAATCCCCCAGTCCATGATCGATGCCGTGCTCGCCACCGAGGATGCCCGTTTCTATGAACACCCGGGCATAGATCCCATCGGCATCATCCGTGCCGCGACCGTCTGGGCCGTGTCCGGTCAGGCGCGTCAGGGGGCCAGTACCATCACCCAGCAGGTGGCCCGCAACTTCTTCCTGAGCAACGAGAAGACCCTGGTGCGCAAGATCAAGGAAGTGTTTCTCGCCTGGCGCATCGAGCAGAACCTCTCAAAGGACGAGATCCTCACGCTCTACCTCAACAAGATCCCCCTCGGCTACCGGGCTTTCGGGGTCGGCGCCGCCGCCCAGGTCTACTTCGGCAAGGATGTCAAGGATCTGACCCTGGACGAGATCGCCATCATCGCGGGTCTTCCCAAGGCCCCTTCCATGCTGAACCCCATCCGTTCCCCGGAGCGCGCCTTCGCACGCCGCAACGTGGTGCTGGGCCGCATGCTGGAGACCGGCAAGATCACCCAGGCCCAGTTTGACGAAGCCTCCAAGATGCCGGTCAAGGCTCGCTATCACGGCGCTGAAACCACGCTGAACGCCCCTTATCTGAGCGAGATGGTGCGCCAGAAGATGGTGGAGCAGTTTGGTGAAGATGCCTACACCATGGGGCTGCACGTCTATACCACCGTCACCGCCAAGCGCCAGCGCGCCGCTCGTCAGGCACTGCTCGACGGCGTCTTCGACTACGATGTCCGCCACGGTTATCGCGGCCCGACCGCCCTGCTGTGGAAGGCCGATGAGACGCCTTGGGATTACGACCAGATCATGGCCCATCTGAGCAAGCAGCCGAGCTATCAGCCGCTGATGGCCGCCGTGGTCACCAAGCTCGGCGACCGGAGCGCCACCCTGGTGCTGCGCAATGGCAAGCAGGCCGAGCTGGGCTGGGATGGTATCAAGTGGGCGCGCGCCTTCATCACTGACGATCGCCAGGGCTTTGCCCCGAAATCGGCGCGGGACGTGCTCAAGGTCGGTGCCCAGATCTGGGTGAGGGAGAAAGGGGAAGCGCTGATGCTCTCCCAGATCCCCGATGTCAACGCCGCCCTGGTCGCCATGAATCCGCAGGATGGTGCCATCGAAGCCCTGGTCGGCGGCTTCAGCTTCGAGATATCCAAGTTCAACCGGGTGGACCAGGCGCGCCGCCAGGTCGGCTCCAACATCAAACCCTTCCTCTATGCTACCGCGCTGGAGCAGGGGTACACCCTGGCCTCCCTCATCAACGATGCGCCGATCAACCAGTGGGATCCCGCCAAGGGCCCCATGTGGCAGCCCAAGAACTCACCGGCCATCTATGAGGGGCCGACCACACTGCGCCTTGGCCTCGCCAAGTCCAAGAACGTCATGTCAGTCCGGCTGATGCGCGCCATCGGACTGGACACCTATATCGACGGCCTGACCCGCTTCGGCTTTGCCCGCGACAACATCTCCGCCAACGAATCCCTGGCCCTCGGCGCCGCCGAGTTCACCCCGATGGAAGTGGTGCGCGGCTACTCGGTGCTGGCCAATGGCGGCTTCCAGGTCACCCCCTACTTCATCACTTCGGTGACCGACAGCTTCGGTACCCCTCTGTTTGAGGCCAATCCGGCCGCCGCCTGCCGCGATTGCGGCGTACTGGCCGCCGCCGGCCTCGACAGCGCCGATGCCTATGCCAATACCGCGCCTGACTGGCAGGCCCAGTGCCCGATCGATCCCGTCGTGCCCAACAACATGGCACCGCAGACCATCAGTGCCCAGAGCGCCTTCCTGATCACCGACACCCTGACCACCGCCATCTGGGGTGGCAATGGCTGGCGTGGCACCGGCTGGCGTGCAGCGCGTGACCTCAAGCGCCACGACATTTCGGGCAAGACAGGGACAACCAACGAATCCCGCGATGCCTGGTTCTCCGGCTATACCCCGAACCTGGTGGCCACCTCTTGGATCGGGTTTGACAACCACCAGCGCGGCCTGGGTCGTGGCGAGTTCGGTGGGGGCGCAGCCCAACCCATCTGGATAGACTTCATGAAGACGGCCCTGCAGCAGATACCGGAGCGCAAGATGCCGGTGCCCGAGGGGATCATGCAGGTACGCATCGATCGCGAGACAGGTCTGCTGACCAATCGCACCGATGGCAGCACCACAGAGGAGTTCTTCAAGGAAGGTACCGAGCCGACCCGTTACGCGAGCCAGCTCTCAGATGGCAACCAGGTGTACGGCGGCGACGGTCTGGCCACCGATGGTCCCGTCTCGACCGACGACATCTTCTAATACAACAAACGAAAAAACCGGCGCCCTGGCGCCGGTTTTCTTTTGTGGTGCCTGGCGGCGGTCGCTCAGCCCAGCAGGCTCTTTATTAGGCTCGAGATCCGGGCAGCCAGCTCGTTGAAACAGGGACGGCGCACCGAGTAGTGACGATAGAGCAGAGAGATGGTGCGTCCCGGCACCGGGTCAACCACGGGGCGATAGCTGACGCCCCCCTCCTCCGGGTTGGCGGGCACGGCGAGCCTAGGCACCAGCGTCATGCCGCTGCCGGCCGCCACCATGTTGCGCAGCGTCTCCAGACTAGTGCCCTTGAAGCGCTGATCCTCGCCGATGCCGGCGGCAAAGCAGAATCCCATCGCCTGATCCCGCAGACAGTGGCCATCGGCCAGCATCAGCAGTTTCTTGCCCTTGAGGTTGTGCAGGGGGACCGCCCTGGCGCTGGCCTCGGGGTGATGCTGCGGAACTGCGAGCCACATGGGCTCCTGATAGAGGGGAATGGCGCCAAACCCCTCCATTCCCTCCAGTTCGGCGAGCACGAGACAGTCCAGCTCCCCCTCCTCCAGCCGTTTGAGCAGCACCTGGGTCTGCTCCTCGTAGAGGTAGAACTCCAGTTTGGGAAAATGTTCGCGCAGATCCTGAATGATATGGGGCAGCAGATAGGGCCCCACGGTGGGAATGAAACCGATGTGGATCTCGCCGGACATGGGCTCGGCGAAGTGCTGGCCTATGCTCTTGAGCTCGCGCACCTCTTTAAGTACCTTGCGGGCCTGGCTGGCCATGGCGTCGCCGGCCGGGGTGAACAACACCTTGCGGGAGGTACGTTCGATGAGGATCACCCCCAGTTCATCTTCCAGCTTGCGCAGCTGGCCGCTCAGGGTCGGCTGGCTGACGAAGCAGCGCTCCGCCGCCTTGCGAAAGTGTTTCTCCTCTTCCAGCGCTACCAGGTACTCGAGATCGCGAAGGTTCATAGGTACTGCATCCTGCCAATCAATGAGGCCGATAGCATGCACAAGAATGGTGAGGGGAACAAGGGAGGCTCGCTGGCTGGCGCGCATTACGCAGATCATCAGCAATCGGGCCGCCACGGCGAGAGGACAGTGGCGGCCGGGGGATCAACCCGCCATCAGGGAAGCAAGATGATCCACAAAGGCGGTCGGCTCCCCCAGGAAGGTGGAGACGGAGACGGGCAGCAGGCTCCCCCCACGCATCAGCCCCAGGGTCGGGAATCCCTGACCGCCGAGTCGCTGCAACCACGCCTGGCTTGTTGCAAGGTGGCCGGAAAGATCGGCCCGGCCAAAGGCCAGGGCGAATGCCTCCGGTGTCACCCCCTGCTCCAGCGCGAGCGCCGCCAGCCGCGTCGGGGAACCGACCCACTCCCCATCCCGGTAGTGGGTCTCCTGGATGCGGTGCAACAAGGTAAGGCCGTCGCCACCAAGCTCGCTCACGGCCAGAACGGCGCGAATGGGCGGCTCGGAGTCGAGGAGCCGCGATTCATCGAGCAGAAGCTCGTCGAAGTAGGCCTTCCCGAAGGGCTGGCCAGTCAGTGCGTGGATGCGCTCGTCATGGGGACGGACATAGTCCCGCAGCGCCTGGCCCATCTGCTGACGCCGTGCCCCCAGCCAGAGACCGCCCGCATGCAGGACGACTCGCAGATCCGGTATTCCAGCCGCGGCCTGCAGCAGGGGGGCAGCGCCGTAGCACCAGCCACACAGAGGGTCATACACGTAATGCAGGGTGGTGTCGTTCATCGGTTTGCTCCGGGCAGATTGCATGAAAAAAACCGGGCAGCATCTGCCCGGAAAACACAGGGAAAGGGGCTTGGCCCATCACCATTTCATCTCGCCCGTGTTGACCTTGGCACCGATGTCCAGGCCATCGTCCACCGGCAGGGAGGGGTAGGCTTGCTTCAGCACATCGATCAGCTGCCCGGACCCCTTGGTGCTCGCCAGCGCCTGCTCAAAGCGCAGGACATAGTCACGGGTGAAGGTCACAGCCTGGGTCCCCTTGGGGGCCTCTCCCAGGAAATGGCCGGGAATGACCCGCTCAGGCTTGAGGGCCAGCATGCGATCCAGGGCGTTCACCCACTCGGTCCGCGCCGCCTTGCTCTGGCTGTCCGCCATCCAGACATGCACGCCGCTGTAAACCGGCACGCCGCCAAACGCCGTCTTGATGGCCGGCGCCCAGAGGTAGGCATTGGGCGTGTTCATCTCCTTGATCTCGATCCGCTCCCCCTCCAGGGTGAGGTGGCTGGCGGTCATCACCTGCGGCACTATCAGGGTCTTGGGTGCCTGTTTACCCAGGATGGGGCCCCAGTACGCCAGCTTGGCATCCTTGGTCTGCTTGATGTGATCCACCACGTGCTGGCTGGCCAGTACCTTCACGTCCGGGAAGGCAGCCTTGATGGGCTCCAGCCCGAAGTAGAAATCCGGATCCCCGCCGCTGATGTAGACGGTGGTCAGCTTCTTGCCGCTCTGCTTGATCAGCTCCACCAGCGCCTGGCCGTCGTTGAGCCCGAACTGGGCGTCGATGAGGATGGCCTCCTTCTCGCCGCTCACCAGCTCGGAGGAGACCGGGAAGATGGCCTTGTCGCCGGGGTTGTAGAGGGTCACGGTCAGGGGCGCCGCCAGGGCGGTGCCCGCAATCAGGGTGGTGGCCAGGGTCAGGGTGCGCAGTGCTGTGTGCATGGTATCTGTCTCGTCAGGTCGTGTGTTCATGGAATGGACACAGTTTATTGCAATATTTTTAGCGCAAATACCGCATAATAAGCGCATCACTGTTGCACAAATCGATCATATAGAGGCATACATGGACAGGTTGACCGCATTGCGGGTCTTCGTCTGCGTGGTCGAGCAGGGCAGCCTGAGCGGCGCCGGGGAGAAGCTGGAGATGTCTCGCGCCATGGTCTCGCGCTACCTGGCCGAGCTGGAGCGCTGGATGGGAGCCCGCCTGCTGCACCGCACCACCCGCAGGCTGAGCCTGACCGGCCCGGGGGAAGAGGCGCTTAACCGTGCCAGGGCCATGCTGGCACTGGGGGATGAGATGGAACAGCTGGCCGTGCGCGGCGGCGACGCCCCCAAGGGACAGCTGCGCGTCACCAGCAGCTACTCCCTCTCCGACGCCCTGCTGGTCAAGGCGGCAAACGACTATCTGGGCCGCTACCCCGGCACGGCGATCGACATCCTGCTGCTGGACAGGACGGTCAACCTGGTGGAAGAGCGGATCGATCTCGCCCTGCGCATCACCAACGACCTGGATCCCAACCTGGTG
>ENA-OWLM01000329-OWLM01000329.1-metagenome-genome-assembly--contig:-NODE-329-length-18330-cov-3.630534_pt1 | contig 18330 bp, 15 predicted proteins | sample MGYA00245349_ERZ651102 | MGnify/ENA primary metagenome ERZ651102 (study PRJEB26857, sample SAMEA4031759) | metagenome | biome: human; feature: oral; material: saliva | place: Philippines | collected 2014... | reverse complement strand
GCCAGATCCAGGCTGAACTCCCCTTCATAGGCCTTGCCCTGCAGCTCGGCATCGATCTGGCGGGGGGAGAAGGCGAGTTTGCCCGCGATGGCTTCCAGCTGGAACAGGCCGCGCCCGAGATCTCCCAGGGTGCCGGCGAGGTAACCGCTCGGCTGGGTGCCCGCCTGCCAGTTGAAGGCGGTGAGCTCACCGCTGAAGTTGTTGAGGGAGAGCTCCTGCTCGATGGCATTGACGCTGATCCCGGAGAGCCTTCCCCGATCCAGGCTGATGTGGCGCAGGGGGAATGCCCCGGGTGGAATGTCACCGAGTTCGACCCGCATGGCACGAGCCTGGAGATCGTGCAGCTGCAGGCTGCGCTCGGGCCAGTTCAGCACCATGCCGGTCTCGAGCAGGCCGTCGAAGAGGTTGGTGGTGAGCTTGTCGGTGCTCAGCACCTGACCTTCCAGCCTGCCCTTCAGGCTGAGGCGGGCCAGGGTGAACTGCGGGGTTTCCAGCTGGTTGATGCCAAGACTGAGGTTGGCCTGAGGCTGGCGCTTGGGATCGATCAGCTCCCAGTCGCTCAGGGTGGCGCTCAGGCCGCGCAGGGTCAGGGCCTCGCTCTGCAGGCTCAGGTTGTCTATGGTGCTGTCGCTGATGGAGAGGGAGTTGACCGGCAGGGTCGGCAACTGGTTGGGCAGCGGCAGCTTGATGACGGGGCGGATGAGATCCAGGTGAGCGATGCGCACGTCCCGGTTCAGCCAGTCTATCTGGTCGATCTCCAGGTACACCTTGTCCAGCTGCACGGCGTCACCGTAGCGCACCTGCTCCGCCAGCAGGGTATAGGGGTGCAGGGGGTTGAACACCAGCCGCCCTATGGTGACGGGCACACCGGTCTGCTGGCTGAGCCAGCTGGCGATGGGGCCCTTGGCCCGTTCGGCGTCGAACAGGCCGAGGCCGACCCAGACGAACAGCAACAGGAAGGCGAGGGTGTAGAGCAGGCCGCGTAGCCAGGAATTCATGAGTGCTTTCCTCCTGTGTCTGTTGGTCTATCAGGGGTTGGGGTAGTGATTCCGCAGGTCAGGCGTTGGAGTAATGGTCCCGCAGCCCCATCCATCGGCGGATCAGCGGGTCCACATGACCAGGATGCCTGTCCATCAGGAAGCGCGCCATCTTCTGCACCTGGGGGATCAGCGGCTGATCCCGCACCAGGTCGGCGATCTTGAGATCGGCGAGCCCGGTCTGGCGGGTGCCGAGCAGTTCCCCCGGGCCGCGGAGCTCCAGATCCCGCTGGGCGATGAGGAAGCCGTCGTTGGTCTCTCGCAGCACCCCGAGCCGGCTCTGGGCCGTCTTGGAGAGCGGAGCGTGATAGAGCAGCACGCAGTGGGAGGCCACGGACCCGCGCCCGACCCGGCCGCGCAACTGGTGCAGCTGGGCCAGCCCCAGTCGCTCCGGGTTCTCGATGATCATCAGGCTGGCGTTGGGCACATCGACCCCCACCTCGATGACGGTGGTGGCGACCAGCAGTTGCAGTATGCCTGCCTTGAACTCCTCCATCACCCGCTGCTTCTCCACCGGGCGCATCCGGCCGTGTACCAGGCCGATGTGCAGGCCGGGCAACCGGGCTTGCAGCTCGGCGGCGGTGTCTTCGGCGGCCTGGCACTCCAGCACCTCTGACTCCTCGATCAGGGTGCAGACCCAGTAGGCCTGCTTGCCCTCCTCGCAGGCCAGCCTGACCCGCTCGATCACGTCACCCCGGCGGCTGTCCGGCAGGGCGACCGTGGTGATGGGGGTACGCCCCGGCGGCAGCTCGTCGATGACGGAGGTGTCGAGGTCCGCATAGGCGGTCATCGCCAGGGTGCGCGGGATGGGGGTGGCGGTCATGATGAGCTGGTGGGGATGCACTCCCTCCCGCTCGCCCTTCTCACGCAGGGCGAGGCGCTGGTGCACCCCGAATCGGTGTTGTTCGTCGATGATGACCAGGGCGAGGCGCTGGAAGACTACCTGCTCCTGGAAGATAGCGTGGGTTCCCACCACCATCTTGACGCTGCCATCGGCGATGGCAGCCAGCGCCTCTTCCCGTGCCTTGCCCTTCTGCTTGCCCGCCAGCCAGCCGACCTGGATGCCGAGCGGCTCCAGCCACTTGGCGAAGTTGATGGCATGTTGCTCGGCCAGCAGCTCGGTCGGCGCCATCAACCCCACCTGACAGCCGTTGCCGATGGCCTGCAGGGCGGCCAGCGCCGCGACCAGCGTCTTGCCGGAGCCTACGTCCCCCTGCACCAGCCGCATCATGGGGTGGCTCTGCTGCAGATCCTTCGCTATCTCCGCCACTACCCGGCTCTGGGCACCGGTGGGGGTGAACGGCAGGGCGCCGAGCAGCTGCTCCACTAGAGCCGGTGCCGGCTTGAGGGCGCGGGCGAGCTGGGTCTGCGCCTGGGCGCGAACCTTGAGCACCGAGAGGTTGTGGGCCAGCAGCTCCTCCAGTACCAGCCGCTGCTGGGCCGGGTGCTGGCCGCTCTCGAGCAGGGCCAGCGCCACCGAGGGGGGCGGGCGATGCAGCAGGCGCAGGGCGGCGGCCAGGTCGATCTGGTGGGGATAGAGGCCGACGGGCAGCAGCTCTTCCACGCCGTAAAGGTCGAGCTGGGCCAGGGCCTGGTCGGTGAGGCTGCGCAGGGTGAGCTGGCGCAGCCCCTCTGTGGTCGGATAGACGGGGGTGAGGGCCTCTTCGGTCTGGCCTGCCTGCTCCTCGCCGAGCAGCTTGTACTCGGGGTGGGCCATCTCCAGACCGTACTTGCCGGGGCGGGTCTCGCCGAAACAGCGGATCAGGCGTCCGGCCGCCAGGCTGTTTTTCTGGGCGGCGGTGAAATTGAAGAAACGCAGGGTCAGGCTGCCGGTGCCGTCGCTGATGCGGCACACCAGCATGCGACGGCGGCCCATGACCAGCTGGGTGTCCTGGATCTCGCCCTCGACGGCGCCGTGCAGGCCGGGGGGCAGATCGCCGATGGGCCACACCTGTGTGCGGTCCTCGTAGCGCAGGGGGAGGTGGAACAGGAGATCCTGCACCGTGGCCAGCCCCAGCCGCTCGAGTTTCTCCAGCATCTTGCTGCCGACGCCCTTGAGGCTGTCGAGAGGGATTTTATCCAATTTCATCAATTAGATGCCCGAAAACACTGTAAATATGTCCAGATGATAGGGGTTGTTGAGGCCAGGATGCAAGCCGCGTTGCAGCCGGTGCTGGCCGGATGTGACAAGGGCCCGCCGAAAGACGACGGGCCCTTGTGATGGCTTGGGCGGCGATGCCCGGGTCGGCGCTTGTGCCTCAGATGATGCGCTTGAGCAGCAGGTGGGCTTTGACCCTGTGGATCCGGGCCAGCAGCTTGCGCACCTGATCCGGGTAGTCCTTGATCTGCTCGATCTGGTCGAAGTGGCTGATGCGACGGGTGTGGGTCAGGATGCAGTCACGCTCCTCACGGAAACGCGCGCGCAGGTGGTGGTGCTCATCGTGCACCAGAAGGCCGTTCTCCAGATCCAGCGCCCAGGCGCGGGGATTGAGATTGTTGCCGGTGAGCAGGGCCCACTCCTCGTCCACGAAGATCCCCTTGAGGTGATAGGAGTTCTTCTCGCAGCACCAGAGCATCAGGTTGAGACGGCCGCTGTCGATGTGGTGCTGGTTGCGCTCGGCAAACTTGCGCAGGTTGGTCTCGTAGAGGTAGGGGAGCCCGCCTATGGTGGAGAATTTCTCCTCCGGGGGGATGAAGAAGTCGTTGGCGGTCTTGTCGCCCACCACGATCGTCACCTTGCAGCCGCGCCTGAGCAGCGCCTCCACGTCCTTGTTCAACTCCTTGGGCGGGTTGAAATAGGGGGTGCAGACGAAGATCTCCCGCTCGGTGGCGCGAACCAGGTTGCGGATCATCCGGTTGAGCAGGTTACCCCGCTTGCCCAGGCCCACCATGGGGGTCACGGCGATCTCACGGTCGTTGGCCGGGATGCTCTCGAAGCGATACTGGCTGGTGCGCAGGCGCTGCTTGAAGCGGCGGATCTGGCCCTTGAGCTGTTTTGCACCGGGGATGCCGGTGCGATCCAGCCGCTGGACGGCCTCGCTGCCGAGGAAGACGTCGTCCACATAGTTGACCATGCTGCGGGTCAGGGCCGGACTGGTGATCTGGTGGTAGCGATCGAAGCGGTAGCGCTCCTGCTGGTGCAGGTAGATATCGTTGAGGCTGGCGCCGGAGTAGAGCAGGGTGTCGTCGAAGATGAAGCCCTTGAGGTGCAGCACCCCGAGCAGCTCGCGGCCCTTGACCGGCACGCCGTAGATCTCTATCTGGTGCTGGTGGCTGGCGGCCATGGCCTGGTACATCAGGTGGTTGCCCCCCTGCTTGCCCTTGCCGATCAGGCCGCGCTGGGCGCGGTGGAAGTCGACGAAGACCTTGATGTCGAGGGCGGGATTGCGCTGCTTGGCGGCATAGAGGGCGGTGAGGATCTCCCGTCCCGCTTCGTCATCCTGCAGATAGAGCGCGATCAGGTAGATGCGCTGGGTCGCATGGGCGATGAGCGACAGGATCCGGCTCTTGAAGTCCTTGGCGCTGCTGAGTACCTGAAACTGATCCGCGGCAACCGCGATCTGGGGTAAGCGGGTCAGCAACTGTCGATAATGTGCCGATGAATGCATAGAGAAGCCTGAAATCACGGGATGAAGCGTTCCACTCGGGGCGAAGAATAGGCAATTCTAACAATCTGTGGCGATGGGCCCAAGCAAGAATCCGTAAAAAGTCGATGCAGAGTCACATCGGGGCCGGCAGAGGCGGCCCCGATGTCGGCGGGTTAGAAGATGGCGCTGGCTGTGGCCACGATGAGGAAGGCGATAGTGCCGAGCAGCGTCTCCATCACGGTCCAGGTCTTGAGGGTAGTCTTCTCGTCCATGTTGAGGAAGCGGCTGACCAGCCAGAAACCGGAGTCGTTGAAGTGGGAGAGCACGGTCGCGCCCCCGGCGATGGCGATGACGATGAAGGTCAGATCCAGCTCGCTCAGGCCGGTGGTGGCGGCCACGGTCGGCGCCATCAGGGCGGCGGTGGTGGTCAGTGCCACGGTGGCAGAGCCCTGGGCGACCCGCAGCGCGGCGGAGACCAGGAAAGCCGCCAGGATCACCGGCATGCCGGTGTCGGAGAGGACGTCAGCCAGGGCCGAGCCGATGCCGCTGGCACGCAGCACACCGCCGAACATGCCGCCGGCACCGGTCACCAGGATGACGGCACAGACCGGAGCCAGGGCGTCGTTACAGAACTTCTCGAGCTGCACCTTGCCCTGGCTCTGACGGAACATCCAGAGGGCGTAGAGCACGGTGATGAGCAGGGCGACCGGCGTCTTGCCGACCATGCGCAGCACGTTGACCCAGTCCGCACTCTTGTCGATGACGCCCATGACGCTCAGGGTGTTGAGGCCGGTATCCATGAAGATGAGCACCAGCGGCAGCAACAGGATGGAGAGTACCTGGCCGAAGCTCGGCGCCTTGTCAGCGATCTGCTCGGCACTGGCGGTGAAGCTCGGGGGCAGGGGCAGTTCAAATTTCTTGCCGGACCAGAGGCCGAACAGGTAGGCACCCAGATACCAGGTGGGCAGCGCGACCAGCAGACCCACGACGGTGAGCAGGCCGATGTTGGCACCCAGCAGTTCGCTGGCGGCCACCGGGCCCGGGTGGGGCGGCAGGAAGGCGTGCATCACTGCGAAGGCGCCGGCGGAGGGCAGGGCATATTTGAGGACAGAGCCGCCAAACTGCTTCGCCACGCTGAAGATGATGGGCAGCATGACGATAAGGCCGGCGTCGAAGAAGATCGGGAAGCCGAACAGCAGGGAGGCGATCCCGAGCGCGAAGGGCGCGCGGTGGGAGCCGAAGCGGTTGATCAGGGTATCGGCCAGTACCTTGGCACCCCCCGTCATCTCCAGGATCCGGCCTATCATGGCGCCGAGGCCGACCAGCAGGGCGACCGAGGCCAGGGTGCCGCCGAAACCGGTCAGCATGGTGGGGATCACCTGGTCATAGGTGACCCCGGTGGCCAGGGCTGTCAGCATGCTGACCAGGGTCAATGCCACGAAGGCATGCACCTTGAATCGCATGATCAGCACCAGCAACATGACAATGGCTCCGCCCGCTACCGAGAGCAGATAGGTGACATCGGGTGTGTTCATTGCTCCGTCCATAAAGTTGTCCTCAAATGGTTCTAGTTGTTGTTCTGCACAATTCTGTGCTGCACTTCACATTGCGAAACGTTACCGGTAACATGTTACCGGTAACGTGGTAGCTTAGAACCCATCAGGCGAACGTTTTTTGAAAAGTGAGAGAGAGGTCAAATAATGGCGGGCAAGTGCATTATCGTGATGGGTGTGTGTGGCAGCGGCAAGTCCAGCATCGGCCTCAAGGTGGCCAATGCCTTGGGCGCCAAGTTCATCGACGGCGATGATCTGCACCCTCGCGCGAACATCCAGAAGATGGCGGCGGGCAACCCGCTCAACGACGAAGACAGGGCCCCCTGGCTGGAACGGATCCGCGATGCGGCCTACAGCCTGGAGCGCAAGAACGAGCTCGGTGTCATCGTCTGCTCGGCCCTCAAGAAGCAGTACCGCGACCAGATCCGCGAGGGCAACGACTCGGTACACTTCCTCTTTCTGGATGGCAGCCAGTCCCTCATTCTCGAGCGGATGCGGGCACGGCAGGGCCACTTCATGCGCGAAGCCATGGTACAGAGCCAGTTTGATACCCTGGAGCGGCCGGATGGCGAGGCCGGCGTCTTCCGCATCGACATCGACGGGACCTTCGAGCAGGTCGTCGACCGTGCCGTCACCGCGCTGCAGCAGGCGCAATGAGCCATGTCGCGCGCCCGGTCACTGCCGAACGCGCCCGTATATAGAGTTGGAGAGATAGCTATGACCCATCCCGTGATCACCCTGGTGACCGACCGCATCCGCGAGCGTAGCACCGCCCGCCGCGCCCGCTTCCTGGCCCGCATCCAGCGCCAGGCCGAGCAGGGCAAGACCCGCGCCTCCCTCTCCTGCGGCAACCTAGCCCACGCCGTGGCCGCCTCGAGCTGTGACGAGAAGGGGCGCATCCTCGACATGACCCGTGCCAACGTCGGCATCGTCAGCGCCTACAACGACATGCTGAGCGCCCATCAGCCCTATCAGGGCTACCCGGACATCATCAAGGGCGCGCTGGCAGAGCTGGGTCACAGCGCCCAGGTCGCCGGCGGCGTCCCCGCCATGTGCGACGGCGTGACCCAGGGCCAGCCGGGGATGGACATGTCCCTTTTCTCCCGGGATCTCATCGCCCAGGCCACCGCGCTCTCCCTTTCCCACAACACCTTCGACGCCACCCTGCTGCTCGGCATCTGCGACAAGATAGCCCCGGGCCAGATCATGGGGGCGCTCTCCCACGCCCACCTGCCCACCGCCTTCGTCCCCGCCGGCCCCATGGCGAGCGGCATCAGCAACGACGAGAAGGTGAAGGTGCGTCAGCAGTACGCCGCCGGTGAAGTGGGCCGCGACGCCCTGCTCAAGATGGAGTGCGGCGCCTACCACGCGGCGGGCACCTGTACCTTCTACGGCACCGCCAACACCAACCAGCTGGTGTTCGAGGCCATGGGCCTGATGCTGCCGGGCTCCGCCTTCGTCCACCCCCACAGCGAACTGCGCCACGCCCTGACGGAAGAGGCGGCCCGTCGCATCAGCGCCATGATCCCGGGCTCCCCGGCCTATCGCCCCCTGAGCGAGGTGGTGGACGAGCGCGCCCTGGTCAACGGCCTGGTGGCTCTGCTCGCCTCCGGTGGCAGCACCAACCACAGCATCCACATGGTAGCGCTGGCCCGCGCCGCCGGCCTGGAACTGACCTGGGATGACCTGAGCGATCTCTCCGACGTGGTGCCGCTCCTGGTGCGCATGTACCCGAACGGCCCGGCCGACGTGAACGCCTTCGAGCAGGCGGGTGGTGTGGCCGGCCTGATGCGCCGTCTGGCGGAGGCGGACCTGATCCACATGGACGCCACCCCTGTCTTCGGCGAGATGGCGGACTACCTTACTCGTCCTGCGCTGGTGGATGGCAAGCTGGTGTGGCAGCCGGTGGGCGAGAGCCAGGATCCGACCGTGCTCTCCCCCTCCGGCAGCGAGTTCCAGGCGACCGGCGGCACCAAGCTGCTCTCCGGCAACCTGGGCCGCGCCGTAGTCAAGGTCTCTGCGGTCGCCCCGGAATACCGCGTCATCGAGGCACCGGCCCGGGTCTTCTCCTCCCAGCATGCGGTGGAGGCAGCCTACAAGGCGGGGGATCTCAATCAGGATGCCGTCATCGTCGTGCGCCACAATGGCCCGGCGGCCAACGGCATGCCAGAGCTGCACAAGCTGATGCCGGTACTCGGCAACCTGCAGAAGGCGGGTCACAAGGTGGCCCTGGTCACCGACGGCCGCCTCTCCGGCGCCTCCGGCAAGATCCCGGCCGCCATCCACGTCACCCCGGAAGCGCTGCACGGCGGGGCCATCGGCCTGTTGCAGGATGGCGATCTGCTGCGGGTGGATGCGGTGACCGGCAGCCTCGACTGCCTGACCGATTTGAGCGGCCGCACCCAGGCCGAGATCGACCTCACCCTGGAACAAGAGGGGTGGGGCCGTGAACTGTTCAGCGTGATGCGTCGCGCGGTATCGAGCGCCGAGTGTGGCGCCACCATCTTTGACTAAGGAAGAGCTATGCAGAACTGGAAAGTGACCCCTGCCGAGGTGTTTGCCGCCTCCCCCCTGGTACCCGTGATGGTCATCAACGACCTGGATCAGGCCCTGCCGATGGCGAAGGCCCTGCTGGCCGGCGGCATTTCGGTGTTCGAGATCACCCTGCGTACCCCGGTGGCCCTCGATGCCATCGCCCTCATCGCCAAGGCGATGCCGGAAGCCATGGTCGGGGCCGGTACCGTGCTCAACTGCGCGCAGTTTGACGCCGCCGTCGCCGCCGGTGCCCGCTTCGTCATCTCCCCGGGCATGACGCCGGCCCTGCTGGCCCACGCGGCCAAGAGCACGGCGCCGCTGATCCCGGGCGTGGCCACCCCGTCCGAGGTGATGCAGGCGCTGGAAGCTGGCTACGACCACCTGAAGTTCTTCCCGGCCGAGGCGAACGGCGGCACCAAGGCGCTCTCCGCCATCGCGGCGCCGCTGCCCCAGGTGAAGTTCTGCCCCACCGGCGGGATCGGTCCGAAGAACGTGGCGGACTACCTGGCGCTGAAATGCGTGGCCACCGTGGGCGGCTCCTGGATGCTGCCAGCCGATGCCGTCAAGAGCGGCAACTGGGAGGAGGTGACCCGCCTCTCCCGAGAAGCGGTTGAACTGGTCAAGCGCTAAGCGCGAGGCGTCGTTCGCAATGAAACAGGCCACCCCAGGGTGGCCTGTTTCATATCTGGCGGCGGGAGATCAGCCCAGACTCTCCCCCTCGTAGAGGGAGAAGCCCATGTCCTTGCACCGCTCGGGTAGCGCAGCCCCGCCGAGGCGGGCAAGCAGCATGATGGCGGCTTCGCGGCCGCTGGCCTCGCGGGGGGGGACGATGCTCGCGAGCTTGGGGGTCATGGCGTGGCCGATGTCGAGGGCATTGCTGCCGGCGATGGCCACCTGCTGGGGGACCGGGATCCACCTGGCCTGGCACTGTAACAGGGCTCCCACCGCCAGGTCGTCGTTGGTGCAGAACAGGCCGTCGAGATCGGGGAAGCGCGCCATGGCCTGGGCCAGCAACTCTCCCCCCAGGGTGAAGCTGGAGGACTGCTCGGTCAGCAGGTGCTGGCCGGTCAGGCCGAAATCGGCCATCGCCTGGTAGTAGCCCTCCATCCGCAGCTGGGTCCGCACGTCGAGCCGGGCGCCGAGGTAGATCACCTTGCGCCGTCCTCGCCGCAGCATCTCTGTTACCATGGCCCGGGCAGCTGCCCGGTGATCCATGCCCACCACCATGTCGATGGGGGAGAGGGGCAGATCCATGGTCTCCACGACCGGAATGCCGGCGGTGGCGATCATCTTGCGGGTGCGCTCGGTATGCTGGGTGTCGGAGAGGATGAGACCGTCCACGTTGTAGGAGAGGAGCGAGGCGACCTGCTCCTCCTCCCGCTCCGGGCTGTAGCCGTAGTGGGCGAGCAGGGTCTGGTAGCCGGCGGGCCGGGTCACCGCCTCGATACCGTGGATCACCGCCGAGAAGACCTGGTTGGAGAGGGAGGGGATCAGGATGCCGATCGCCTTGCTGGTGGCGTTGGAGAGCATGTCCGGCGCCCGGTTCGGGATGTAGCCAAGCTCCTCCACCGCCGCGGCGATGCGCTCACGGGTCCCCTCGGCCACGGCAGACGGATCGCGCAGGTAGCGGCTGACGGTCATCTTGGTGACGCCGGTCAGGTCGGCGATGTCCTGCAGGGTGGGGCGGCGCTTGCGGGTGTCGTTCATCTGGGGATCCGGCAGTAAATGTTACAGGTAACATTACCGTTTTTGCACAACAATGTCAGCATATGACGCCACCGGGAGGGTCGGGATGATCAGGGACAAGTGCTTCGCGGACGTGCGCTTCGAGCAGCAGGAGGTGGAGGGGGAGCAGTTTGAGGGGTGCCGCTTCCTCGGTTGCCACTTCTCCTGGCTGGATCTGGCCGAGAGCCGCTTCGTCGACTGCAGCTTCTATGACAGGGAGCGGGAGCTGGGCTGCCTGTTCCAGGGCTGCGATTTGCGGGAAGCGAGCTTTCTGCGCTGCGATCTGACCCTGGCGGATTTCGGCCGCAGCCAGTGTCTGGGGCTGGAGATGCGGGACTGCCAGGCCATGGGGATCAACTTCGCCCACGCCAGCTTTGCAAACCGGATCACCGCCAAAAGCTACTTCTGCGAGGCCCATCTCACCGGGAACAACTTCAGCTACGCGAACTTCGAGCACTGCCTGCTGGAGCGGTGCGAGCTGAGTGGCAATCGCTGGCAGGGGGCCAGCCTGCTGGGGGCTTCGCTGGCGGGTTCGGATCTCAGTGGCTCCGAGTTCGGCCAGCTGGAGTGGACCAGCTTCAACCTGCAGGGCTGCGATCTGCGCCAGTGTGATCTGCCCGGGCTGGATCTGCGTCGGGTCGACCTCACCGGAGTGCAAATCAATGAAGAGCAGCAGCAGGGGTTGCTGGAGCAGATCGGGCTTGTCGTCTTCCCCTGAGGGGATGGAAAAAGAGGTAATTTTTCATCAAAGGACGTTGTCCGTGGCGGCAGTGCCCTTCACCATGAAAAAAGCCTGCGCAAGGCAGGCTGTTCGTTGTGAGGATCCGGGGGTCAGCGTCTGGCCAGCCACTTGGTCGGGTTGATGGCCTCGCCCTGGTAGCGAATTTCGAAGTAGAGGCCGGCGCGCTCCTGGCCCCCGCTGTCGCCGACCAGGGCCACGGGCTCACCCTGTTCCACGTTCTGCCCCACCTGGCGCAGCAGCGATTGATTGTGGCCATAGAGGCTCATGTAGCCCTTGCCATGGTCGATGACCAGCAGCATGCCGAAGCCGTCCAGCCAGTCGGCATAGACCACCTGACCCGGCGCGACCGCCTTGACCTGGGTCCCTTCGCTGGCACCGATCAGGGTGCCCTTCCACTTCAGCTCGGCGGTGCGCGGTGACCCATAGGAGATGAGGATGGGGCCCTGGACCGGCCAGCGCAGGTTGCCACCCGTGCTGAGTCCGCCGTAGCCGCTGCTCGCCTTGGCGCTCTTGCGGGCGGCCGCCTGCTGCTCCGCCACCCTGTCTTGCTGTGCGGTGACTCTGCGCTGTTCGGCGGCGAGTCGTTGCTGCTCGCCGACCTGACGCTGCTGGGCGGCGATCCGCTGCTGCTCCGCGAGGCGCTTCTGTTCGGCGGCCAGACGCTGCGCCTCGAGGCGGCGCTGGCGCTCCTGCTCGGCCTTGATCTTGGCCAGACGCTCCCGCTCGGCCCGCTCGCGGCGCTCCTGCTCTTCCCGCTGGCGACGCAGCTCTTCCAGCCGCGCCTTCAGCGCCTTCTCCGCCTTGACCAGCCTGGTCAGTTTCAGCTCATCGTTTTGCACCGACTGCTGCAACTGGTTGCGCACCTTGGCGCGGCTCTGCTGGCTGGCCAGCAGGCTCTGGTGATGTTGTTGCTGCTCGCCGAGCAGGGTCTGGAGACGGTTCTCGGTCTCCTTGGTGGCCTGCTGGTTCTTGGCCAGCTTGTCGCGGGTGGCACGCAGGGCGTCGATGGCCTCGATGCGGGCCTTGTTGAGGTAGTCGAAATAATCGAGGGCACGGCTCAGTTTGGCCGGATCCTGCTGGTTGAGCAGGAGTTTGAGGTAATCGTGGTTGCCCGCCTGGAAGGCGCTTTCCGCCTGCTTGGCCAGCAACTGCTTCTGATGCTTCGCCTGTTGCTCCAGCGCCAGCTTGTCCTGCTGCAGGCCGACCAGCTTCTGCTGGTTCTGCCTGAGCTGCAGCCTGGTCTGATCGAGCTTGGCGGCGGCGGCCGAGATAGCCTGCTCGTCGGCCTTGAGCTGGGTGTTGAGCTTGGCCAGCTCCTGCTTGCTGAGCTTGAGAGTCTGCTGTTGTTCCTTGATCTGGGACTGCATGGCGCCAAGCTGCTGGTTGGCAGCCTGGGCCTGAGTACCGATCAGGCAAAAAAACAGCGCGCCGGCCAACAGGCCGACGCGACTGGTTTTCTGTGAAATAGCTTCGCATCCCCGCATGGGGCGGATTATTTCAGAATCATCAGGGGCTTGCCAGTCATTTCCGGCGGCACGGGAAGACCCATAAGAGTCAACATGGTGGGGGCCAGATCGGACAGTTTGCCGCCTTCCACCACCTCGGCCTTGCGACCGAAGTAGATGAGGGGAACCGGGAGATTGGTGTGGGCGGTGTGAGCCTGACCGGTCTCTTCGTCCATCATCTTCTCGGCGTTGCCGTGGTCGGCGGTGATGAGGCATTCGCCACCCACTTCGGCCAGGGCGTCGGTGACGCGACCGATGCAGTGGTCGACGGCCTCACAGGCCTTGACCGCAGCATCGAACACGCCGGTGTGGCCGACCATGTCGCCGTTCGGGTAGTTGCAGATGATGACGTCGTACTTGCCGCTCTTGATGGCGCCGACCAGTTTGTCGGTCAGCTCTTCGGAGCTCATCTCCGGCTGCAGGTCATAGGTGGCCACTTTCGGGCTGGCGACGATCTCGCGATCCTCACCGGTGAAGCAGGCCTCTTCGCCGCCGTTGAAGAAGAAGGTGACGTGTGCGTACTTCTCGGTCTCGGAGATGCGCAGCTGGGTCTTGCCCTGCTTGGCCAGCCACTCACCCAGGGTGTTCACCAGGGCGGTCGGCGGGTAGGCACAGGCGGTCTTGATGTCGGCCGCGTACTCGGTCAGCATCACGAAGTTCAGGGCCGGGGTGGCGGTGCGGGCGAAGCCGGTGAAGTCGGTGTCGACGAAGGCGCGGGTGATCTCGCGGGCGCGGTCAGCACGGAAGTTCATGAAGATCAGCGCATCGCCATCTTCCATCGGTGCAGCGTCGCCGATACGGGTGGCCTTGACGAACTCGTCGTTCTCGTCGCGGGCATAGGCGGCAGCCAGGGCTTCGGTGGCGGACGCGGCGGTGAACTCGCCCTTGCCCTGGGTCATCAGGTCATAGGCCTGTTGTACGCGGTCCCAGCGGTTGTCGCGGTCCATGGCGTAGTAACGGCCGATCATGGAGGCGAAGCGACCCTTGCCCAGGCGGGCAAACAGGGCGTCGAACAGCTCGATGGAAGACTGGGCGGAGCGTGGCGGTACGTCGCGGCCATCCAGGAAGGCGTGGAAGTAGATCTGCTCGGCGCCACGCTTGGCGGCCATCTCGATCATGCCCATGATGTGCTCTTCGTGGCTGTGGACGCCACCCGGGGACATCAGCCCCATGATGTGCACGGCCTTGCCCTTGGTCACGGCGGCGTCAACGGCCTTGGCCAGCTCGACGTTCTGGAAGAAGGGGCCGTCCTGGATGTCTTTGGAGATACGGGTCAGCTCCTGATAGACGATGCGACCGGCGCCGATGTTGACGTGGCCCACTTCGGAGTTGCCCATCTGGCCGTCCGGCAGACCCACGTCCAGGCCGGAGCCGGAGATCAGGGTGCTGGTGTAGTCACGGGCCAGGCGGTCCAGGTTCGGGGTCTTGGCGGCAGCGACGGCGTTGTGCTCTTGCTTGGTGCTGTAGCCCCAACCGTCCATGATGACCAGAACCAGCGGTTTCTTAGCTGTTGACATAAGGCTATGTCCTCTCGGATAGGAATGAATTGCGGGAAGTGAAACTAGCGTAATATTACTACATCTGCCGAAATAGTCACCTGATAGCCAAGTCCCTATCCAGCCTCGCTTTTTAACTGTTATCCCGCTGTTTTCGGCATGTTGCCGGCTTGTCTGCCGCGGCGGTTTTTCCTCTTTTGTCCCCCTCTTTTCGGCAGCGCGCATCCTTTCGTTTGGCCCGGACGGAGGAGGAAGAATCGGCAGCAATCCCTGATGGGAGCTTGCTCTCGCTTTGCCGCCAAGATGGCTGATCTTATGCAGGCCCCCATGTATACTCGGGCCCTTGTCTTGGTCCCTGGATAGTAGAAGATGCAAGAGTATTTGGATTTCGCGGCCCGCAACCCGCTGCTGACCGCAGCCTGGCTGGGCCTGGCAGGCACCCTGGTGTATACCACTGTGCGTGCTCGTTTTTCTCCGGTGAAGGCAGTCAACAACCACGCCGCCACCCTGCTGATCAACCGTGAAAATGCCACCGTCGTGGACATTCGCAGTCAGGATGAATTTGCCAAGGGCCATCTGGCCGGGGCCCATCACCTGCCGCTCACCCAGATCCAGGCGAATAATCTGGGCCCGGTTGAAAAGCACAAGGATGCCCCCATCATAGTGGTGTGCGAGTCGGGGATGACCGCTGGTGGCGCGGGTCGCCAACTGAGCAAGGCCGGTTTCAAGCAGGTATATGTGCTCAGCGGTGGCATGGCCCAATGGCGTGCAGACAATCTGCCGGTAACCAAGAAACGCTGATTTAAGGGCCTGCGCCCACTCATTATCTTAAAAAGGAATCAAACGAAATGGCTGACGAAATCAACAACCAGGAAGTGCAACCGGAATTCCACATCCAGCGTGTCTACACCAAGGATGTCTCCTTCGAAGCCCCCAACACTCCGCACATCTTCCAGAAAGAGTGGCAGCCGGACGTCAAGTTGGACATGGACACCAAGACCAACGTCCTGGCCGACAGCGTCTATGAAGTGGTGCTGACCCTGACCGTCACCTGCAAGCTGGAAACCGAAACCGCCTTCCTGTGCGAAGTGCAGCAGGCCGGCATCTTCACCATCGGCAACCTGCCGGAGCCGCAACTGGCCCACTGCCTGGCGGCCTTCTGCCCGAACATCCTGTTCCCCTATGCCCGCGAAGCCGTGTCCAACCTGGTGAGCAAGGGTTCCTTCCCGCAGCTGAACCTGGCACCGGTCAACTTCGACGCCCTGTTCGCCCAGCACATGGCGCAGGTACAGGCCCAGCAGGCGACTGCGGAAGCCTGATAATGGCCGACCAGATCGCTATCTCGGTCCTGGGGGCGGGGTCTTATGGCTCCGCCCTTGCCATTTCTCTGGCGCGCAACGGTCATCCGACCCTGCTGTGGGGTCACGACCCCGCCCACGTCGCCGAGCTGGAGCAGGATCGTTGCAACAAGGCCTTCCTGCCAGATGTCCCCTTCCCGGCCGATCTGAAACTGACGGCGGATCTGCAGGCGGCGGTGCAGGCCGCGCCCGTGCTGCTGCTGGTGGTGCCGAGCCATGTGTTCGGCCAGGTGCTGGCACGGGTCAAGCCGTTCCTGCGCCCGGATACCCGGATCGCCTGGGCGACCAAGGGGCTGGAGCCGGACAGCGGCCGTCTGCTGCAAGATGTTGCGCGGGAGGTGCTGGGGGATGCCATCCCGCTGGCGGTCATCTCGGGTCCGACCTTCGCCCGCGAGCTGGCTGCCGGCCTGCCGACCGCCATCTCGGTGGCCTCCACCCATGATGACTTTGCCGACGATCTCTCCCACCTGCTGCACTGCGGCCGCTCGTTCCGGGTCTATACCAATCCGGACTTCATCGGTCTGCAGCTCGGTGGTGCGGTGAAGAACGTCATCGCCATCGGGGCGGGTCTCTCCGACGGGCTCGGCTTTGGCGCCAACGCCAGAACCGCGCTCATCACCCGTGGCCTGGTTGAGATGCAGCGCCTCGGCGCCGCCCTCGGGGCCGATGCCAAGACCTTCATGGGGATGGCGGGGCTCGGGGATCTGGTGCTGACCTGCACCGACAACCAGTCGCGCAACCGCCGTTTCGGCCTGGCCCTGGGGGCCGGCAAGTCGGTTGACACCGCCATGACCGAGATAGGCCAGGTGGTGGAAGGCTATCGCAACACCAAGGAGGTGCATCTGCTGGCGGCCCGCTGCGGCGTCGAGATGCCCATCTGCGAGCAGATCTTCAAGGTGCTGTACGAGGGCAAGAACCCGAAAGAGGCGGCCATTGCCCTGCTGTCGCGAGACAAGAAGGACGAATAATCTGCCCGCCGCAGAATGCAAAAGGCCCCGCCAGTTGACGGGGCCTTTTCTTTGCCGCGAGTCTTAGCAACAAGGGCGGCAAATCAGTAGTAGGAGTGGTCGCCGCGCTGGTGCTCGGTGGCATCTTTCACGCCGTTGAGCTCGCCCGGGAATTTCTCCAGCAGCTGCTTCTCGATCCCCTCTTTCAGGGTGTAATCGACCATGGAGCAGCCGTTGCAACCGCCGCCAAACTGCAGGATGGCCAGCTTGTCGTCGGTCAGCTCGACCAGGGTGACCTTGCCGCCGTGACCGGCCAGCATGGGGTTCACCTCGGACATCAGCACGTATTCGATGCGATCGATCAGGGGGGCGTCGTCGGCCACCTTGCGCATCTTGGCATTCGGCGCCTTCAGGGTGAGCTGGGAGCCCATCTGATCGGTGACGAAGTCGATGGTGGCGTCCACCAGGAAGGGGGCGCTCAGGGGATCGACCAGGCAGTCGAAGCCGCTGAAGGGCAGGTGCTGATCTTCCGGATCGACCGCGTCGGGTGGGCAGTAGGATACGCCGCACTCGGCATTCTGGGTTCCCGGATTGACCACAAACACCCGGATGTTGGTGCCATCAGGCTGCTTCTCCAGCAACTTGCGGAAGTGGGCCTGGGCGGTGTCGGAAATGCTGATCATCACTATCCTCATAAACCTGAGTGTACGACTAGGGTATTCATGATAACTCGCTTGGCTGGGCTTGGGTAGCGTGCCGATGGCGAGCTTGTGAGCTCGAGCGTATCAAGATCATGCCGCCATCGGTCTCGTTGGCCGGATCCCTGCCCGGTTATGTGGGGTGCCTGAGCGTACGGCAGATGGCCCACACCTCCACCGTGGTGACGCCGCTCTCATGGAGCAACCGGGTGAGCTGGCTGGCGGTGGCCCCCGTGGTCACCACGTCATCGAGCAGGGCCACGTGCCGGTAGTGATGGGGCGCTATCTGGAAGGCGCCGCGCAGATTGCGCCGCCGCTGGCCGGCGCTCAACTTGGTCTGTTGCGGCGTTGCCCTGACCCGGCGCAGCACGCGGGTGTCGCAGGGAATGCCGGTGAGATCGCCGAGGGCGAGCGCTATCTCCTCCGCCTGATTGAAACCGCGCCACCACTGGCGCCACCAGTGCAGAGGGACCGGAATGATGGCCTGTGGCGGATCGTTGATATCCAGATGGTCTGCCAGCAGCCGAGCGAGTAGAGGGGCCAGCAGGATCTGACCGGAATACTTCAACCGGGGGACAAGCAGGGGGTAGGGAGCCTGATAGTCGCCGATCACCTGCAATCGCTCCCAGGGCGGCGGCCTGCGTTGACAGCGTCCGCATAACAGTTCGCTCTCTCGATGTTGCTCTGGCAGTGGCGCCGCACACAGCCGGCACTGCCTGCCATCCTGGTGCAGGGACTGCAGGCACCAGGAGCACAGCAGGGGAGTCTCGTCGCAGGACTGGCGGCAGAGCAGGCACAGACCCAGCCAGTCTGCCCGGCTGCCGAGGATCGGACTTGCTTTGCCGAGCAGCCGCTTTAACATGCAGGCTCCAAGCAGATAAACAGGGATCTTGAGTCTAGATGAGCGTATCGGTTGAGCGGTTTGGCCAGGGCCCGGACCTGGTGTTGTTGCATGGCTGGGGCATGAACGGAGCTGTCTGGCACGGCATTGCCAGCGAGCTGGCAGCCCACTACCGGTTGCATCTGGTGGATCTGCCCGGCTTTGGCAACAGCCCCCTGAAGGGGGGAAGCGAGTACACCCTGCCCTGGCTGGCAGAGCAAGTGGCGGCCGTCCTGCCGGAGAAGTGCCATCTGCTCGGCTGGGCCC
>ENA-OWLM01000328-OWLM01000328.1-metagenome-genome-assembly--contig:-NODE-328-length-18342-cov-5.735276_pt1 | contig 18342 bp, 13 predicted proteins | sample MGYA00245349_ERZ651102 | MGnify/ENA primary metagenome ERZ651102 (study PRJEB26857, sample SAMEA4031759) | metagenome | biome: human; feature: oral; material: saliva | place: Philippines | collected 2014... | reverse complement strand
GGGCAGCAAAAACGGCTTGCCAGCCGGTTGCTGATTGTCGGTCTGGGCGGATTAGGCGCGCCCGCCGCGCTTTATCTGGCAGGTGCAGGTATCGGTACGCTGGTGCTGGCCGACGACGACGAGGTTCACCTCAGCAACCTGCAGCGGCAAATTCTTTTCACCATGGAAGATATCGACCAGCCTAAAGCGCAGATCACCCGGCAGCGGCTGAACCAGCTCAACCCGGACATCACGCTGATTGCCCTGCGGGAGCGGCTCACTGGTGAACGCCTGCAGCGTGAAGTTGCCCTTGCCGACGTGGTGCTGGACTGCACGGACAATATGGCGACGCGTCAGGCGATTAACGCCGCCTGTGTGGCACATAACACGCCGCTTATCACCGCCAGCGCGGTCGGTTTCGGCGGGCAGATGATGGTCCTGACGCCTCCGTGGGCGCAGGGCTGCTATCGCTGCCTGTGGCCGGACGATGCCGAGCCAGAGCGTAACTGCCGCACCGCAGGCATTCTCGGTCCAGTCGTTGGTGTGATGGGCACGCTGCAGGCACTGGAGGCCATCAAGCTGCTCAGCGGCATGGAGACGGAACGTAATACGCTGCGGCTGTTTGATGCCCGCTCAAGCGGCTGGCGCCATCTGGCCTTGCACCGCGCCAGCTGCTGTCCGGTATGCGGAGGCCGCGATGCGCATTCTGTTTAACGATGAGCCAATGAAGTGCGATGACGGACTTACCGTTGCCGTACTGCTCGAAAGGCTTCGCCAGCTCAAGCCGGGAACGGCGCTGGCGCTCAATCAACAGATCCTGCCGCGCGAGCAGTGGGAACATCAGCAGGTCAATGAAGGCGACCAGATCCTGCTGTTTCAGGTCATCGCAGGGGGCTGAAATGTTACGTATTGCCGATAAAGTTTTTGATTCGCATCTGTTTACAGGAACCGGAAAATTCGCCTCGCCGCAGCTGATGGTGGATGCCATCCGTGAAAGCGGCAGCCAGCTGGTGACGCTGGCGATGAAGCGCGTGGACCTTCGCCAGCATAACGATGCCATTCTTGCGCCTTTACTGGAGGCAGGCGTTACGCTTTTACCGAACACCTCCGGCGCGAAAACGGCCGAGGAGGCGATTTTCGCCGCACAGCTGGCGCGTGAAGCGCTTGGCACCCGCTGGCTGAAGCTGGAAATTCATCCGGATGCGCGCTGGCTGCTGCCCGACCCGATTGAAACGCTGAAAGCGGCAGAAAAGCTGGTGCAACAGGGATTTATCGTCCTGCCTTACTGCGGTGCCGATCCTGTCCTGTGCAAGCGGCTGGAAGAGGTCGGCTGCGCCGCCGTCATGCCGCTGGGCGCTCCCATTGGTTCTAATCAGGGGCTGGAGACGCGCGCGATGCTGGAGATCATCATTGAACAGGCCACCGTGCCCGTGGTCGTGGATGCGGGTATTGGCGTGCCCAGCCATGCCGCACAGGCGCTGGAGATGGGCGCCGACGCGGTTCTGGTGAACACGGCAATTGCGGTGGCTGACGATCCCATCACGATGGCGCGCGCGTTCCGCCTGGCGGTGGAGTCAGGTGTGCTGGCACGGCAGTCTGGCCCCGGCTCCCGCAGTTTTCAGGCGCAGGCCACCAGCCCGCTGACCGGTTTCCTGGAGGCGCTCTGATGACCAGCTTTACGGATCGCTGGCGCGAGCTTAACTGGGACGATATTGCCCTGCGCATCAACAGCAAAACCGCGGCGGATGTCGAGCGCGCGTTAAGCGCGCGTCATCCGACCCGCGAAGACATGATGGCCCTGCTTTCACCGGCGGCCAGCGCCTACCTTGAGCCGATGGCGCAGCGCGCGCAGCGGCTCACACGCCAGCGCTTTGGCAACACGGTGAGCTTCTACGTGCCGCTCTACCTCTCCAACCTGTGCGCCAACGACTGCACCTACTGCGGCTTCTCCATGAGCAACCGCATCAAGCGTAAAACGCTCGATGAAGGTGAAATTGCGCGCGAGTGTGCGGCCATTCGTGAAATGGGCTTTGAGCATCTTCTGCTGGTCACGGGCGAACATCAGGGCAAGGTGGGAATGGACTATTTCCGTCAGCATCTTCCGGCTATTCGCCGCGAGTTTGCGTCGTTGCAGATGGAAGTGCAGCCCCTGTCGCAGGACGAGTATGCAGAACTGAAAACGCTTGGGCTGGACGGGGTCATGGTCTACCAGGAAACCTACCACGAGGCGACGTACGCCCGGCATCACCTGAAGGGGAAAAAGCAGGACTTTTTCTTCCGCCTGGAAACGCCGGACAGGCTGGGACGCGCCGGGATCGACAAAATCGGCCTCGGCGCACTGACGGGGCTTTCAGACAACTGGCGAGTGGATAACTTTATGGTGGCGGAACATCTGCTGTGGCTCCAGCAGCATTACTGGCAGAGTCGCTACTCCATCTCTTTCCCCAGATTGCGTCCATGTACAGGCGGCGTCGAACCGGCCTCGGTGATGGATGAGCGCCAGCTGGTACAAACTATCTGCGCGTTTCGCCTGCTCGCCCCGGACGTTGAATTATCGCTCTCAACGCGTGAGTCACCGGCGTTTCGCGATCGCGTTATCCCGCTTGCGATTAACAACGTCAGCGCGTTTTCCAAAACGCAGCCGGGCGGTTACGCCGACGATCGTTCGGAGCTCGAGCAGTTTGCGCCACACGATGCTCGACGTCCGGAAGTCGTCGCTGAAGCGCTGATCGCCCAGGGGCTTCAGCCTGTCTGGAAAGACTGGGACAGCTGGCTGGGACGCGCCTCGCAATTACGTTGAAATGTGCTGTAAATACAGAAAAAAATGACGAGGCGTCTTCAGAGATAAACACCGGGCAGTTGTGGACACGTGCCCGGTTTTTCTATTCTGCTTTCGTCAGCAACGGATGCTGTCCAGGGCGAAAAGCTTCTTCCTCGTTTCGCCCTGCCTCCGCCAAAACATAACTAAAGTTGAAAAAATAAAAATAATGAGTAATTTCTTAATGATTCTTAAGATAAATCATCTCGCCTGAAATCCGGTTACGTATAATTCGCTACCAACCTCAGGACAGCGACTAAGCTGAGAGGATATCAGCAGGCGTAACGTATTCATCATCTGGATTAATCTACAGCTCATGGCACTTCACAGTAAAAAGCTCTCTTTCACCCGGCCGATTATGGTCAGCTTTGCGGGGATCCTCTGCAGCTTCGCGCTGATCGCCGTGTTGATTACGCTTTCCCAGAGAAAGGATTTTCTGGAGGATTATCATAAGATTAATGGTAATTTCACCCATAACCTGGCGGTGAACTATACCGAATCCATCCTGCGTGAAAACGACTATATTCTGGGGCGCGCAGCGATGTATTTTGCGCGCAATGACCGGCTGAATCAGACAATCAACGTCGATCCGGCACAAGGGCTGCAGATGTTAATGCATTTGCAAAACCTGATGCCGACCGTGTCGTCCATCTCTTTGACAGACACGCAGGGGCATTATCTGCGCGCGCCGGAAGTGCTTCCAACGGAAAAGAGCAAGACATTCGACCCGCGAACCCGCCCGTGGTTTATAGGCCAGGCAGAGGCCAGTATCTTTAGCCACTATACCAGCCCCTACATGGACTACTTTACCGACCATCCAACCGTCACCCTCTACAAACCGGTAATTTCACCCGAAGGCAGGCTGAAGGGAACGCTCGCTTTTCATCTCGATTTAACCTCTATGGGATATACCCTCCGCCAAATGGTGGCCCCCGTACAGGGTGAATTTTTCGTCGTCGAACGCGATGGTACCGTGGTACTTCACCCGGACACGGGGGCGCTCTTTAAACCGTACGTCAGCGAAGCGCTGATGGACAAAATGACCAGCGGCGAAGGCCATTTATTCGATCCAAAAAGCAGCTCCTGGTATTACTACTACTCCTTCACCAACCCGGACTGGTTTGTTATTTATCGGGTATCCGATGCCACGCTTACCGCCATTACCCGCCACGAAACCGTTGTTGTCAGTTGGGGATTTGCGCTCGCGGCCATTATCATCGTTCTGTTTGGTTTGTACCTGCGCCATGCTTCCCGTACCGTGCTGATGAATATCATCAACGCCATCAAAACCGGAGATGTCAGCCAGGCCCCGCGCCTTGAGGCGATGCTCAGCCATACCATTCAGTCAAATAAAGCGCGTGAACAGGCCTATGTGCGTCAGGCAACCCATGATGCCTTAACGGGCTGTAAAAACCGCCGCGCTTTCGACAACGATGTGGATGAACTGCTGAACGCCCATCAGCCTTTCGCGCTGGCCCTGATCGACATCGATAACTTTAAATCCATTAATGACACCTGGGGACACCTGAGCGGCGATATCGTTTTGCGTAACGTTGCCCGCGAAGGGATCCAGATCATGCAGCCCCATCACATCTCTGTTTACCGCTACGGCGGCGAAGAGTTCGCGGTGATCTTCCATACAGAGTTGATCGCTACCGCTCACGCGCTGCTGGAAGCGTGGCGCACCGCCGTGGAACGGCGCGTCTGGCGTGAGGAAAACCTGCACGTGACGTTCAGTGCGGGCCTGGGGGAATGGCACTTCGAGCCGCTGGAACATTTTGTAGGCAGCGTCGATGGCGCGCTTTACACGGCAAAACAGCAGGGAAAAAATCGTATCGTTCGTACGTCTGACAGTCAGTGACCACAAAATTGTAACCGGTTTCAGAAAAATGCCGATTTCTTTGTGATGCCTGACACACAATCACGGTAAAGCGGTTGTTGAAGCGGTCTGCACGGGATAATTATCAATAAACACATGTAGATCGAGGCTGATTATGAAGAACATCGTTTTATGCTGTGCAGCGGGAATGTCAACCAGCATGCTGGTTCAACGTATGAAAGATGCCGCGCAGAAAAAAGGGGTTGAAGTCACCATTAAAGCCGTTCCGGGCGCGGAGTTTAAAGACAATATCGCGACGGCCGACATCGTATTGCTGGGGCCACAGGTAAAATACGAGCAGGCGAAACTTCAGGCGCAGGCCGACCCGCTGGGCAAAAAAGTCGCGGTGATCGACATGATGGATTACGGCATGATGAAAGGTGATGCCGTACTGGAAAAAGCGCTCAAGCTGCTGGAGTCATAATGGAAGACTTAGAAACCACAATCATGGAACTGCTGGTGAACGCGGGCGCGGCGAGAAGTGCTGCTCTGACCGCACTGCAGATGGCACGTAAAGGCGACTTTGATGAAGCCGAGAAGGCGATGGAAGAGTCACGCGAATATGTAAAACACGCGCATACGATCCAGACGCAGCTTATTGGTCTTGACGAAGGGACCGGGAAACTCCCGGTTAACCTGATCACCGTTCACTCTCAGGATCACCTGATGAACGCGATGGTCATTCAGGATCTGGCGGGCGATATGATTGAGCTTTATCGACGGATCCCGTTGGTAAACTGATAACATACAGATGTAAAAAAACCCGCCGAGGCGGGTTTTTTATTGTCGGGTGGCGCTACGCTTACCCGACCTACGAGGCACATGCCCGGTAATGTTTATCACCGGGCATCAACGATTACTCGTTGTCGGAACCGCCCAGACCTGCGTTCAGCAGTTCTGCCAGGCTCGCGGATGCATCTTCTGCAGTGACCTGCGGTGCAGCTGGCAGTTCGCCCGCAGCACGACGACGCATACGATCCTGGTGGTACGCATAACCGGTACCGGCCGGGATCAGACGACCCACGATAACGTTCTCTTTCAGACCGCGCAGTTCATCACGCTTACCAGCAACAGCCGCTTCGGTCAGGACACGCGTGGTCTCCTGGAACGATGCTGCAGAGATGAAGGACTCGGTTGCCAGAGACGCTTTGGTGATACCCAGCAGATCGCGTGCGAAGGTCGCACCGATTTTGCCGTTCGCTTCCAGATCGCGGTTAGCAATCTTAACGCGAGAGTATTCAACCTGTTCGCCTTCCAGGAACTCGGAGCTGCCTGCGTTTTCGATGGTTGCTTTACGCAGCATCTGACGAACGATAACTTCAATGTGCTTATCGTTAATCTTAACGCCCTGCAGACGGTAAACGTCCTGTACTTCGTTGGTGATGTAACGCGTTACCGCGTGTACGCCACGAAGACGCAGAATGTCGTGCGGAGCTTCTGGACCATCGGAAACCACGTCACCACGTTCTACACGTTCACCTTCGAACACGTTGAGCTGACGCCACTTAGGAATCATCTCTTCGTACGGCTCGCTGCCATCTACTGGGGTGATAACCAGACGGCGTTTACCTTTGGTCTCTTTACCGAAGGAAATGATACCGCTGATTTCAGCCAGGATTGCAGGCTCTTTCGGACGACGTGCTTCGAACAGGTCCGCAACGCGTGGCAGACCACCGGTGATGTCCTTGGTACCGCTGGATTCCTGAGGAATACGCGCCAGAGCATCACCCGCACCGATCTGAATGCCATCTTCCAGCTGTACGATCGCTTTACCCGGCAGGAAGTACTGCGCAGGCATGTCGGTACCAGGGATCAGAACGTCGTTACCCTGACCATCAACGATTTTCAGTGCAGGACGCAGATCTTTACCACCGGCAGTACGTTCAGCAGAATCCAGAACCACCAGAGAAGACAGACCGGTCAGCTCGTCGGTCTGACGAGTAATGGTCTGGCCGTCGATCATGTCAGTGAAGCGGATGAAACCACTCACTTCGGTGATAACCGGCATGGTGTGTGGATCCCAGTTTGCAACGGTTTCACCGCCGGCAACCTGCTCACCGTCACCTTTCGCCATAACCGCACCGTAAGGCACTTTATAGCTCTCTTTGGTACGACCGAATTCGTCGATCAGCTTCAGCTCGGTGTTACGAGAGGTCACAACCAGCTTGCCTGCGGAGTTAACAACAGACTTCGCGTTGCTGAGCTTGATGCTACCTTTGTTTTTCACCTGGATGCTGGATTCAGCAGCCGCACGAGATGCCGCACCACCGATGTGGAACGTACGCATCGTCAGCTGTGTACCCGGCTCACCGATGGACTGTGCCGCGATAACGCCGATTGCTTCACCTTTGTTGATGATGTGGCCACGCGCCAGGTCACGACCGTAGCAGTGCGCACATACACCAAAGTCGGTGTCACAGGATACAACGGAACGTACTTTCACGGAGTCAACAGAGTTCGCTTCCAGCAGGTCACACCAGTGCTCGTGCAGCAGCGTGTTGCGTGGAACCAGAATGTCTGCAGTACCCGGCTTCAGAATGTCTTCCGCGGTCACACGACCCAGAACGCGATCGCGCAGTGGCTCTTTAACATCACCACCCTCGATAACCGGGGTCATGGTGATACCTTCGAGGGTGCCACAATCGTCTTCGGTCACAACCAGATCCTGCGCAACGTCAACCAGACGACGCGTCAGATAACCGGAGTTCGCTGTTTTCAGTGCGGTATCCGCCAGACCTTTACGAGCACCGTGCGTGGAGATGAAGTACTGGAGTACGTTCAGACCTTCACGGAAGTTCGCGGTGATTGGCGTTTCGATGATGGAGCCATCTGGCTTCGCCATCAGACCACGCATACCTGCCAGCTGACGAATCTGTGCTGCGGAACCACGCGCACCGGAGTCGGCCATCATGTAGATGCTGTTGAAGGAAACCTGCTGCTCTTCTACGCCGTCACGGTTAATCACGGTTTCGGTCTGCAGGTTATCCATCATCGCTTTGGATACACGATCGTTCGCCGCTGCCCAGATATCGATAACTTTGTTATAGCGTTCGCCTGCGGTTACCAGACCAGACTGGAACTGCTCCTGGATCTCAGCAACTTCGGCTTCCGCTTCAGAGATGATCTCGTGTTTCTTCTCTGGGATGACCATGTCATCGATACCAACAGATGCACCTGAACGCGCTGCATAAGCAAAGCCGGTGTACATTGTCTGGTCAGCGAAGATAACGGTCGGCTTCAGGCCCAGAATGCGGTAACAGGTGTTCAGCATTTTGGAGATCGCTTTCTTGCCCAGCGCCTGGTTGACGATGGAGAAAGGCAGACCTTTCGGTACGATCATCCACAGAATGGCACGGCCAACGGTCGTGTCTTTCAGGCTGGTTTTCGCAACGAATTCGCCGTTTTCATCTTTTTCGTATTCGGTGATACGCACTTTAACGCGCGCATGCAGAGAGGCCAGGCCAGCGCGATAAATACGCTCAGCTTCTTTCGGGCCAGTCAGCACCATGCCTTCGCCTTTGGCGTTAACACAGTCACGGGTCATGTAGTACAGACCCAGTACAACGTCCTGAGAAGGAACGATAATTGGTTCACCGTTCGCAGGGGACAGGATGTTGTTGGTAGACATCATCAGCGCACGCGCTTCGAGCTGGGCTTCCAGCGTCAGCGGTACGTGAACAGCCATCTGGTCACCATCGAAGTCGGCGTTGTATGCCGCACAAACCAGCGGGTGCAGCTGGATAGCTTTACCTTCGATCAGTACCGGTTCAAATGCCTGGATACCCAGACGGTGCAGGGTTGGTGCACGGTTCAGCAGTACCGGGTGTTCGCGGATCACTTCGTCCAGGATATCCCAAACGACAGCTTCTTCACGCTCAACCATTTTCTTAGCGGCTTTGATGGTGGTGGCCAGGCCACGCAGTTCCAGCTTGCCGTAGATGAACGGTTTGAACAGCTCCAGTGCCATTTTCTTCGGCAGACCGCACTGATGCAGACGCAGGTATGGACCTACGGTGATTACAGAACGACCGGAGTAGTCAACACGCTTACCGAGCAGGTTCTGACGGAAACGACCCTGTTTACCTTTGATCATGTCGGCCAAAGATTTCAGAGGACGTTTGTTCGAACCGGTGATCGCACGACCGCGACGACCGTTATCCAGCAGGGCATCTACCGCTTCCTGCAGCATACGTTTTTCGTTGCGTACGATGATGTCCGGCGCAGCCAGATCCAGCAGACGCTTCAGACGGTTGTTACGGTTGATCACGCGACGATACAGATCGTTCAGATCGGACGTTGCGAAACGACCACCATCCAGCGGTACCAGTGGACGCAGATCTGGCGGCAGAACCGGCAGAACGGTCAGGATCATCCACTCTGGCTTGTTGCCAGACTGAACGAACGCTTCCAGCAGTTTGATACGCTTGGTCAGCTTTTTACGCTTGGTTTCGGAGTTAGTTTCGTTCAGCTCTTCACGCAGCTGCTCGCACTCTTGCTCCAGATCCATGCTCTTCAGCAGGGCCTGGATAGCTTCCGCACCCATCTTCGCGTCGAATTCGTCACCGAACTCTTCCAGCGCGTCCAGATACTGTTCTTCGGTCAGAATCTGGTTACGTTCCAGGTTCGTCATACCGCCTTCGATCACAACATAAGATTCGAAGTACAGAACACGTTCGATATCGCGCAGCGGCATATCCAGCAGCAGGCCGATACGGGACGGCAGAGATTTCAGGAACCAGATGTGAGCAGTCGGAGACGCCAGCTCGATGTGGCCCATACGCTCACGGCGTACTTTGGTCTGGGTCACTTCAACGCCGCACTTCTCACAGATCACACCACGGTGTTTCAGGCGCTTGTACTTACCGCACAGGCACTCGTAGTCTTTTACTGGCCCGAAAATACGCGCACAGAAAAGGCCGTCACGCTCAGGTTTGAACGTACGGTAGTTGATGGTTTCCGGCTTTTTAACTTCACCAAAAGACCATGAACGGATCATGTCTGGCGAAGCCAGAGCAATTTTGATCGCATCAAACTCTTCGGTTTTAGTCTGCGCTTTCAGAAACTTTAATAAATCTTTCACGGATTTGCTCCCGTCGGAGTTAGCACAATCTGGTGTCGGGGATTAACCCGACACCAGTGACCTGTTTGAGCGAGAATTACTCGTCTTCCAGTTCGATGTTGATACCCAGCGAACGAATCTCTTTCAACAGTACGTTGAAGGATTCTGGCATGCCCGGCTCCATCTGATGGTTGCCGTCCACGATGTTCTTATACATCTTGGTACGACCGTTCACGTCATCAGACTTAACGGTGAGCATTTCCTGCAGGGTGTATGCTGCGCCGTATGCTTCCAGCGCCCACACTTCCATCTCCCCGAAGCGCTGACCACCGAACTGAGCCTTACCACCCAGCGGCTGCTGAGTAACCAGGCTGTAAGAACCGGTAGAACGAGCGTGCATCTTGTCGTCGACCAGGTGGTTCAGTTTCAGCATGTACATGTAACCTACGGTTACCGGACGCTCGAACTGTTCACCGGTACGGCCGTCAAACAGCGTAATCTGACCAGACGTTGGCAGACCACCCAGTTGCAGCAGCTCTTTAATTTCAGCTTCTTTTGCACCGTCGAATACCGGCGTTGCAATTGGCATACCCTTACGCAGGTTTTCCGCCAGACGCAGAACTTCATCATCGCTGAAGGTGTTCAGGTCGACTTTCTGACGCACGTCGGTACCCAGATCGTAGGCACGCTGGATGAATTCGCGCAGTTTCGCGACTTCTTCCTGCTGCTTCAGCATGGCGTTAATCTTGTCGCCGATACCTTTCGCAGCCATACCCAGGTGAGTTTCCAGGATCTGACCGATGTTCATACGAGACGGTACACCCAGTGGGTTCAGTACGATATCTACCGGCGTACCGTTAGCATCGTGCGGCATATCTTCGATCGGGTTGATCTTAGAGATAACACCCTTGTTACCGTGACGACCTGCCATCTTATCACCAGGCTGGATCTGACGTTTAACGGCCAGATACACCTTAACAATCTTCAGCACGCCCGGTGCCAGATCGTCGCCCTGAGTGATTTTACGGCGTTTCGCTTCGAGTTTTTTCTCGAACTCGTGTTTCAGTTCGTCATACTGCTCAGCCAGCTGTTCCAGCTGATTTTGTTTCTCTTCGTCGGTCAGGCCCAGTTCCAGCCAGCGATCGCGTGGCAGTTTGTCGAGCTTCTCAGCTTCAACGCCACCGGCAACCAGCACCGCATAGATACGGCTGAACAGACCCGCTTCGAGGATCTGCAGTTCTTCAGACAGGTCTTTCTTAGCCTGTTTGAGCTGCATCTCTTCGATTTCCAGCGCACGCTTATCTTTCTCAACGCCGTCACGGGTGAAGACCTGAACATCGATAACCGTACCGGAAACACCGTTTGGTACGCGCAGAGAAGAGTCTTTAACGTCAGACGCTTTCTCACCGAAGATTGCACGCAGCAGTTTCTCTTCTGGCGTCAGCTGGGTTTCACCTTTCGGCGTAACCTTACCAACCAGAATGTCACCGCCGGTCACTTCCGCACCGATGTAAACGATACCGGATTCATCCAGTTTGGAGAGCGCAGCTTCACCCACGTTAGGGATGTCAGCGGTGATCTCTTCTGGCCCCAGCTTGGTGTCACGGGACACACATGCCAGTTCCTGAATGTGGATGGTGGTGAAACGATCTTCCTGAACCACACGCTCGGAGACGAGGATGGAGTCTTCGAAGTTGTAACCGTTCCACGGCATGAACGCTACGCGCATGTTCTGACCGAGCGCCAGTTCACCGAGGTCGGTGGACGGACCGTCTGCCAGCACGTCGCCGCGCTCAACTGGCTCACCCAGAGACACGCAAGGCATCTGGTTGATACAGGTGTTCTGGTTAGAACGGGTGTATTTGGTCAGGTTATAAATGTCGATACCTGCTTCGCCCGGATACATCTCGTCTTCGTTAACTTTGATAACGATACGGGATGCGTCGACGTACTGAACGGTACCGCCACGTTTAGCAACCGCAGTAACACCGGAGTCAACGGCAACAGCACGTTCCATACCGGTACCAACCAGCGGCTTATCAGCGCGCAGAGTTGGAACGGCCTGACGTTGCATGTTCGCACCCATCAATGCACGGTTGGCGTCATCGTGTTCCAGGAACGGGATCAGGGACGCACCGACGGATACCACCTGCTGGGTGGATACGTCCATGTAGTCAACCTGGTCGCGGCTGAACAGGCTTGATTCGCCTTTGCTACGGCAGGTAACCAGATCTTCTACAAAGTGGCCTTCGTCATCCAGGTTGGAGTTCGCCTGAGCGATAACGTAGTTGCCTTCTTCGATAGCAGACAGGTAGTGAATTTCGTCGGTTACAACACCGTCGGTCACTTTACGATACGGAGTCTCAAGGAAACCGTATTCGTTAGTCTGTGCGTACACGGACAGGGAGTTGATCAGACCGATGTTTGGACCTTCAGGCGTTTCGATTGGACATACGCGACCGTAGTGGGTCGGGTGTACGTCTCGAACTTCGAAGCCTGCGCGTTCACGGGTCAAACCGCCTGGGCCGAGTGCAGAGATACGACGTTTGTGCGTAATCTCAGACAGCGGGTTGTTCTGGTCCATGAACTGAGACAGCTGGCTGGAACCGAAGAACTCTTTCACTGCTGCAGAAATCGGCTTGGCGTTGATCATATCCTGAGGCATCAGGGTATCCAGATCGCCCAGAGACAGACGCTCTTTCACCGCACGCTCAACACGTACCAAGCCAACGCGGAACTGGTTTTCCGCCATTTCGCCTACGGAACGGATACGACGGTTGCCGAGGTGGTCGATATCATCCACTTCGCCTTTACCGTTACGGATATCGATGAGCTTCTTCATCACTTCGATGATGTCGTCTTTGCTCAGGATACCGGAACCTTCGATCTCGTCGCGCAGCAGAGAACGGTTGAACTTCATACGACCAACCGCGGACAGATCGTAGCGGTCTTCGGAGAAGAACAGGTTCTCGAACAGGCTTTCCGCCGCTTCGCGAGTTGGTGGCTCACCAGGACGCATCATGCGGTAGATTTCTACCAGCGCGCTCAGACGATCGGTGGTTGGGTCGACACGGATAGTCTCAGAGATATACGCGCCGTGGTCCAGATCGTTGGTGAACAGCGTTTCGATACGTTTGTGGCCAGACTGGCTCAGCTTAGCCAGCAGATCCAGGCTCAGCTCCATGTTCGCTGGGCAGATCAGCTCACCCGTTGATTCATCAACGTAATCTTTCGCGGCTACTTTTCCTGCAATGTACTCAACCGGTACTTCGATGAGTTTGATATCATCTTTTTCCAGCTGGCGGATGTGGCGCGCGGTGATACGGCGACCTTTTTCCACATACACTTTGCCGTCGGCTTCGATGTCGAACGACGCGGTCTCACCACGCAGACGTTCCGGCACCAGCTCCATCTGCAGCTTGTTGTCGCGGATTTCAAAGATCACTTTCTCAAAGAACAGGTCCAGGATCTGTTCAGTGGTGTATTGCAGCGCACGCAGAATGATGGTTGCAGGCAGCTTACGACGACGGTCGATACGGACAAACAGGTTGTCTTTCGGATCGAACTCGAAGTCCAGCCATGAACCACGGTAAGGAATGATGCGTGCGTTATACAGTACTTTACCGGATGAGTGTGTTTTACCTTTATCGCTGTCGAAGAAGACGCCCGGGCTACGATGCAGCTGGGAAACGATAACACGCTCAGTACCGTTGATTACGAAAGTACCGTTGTCTGTCATGAGTGGAATTTCACCCATGTAGACTTCTTGTTCTTTAATGTCTTTAACGGTGCCTTCCGGCGCTTCGCGCTCGTAGATCACCAGACGCAGTTTTACGCGCAGCGGTGCGGAATAGGTCACGCCACGGATCTGACATTCCTGAACGTCAAACACCGGTTCGCCAAGGCGGTAGCTGACGTACTGCAGCTCGGAGTTACCGCTGTAGCTCTGAATCGGGAACACGGAGCGGAAGGCTGCTTCCAGACCGTACTGCCCTTCAGGATCTTGCTCGATGAACTTCTGAAACGAGTCAAGCTGGATAGAAAGGAGATAAGGTATGTCCAACACTTGTGGACGTTTACCAAAATCCTTACGAATACGTTTTTTCTCGGTATAGGAGTAAACCATAGGGTTCCTCAGCTCGCTGACAAGTCGACCCATCTGTCCGACGAAGGGACAGTTTGTGCAACACCATTTTGTGGACCGGAAAATTGAATACTTTCCGCAATACCTGTTGCTATCACGCTTAAATCATTTCGTCGCGATTTACACAGAGCGAGCACCCTGTCGCAATATATTAAGTCGTCGATAGAAACATGCATTGTCAGGACAACCAGCAGTCAAACAGTGTGAAATGCTACTGATGCCTTACAGCGCAAAAAGGCTGGTGACTAAAAAGTCACCAGCCATCAGCCTAATTTCTTAGGCTGCAACCAGAAAAGTTGGCTTATTTAACTTCAACTTCAGCGCCAGCTTCTTCCAGAGATTTTTTCAGTGCTTCTGCGTCGTCTTTGCTCACGCCTTCTTTCAGCGCAGCTGGAGCAGATTCTACCAGGTCTTTAGCTTCTTTCAGACCCAGGCCAGTTGCGCCACGTACTGCTTTGATAACAGCAACTTTGTTAGCGCCAGCAGCTTTCAGAATTACGTCGAATTCAGTTTTTTCTTCAGCAGCTTCAGCCGGGCCCGCAGCTACAGCTACAGCAGCAGCAGCAGAAACACCGAATTTTTCTTCCATTGCAGAAATCAGTTCTACAACGTCCATTACGGACATAGCTGCAACTGCTTCAATGATTTGATCTTTAGTGATAGACATTTAAATTGTTCCTGAAAATCAGAATAAGTTTATACGTAAGCGAATGCTTTATAAAGATAACTGCGATTAAGCAGCTTCTTTCGCATCGCGAACAGCAGCCAGAGTGCGAACCAGTTTGCCAGCCGAAGCTTCTTTCATGGTTGCCATCAGGCGTGCAATTGCTTCTTCGTAGGTCGGCAGGGTTGCCAGGCGATCGATTTGCGATGCCGGGATCAACTCACCTTCAAAGGCTGCAGCTTTGACCTCAAATTTTGCATTCGCTTTCGCGAACTCTTTGAACAGACGAGCAGCAGCGCCCGGGTGTTCCATAGAGTATGCAATAAGGGTCGGACCAACAAACGTGTCTTTCAGGCACTCGAACTGAGTACCTTCAACTACGCGACGCAGCAGGGTGTTACGAACAACACGCATGTATACGCCAGCTTCACGACCTGCTTTACGCAGTTCAGTCATTTTGTCTACAGTAACGCCACGGGAATCCGCAACTACTGCAGACAGCGCGCCTTTGGCTACTTCGCTGACTTCAGCAACAATCGCTTGTTTGTCTTGAAGATTTAAAGCCATTAGCTTTGCTCCTGGATGTTTGCCGGAACTCATGTTCCGGAACTCACTTCACTCCCCCCAACGGAGAGAGCGTCTAAATACGGTGAGCAGAAACAAGCCAGAGTATCAGAAATAATCTTAGCGTTCTGTCACCGTCTACGCAGGGGATTAAGTCTCTTGCGAAACACCTGCGGTCTTCGACGGAGGCCTGGATAGGCCAGGCTCCAACGAACAAATCTTGTCTATGACTTCGCCCTTTGAACCGTAGCCGCGTTAGCTGCTCTCGTTCACACCGGTCATGTAGTTAACTACACTCCCGGCGATTCACTCAATTGCTGCCTTGCTACAATTCAAATGACTCGCATAGAGTTCTGTTTATTTCAACAGAAACGTGGGGGTAAGATTGTAGACAAAATCACCGCCCACGTAAAGGCATTAGTTTGCAGCAGCGCTCAGGCCAGCCTGGTCAACTGCAACACCTGCACCCATGGTGGTGGAGATGCTAACTTTCTTGATGTACACGCCTTTAGCCTGAGTTGGTTTTGCTTTTTTCAGCGCAACCAGCAGAGATTCCAGGTTTTCTTTCAGTTTGTCAGCGTCAAAGTCCACTTTACCGATGGTGGTGTGGATGATGCCGTTTTTGTCGTTACGATAACGAACCTGACCTGCTTTAGCGTTCTTAACCGCTTCAGCAACGTTAGGCGTTACAGTACCCACTTTCGGGTTTGGCATCAGGCCGCGTGGACCCAGAACCTGGCCCAGCTGGCCAACAACGCGCATTGCATCTGGAGAAGCAATAACAACGTCAAAGTTCATTTCGCCTTTCTTGATCTGATCAGCCAGATCTTCCATACCTACCAGTTCAGCGCCGGCAGCTTTAGCAGCTTCAGCGTTTGCACCCTGAGCAAATACAGCTACGCGAACGGAACGGCCAGTACCGTGTGGCAGTACAGTTGCGCCACGAACGTTCTGATCGGATTTACGAGCGTCGATGCCCAGGTTAACGGCAACGTCAACGCTTTCAACGAACTTAGCAGTTGCCAGTTCTTTCAGCAGAGCGATTGCTTCGTTGATGTCGTACTGTTTGGTCGCATCAACTTTGTCACGGATCACGGACATGCGCTTGGTCAGTTTAGCCATTTCTTAGTCCTCCACTACCAGGCCCATGGAACGTGCAGTACCTTCGATTGAGCGAGTCATCGCTTCAATGTCGGCACCAGTCATGTCGGCAGCTTTGGTCTGCGCGATTTCCTGCAGCTGAGCGCGGGAAATTTTACCCACTTTGTCTTTGTTCGGTTTACCGGAACCAGACTTGATACCAGCCGCTTTCTTCAGCAGAACTGCTGCTGGAGGGGTTTTGGTAACGAAAGTGAAAGAACGGTCAGCGTAAACAGTGATTACGACTGGGATTGGCAGACCTTTTTCCAGGGATTCAGTTTTTGCGTTGAACGCTTTACAGAATTCCATGATGTTCACACCCTGCTGACCCAGAGCTGGACCAACTGGTGGACTTGGGTTCGCCATACCAGCTGCAACCTGCAGCTTGACGTAGGCTTGTACTTTCTTAGCCATTCTAAAATCCTCTGATTGGGTGATAGCGCCTCAGTGAGGCTCCCCGTGAATAAAATTCGTTTTACGGGCCGTAACCCATAAAAACAAAAGGCGCGAAATTGTATTCCAATCTCGCGCCTTGTGCAACGATTTAATCGTTGCTTTTTTGATCGCTGCTTAGGCTTTTTCGACCTGTGCAAAGTCCAGCTCTACCGGGGTCGCACGACCGAAGATAGAAACAGACACTTTCAGGCGGGACTTCTCGTAGTCCACTTCTTCAACGACGCCGTTAAAGTCAGCAAACGGACCGTCATTAACACGAACCATCTCACCCGGTTCAAACAGCGTTTTCGGACGCGGCTTATCACCAACCTGCTGCAGACGGTTCATGATCGCATCAACTTCTTTGTCGCTGATCGGCGCCGGACGGTCGGATGTACCGCCGATAAAGCCCATCACACGCGGCACGCTGCGCACCAGGTGCCAGCTCGCGTCGTTCATCACCATCTGAACCAGCACGTAACCCGGGAAGAATTTACGCTCGCTTTTGCGACGTTGGCCGCCACGGATCTCGACCACTTCTTCGGTCGGAACCATAACTTCGCCAAATAACTCTTCCATGTTGTGTAATTTGATATGCTCACGCAGCGACGTAGCTACGCGGCCTTCAAAACCGGAAAACGCCTGAACGACGTACCAGCGCTTTTTAGGGGCTTCAGACATCTTAGAACCTCAGGCCAGTGATAAAGGATACCAGGCGAACCAGAATACCATCCAGTCCCCACAGGATCAGTGACATTACAGCGGTAACCGCCGCTACGATCAGCGTGGTGTGCAATGTTTCCTGGCGAGTCGGCCAAATGACCTTGCGGACTTCGGTACGTGCTTCGCGAGCGAAAGCGACAGTCGCTTTGCCTTTTGTCGTCAACAGCGCGACACCACCCGCTGCAGCAATCAGAATTACCACTGCAAGCGCGCGTAGCGGCAGCATCATGTCACGATAAAGATAGTTGCCAACAATTGCCACGATCAGCAGCACGGCTACAACTACCCATTTCATCGCTTCCAGGCCGCGCCCGCTCCCTTGAGCTTCGGTATTCGCACTCATAAACCAACCTGTCAGAAGTATTCTACAAACATTTTCACCCCGCGATTGCGAGGCAAACCAAATCGAAATGCTTATTCGCTTTTCGGATTATACGCTCTCTGCAGAGCCTGTCTCAGCAATGATTATGACAAAAATAATCACTGATGAGCCAGGTTCTGATGTGAAAGCGTGCAAAAAGGGCATCAAATGATGCCCTTTTATTGCGCATTGCGTCAAATGTTATCAGCGATTAGCCGAGAACTTTAGCAACAACGCCCGCGCCAACGGTACGGCCGCCTTCACGGATTGCGAAACGCAGACCATCGTCCATCGCGATTGGGTGGATCAGAGTCACAACCATCTTGATGTTGTCGCCTGGCATTACCATCTCAACGCCTTCTGGCAGTTCGATGGTACCGGTCACGTCAGTTGTACGGAAGTAGAACTGTGGACGGTAGCCTTTGAAGAACGGAGTATGACGGCCGCCTTCGTCTTTGGACAGGATGTACACTTCAGATTCGAACTTGGTGTGTGGCTTGATTGAGCCTGGCTTCGCCAGAACCTGACCACGTTCGATTTCTTCACGTTTGATACCACGCAGCAGAACACCAACGT
>ENA-OWLM01000327-OWLM01000327.1-metagenome-genome-assembly--contig:-NODE-327-length-18398-cov-3.039470_pt1 | contig 18398 bp, 15 predicted proteins | sample MGYA00245349_ERZ651102 | MGnify/ENA primary metagenome ERZ651102 (study PRJEB26857, sample SAMEA4031759) | metagenome | biome: human; feature: oral; material: saliva | place: Philippines | collected 2014... | reverse complement strand
CTTGACCGTCGAGGCCAGTTCTTCCATCGACGCTGCGGTTTCCTCGAGCGAGGCCGCCTGCTGCTCCGTACGGCTGGACAGGTCCGTGTTGCCGGCCGCGATCTCGTGAGAACCGACGTTGATTTCGTCCACGCCGTGGCGCACGGCGGACACCGTACGCACCAGGCTGTCCTGCATGCCCTTGAGCGCGGCGAGCAGCGCGCCGATCTCGTTGCGGCCGCGGTCCGCCACGCGACGCGTCAGGTCGCCTTCGGCGATGCGGCGGAAGATCTCGCCGGCCTCCAGCAGCGGACGCACGATCATGCGGCGGATCAGCACGTGCGCGCCCACGGCCATCAGCAGGCCCAGCGCCAGGATGCCGGCCAGCAAGGAGCTGAACAGGGTATTGAACATGGATATCTCGTCCATGACGGTCTGCCCCGTCCCTTCAGCGCGCTGGATGAAGGCGTCGCGCTCGGTCACGAGCCGCTCCTGTACCTGCTGCGTGCCTTGCTTGAAGTAGGCCTCCATGTCGCCGGCTTCGAGCACCCTGCCCACGCTCTGCAGATTGGCGCTGAACTTGGTGTAGGCGTCGATCAGGGCGGCGGATTCCGCCTTTTCCTCGGCGGACAGGCCCCCCGTGTATCCCAGGAAGGCGCGGTCGGCCGCGACGATGCGCTGGCGCGCCTGCTGCAGCGACGAGGTGTCGCTGGCGCTGCCTTGCGCGACGCGGGTCGCAAAACGGCTCAGGTCGGTGCGAGCGGCCACCAGCGACAGCGACGCGGAGTTCACCGCGTTGACCTGCTGCGCCGACAGGCGGTAGAGCTGCGCGACATCCTGGTTGGTCTGGCGCAGGGCAACGAAGCCCATGCCGCCCACGACCAGTTGGAAGGTGAAAAATATCGCGATGATTCCCAATAGCACCGTCGCGATGCGTGTATTCCTGAACATGGCATTCTCCGTAAGGGGGAGGCGGACGAGCGTCGCCCCCGCATTGCAGGCCGCGGCGCAAACCGCGGCCGGGCGCAGGGAGAATTATTCAGTCAAGCCAATATATTTCAAGCAGTAACAGAGGCGGATTTGCGGCGTTTACTTGCTTGATTGAAAAGCGGGCGATGTGATAAGGGTTAACCCGAATAAGACTGCGCGACAGCCAGCCGCGCGGTCGGGTCAAGACGGGTTGACGACCAGCCGCACCATGATGCGACGGCCGGGTTCCTGGCGCTCCAGGACCAGCAACTGCGGCCCCAGGGCGTCGTAGCGCGAAAGCCGCGCCCGCCAGCCGCCCTGCTCGAAGGCCGTGGGCCGGCCCAGTTCATCGCGCGTCACCTCGGTGGCTTGCGGATCCGCCGGCAGCTTGCCGCGCAGCCAGTCACGCAGGCCGGACACCGGCATGCTGCTGCCCAGCGCGTCTTCCGCCAGCGCATCGGGGTTGTCGGCCACCAGCCGCGTGCCATCAGCCTTGGTGAGGCTGGCGGCGCCGGGCCGCCCCTCGACACGGGCCTCGGTGGAACCCAATGGATTGGTCAGGTCCAGGACGTAGCGCCGGCCGTCGTCGGACCACGAAAAGCCGCCCTGCACCGCATTCTGCTTGCCGCTTTCTTCGTTGACGGTGATGGCGAAGCGTCCGATGCGGGAGAACGCATCGGCGCTGGCGCCTTCGATGGGCTTGGGCAGGGACGTGCAGGCGGCCAGCATGAAAGCAAGCAGCGCCAGCAAAGCCCAGCGCATGCAGGACGCCGCGTCGCGCAGACTGCGCAAGGCTGCCGTCACAGGCCGACTCCCAGGCGCTTCACGACATCCAGGACGGTCTTGTTCCGGGGATCCTTCTGCAAGGCGGCTCGCAGCAGATCGGTGGCCTGGTCGCGCTTGCCCTGGCTCCAGAGGACTTCGGCCAGGTGCGCGGCGATGTCGGCTTCCGGACGCACGCTGTAGGCGCGGCGCAGGTAGTCGGCCGCGGCGGTGGTGTCGCCCATGCGGAACTTGACCCAACCCATGCTATCCAGGATGAATGGATCGTTGGGCGAGAGCTCCAGCGCCTGCGTGATCAGGTCCAGGGCCTCGGGCAGGCGCTGGTTGTGGTCGGCCAGCGTGTAGCCCAGGGCGTTGTACGCGTGTGCGTGGTCCGGGTCCAGCGCGATGACCTGGCGCAGCATGCGTTCCAGGTCGGCAAGCCGGTTCTGGCGTTCGTACAGCATGGCCAGTTCGTATTTGATCTCGACCGTGTCCGGCAGCGCCTGGTCGGCGGCTTCCAGCACGGAAACCGCCTGGCCCACGCGATCGGCGTCGCGCAGGATCTGCGCCTTGGTCAGCACGCCCAGCGTGCGCTCTTCTTCGTCCTGCGGGCCCGCGGCGTCGATCATGGCCAGCGCGCCGTCCACGTTGCCGCTCTTGGCGCGCAAGGCGGCCTGGCGCATGCGCACCGAATAGCGCAGCGTGGGGTCGTCGATGCGGCCGAGTTCCGCGATGGCTTCGTCGTATTGCCCCTGGTCTTCAGAAATGCGGGCCAGCAGCACGTGGGCGTCGGCAGCAGCGGCGCCGGCGTCGGTCGCGCCGGGCACGGTCGCCCGCTGGCGCTGGTTCTGGACGTCAAGATACTGCTGCAGCAGCGCCTTGGCCTGCGGCAGTTGGCCGGACTTGTACGCCAGCTGCGCCTGCATGAAGAGCAGGTCGAAGTCTTCGGGGGAACGGCGCGACATGGCTTGCAGTTCCGCCAGGGCGCCATCGTAGTCGCCGTTGTCGGCCAGCTGGCCGGCCAGCATCAGGCGCACCTTGCGCGCGCCGGGATTGCGGTTGATGAAGGCACGGGCCTCGGTCTGCGCGCGCTTGGGATCCACCCGGGAGCCGTATTCCAGCACGCGCTGGGCAGCGCCTTCCGAGCGCGGGTCGGCGGCCAGGGCGGCGCGCGCTTCCTGTGCGGCGCGTTCGTAGTCGCCGGCGGCAGAGGCCACGTCGGCCAGCGCCAGATGAGCAGCGGGCAGCTTGCGCACGCTGTCGCTCAGGGATTCGTCCAGGATGCGCAGTGCAAGGCGGCGGTCGTTCAGGCGGCTCAGCACGGCAAGCGCCTGGCCGATGGCCGCCGGCTTGTCGCGCGAATTGTCGATGCGGGTGCGCAGCGCCTGGGCCAGGCCCTTGGTCTGGCCATTGGCTGCGGCCAGCGCGAGTTCGGTGGAGGCGGCCTCCACGTCGTTGGGAGCCAGGCGCGCCCAGACACGGGCCGCCTCGAGCGCGCCGGGCAGGTTGCCGCCGGCGAGCTGGAATTCCAGGCCGCGGCGGGCCAGGCGGGGATCGCCGGTATCGCGCGCCAAGCCGACCATGGTGGTGGCGGCCGTGCCGTACATGCCGCGCTGGGCGGCGATCTCGGAAGCGAGCACGCGGTAGAAAATGTCCGAGGTCAGCGACACATAGGGCAGCTGGCCCGGGCGCAAGCGTATGACCTCGGTTTCGGGCTGGCGGCTCTGCGGGGCCATCCGAGGCCCTGTCGCGTCGCGCGTCCGGCTGTCGGCGGCCTGGGCCGGCGGGGCCATTATTGCTGCCAGCGCAAGCCCCAGCGCGGCAATCCCGATATTCATTTGTTTGAAAGACGACTTCACGCGGCCCGTCCGGTTGATGGCACAATCTTCGTACACGCAATTGATGATCTTACACTGGCTCATGCCGGAACTGCCCGAAGTCGAAACCACGCGCCGAGGAATCGACGCCGTCATCACCGGCCGGACGCTCACGCGGCTGGTCGTCCACGAACCCCGCATGCGCTGGCCCATTCCGGCCGATCTGCCGTCCCTGGTCGGCGGACGCACGGTACTGGAGTGCGCGCGCCGCGGCAAGTATCTGCTCCTGCGTTTCGAGCACGGCACGCAGATCGTGCATCTGGGCATGTCTGGATCCCTGCGCCGTGTGGCGCCGGGCGAATTCCTGCGCAAGCATGACCACGTCGAATGGATCTTCGACGAAGCGGTGCTGCGCCTGCATGACCCCCGCCGCTTCGGGGCGGTGCTGTGGCACTCCGCAGCAGACGGCCCGATCGACGCGCACCCGCTGCTGGCCAGGCTGGGCATCGAACCCTTCGACCCGCGCTTTGACGGCGCCTGGCTGCACCAGCATTTCAAGAACCACTCTGCCGCGGTCAAGCAAGTGCTGCTGGCCGGCCTGGCGGTCGTCGGCGTGGGCAACATCTATGCATCGGAAAGCCTGTTCCGGGCGCGCATCAACCCCAAGACCCCCGCCAACAAGCTGTCGCGCGCCCGTTGCGACCGCCTGGCGGACATGGTGCGCGCCACACTGGCTGACGCCCTGACCTCCGGCGGCAGCACGCTGCGCGATTACGTGGGCGCTACCGGAGAACCGGGGGCCTACTTCGAGATCCATGCAGCGGTCTACGAACGCGAAGGCCTGCCGTGCCGGGTCTGCGCCACCCCGATCCGCCGTTTCGTCCAGGGGCAGCGGGCCACCTATTACTGCCCGAAATGCCAGAGAAACTGAGCCGGGACCGGCGGAAATACCCCACCGAGGCTAGGGAATTCGTTTATAGCAAACGTATTGCATAAACACTAACGCAAGACTATATTCCTTCCACACACCCTATTCCTATAAAAGTGGAAGGAGCCTCCATGAGCAAGCAATTCGCCTCGCACGCGGACCTGGACGACAAGGTCGTCTCGTTCGAAAAACTGTCCGACAACGCCTATGCCTACACGGCCGAAGGCGATCCCAACACGGGCGTGATCATCGGCGACGAGGCCGTCATGGTGATCGACACCCAGGCCACCCCGGTCATGGCGCAGGACGTGATCCGCCGCATCCGCGAAGTCACCGACAAGCCCATCAAGTACATCCTGCTGTCGCACTACCACGCCGTGCGCGTGTTTGGCGCGTCGGCCTACAACGCCCAGGAAATCCTGGCCAGCCGCGACACCTACGACCTGATTGCCGAACGCGGCGAGCAGGACAAGGCCAGCGAGATCGGCCGGTTCCCCCGCCTGTTCCGCAACGCCGAATCCATTCCGCCGGGCCTGGTCTGGCCCACGATGACGTTCAAGGGCGAAATGACAGTCAACCTGGGCAACCTGGAAGTCAAGCTGCTGCAGGTCGGCCGCGGCCACACCAAGGGCGACACCATTGCCTGGCTGCCCGAACAGAAAATCCTGTTCGCGGGCGACCTGGTCGAGTACCAGTCCACCCCCTACTGCGGCGACGCGTACTTCCGCGACTGGCCCACCACGCTGGACGCGCTGTCCGGCTTCGAGGCCGAAAAAATGGTGCCCGGCCGCGGCCCCGCGCTCAAGAACGCCACCGAAGTGCGCCAGGGCCTGGCCGGCACACGCGCCTTCCTCACGGACCTGTACGGCGCGGTGAACCGCGGCGTGGCCGAAGGCAAGGACCTGAAGACCATCTACCGCGAGGTCTACGACTTCATGAAGCCGCGCTACAGCGACTGGGTGATCTTCGACCACTGCATGCCGTTCGACGTGTCGCGCGCCTATGACGAGGCCACCGGCTACACCCACCCGCGCATCTGGACCGACAAGCGCGACCTGGAAATGTGGGCCCAGCTGGAAGGCTGATAGACGGGCGGGCATGACGCCTCGTCCCAGCCGGCAAGAACCGGACACGCGCGCCCCCGCGGCGCAGCGTGTCCGCATAAATAAAAAAATGACCCACACAGGAGACAACCGTGGGAGACATCGACTTTCAGGCGATGGAGTTCGCCTATGAAAAGCATTCCGACCAGACTGCCGGCGAACCCGCGCGGCATCAGGTCGTGGTGGTGGGCGCCGGCCCGGTCGGCCTGACCACCGCGCTGGACCTGGCGCGCCAGGGCGTGCGCGTGGTGGTGCTGGACGACGACTACCGCCTGTCCACGGGCTCGCGGGCCATCTGTTTTTCCAAGCGCACACTGGAAATCTGGGACCGCCTGGGCGTGGGCCAGCGCATGATCGACAAGGGCGTGTCGTGGAACGTGGGCAAGGTGTTCTTCCGCGAACAGGAGGTCTGGCGCTTTGACCTCCTGCCCGAACCCGGCCATCGCCGACCGGCCTTCATCAATCTGCAGCAGTACTACGCCGAAGGCTACCTGTACGAACAGGCCAGCCAGCAGCCGCACATCGAGCTGCGCTGGAAGAACAAGGTAGCGAACGTCACGCAGGGCGACGATGGCGTGACCCTGACGGTGGAAACGCCGGAAGGTCCCTATCAGTTGCATGCCGACTGGCTGATCGCGTGCGACGGCGCGCGCTCGCCCGTGCGCAAGCTGATCGGCCAGGAAAGCCACGGCCGCATCTTCCGCGACCGCTTCCTGATCGCGGACGTCAAGATGACGGCCGATTTTCCGTCCGAGCGCTGGTTCTGGTTCGACCCGCCCTTCCACCCCAATCAGTCCGTGCTGCTGCACCGGCAGCCGGACAACGTCTGGCGCATCGACTTCCAGCTCGGCTGGAACGCCGACCCCGTCGAAGCCGTCAAGCCCGAGAACGTGCTGCCGCGCATCCGCGCGCTGCTGGGCCCCGACGCGCAGTTTGAACTGGAATGGGTCAGCGTCTACACCTTCGCATGCGAACGCATGGACAAGTTCCGCCACGGCCGCATCGTGTTCGCGGGCGACTCCGCGCACCGCGTGTCGCCCTTTGGCGCCCGCGGCGCCAACAGCGGCGTGCAGGACGCGGAAAACCTCGCCTGGAAATTGAAGCTCGTGCTGGCCGGCCTTGCGCCGGACGCGCTGATCGACAGCTATGGCGCCGAACGCGAATTCGCGGCCGACGAAAACATCCTGAACTCGTCGCGGGCCACTGACTTCATCACGCCCAAGAGCGACATCAGCCGCAGTTTCCGCAATGCCGTGCTGAACCTGGCCAAGGACCACCCCTTCGCGCGCTCACTGGTCAACAGCGGCCGGCTTTCGCTGCCCGCCACGTATTCGGGTTCGCCGCTGAACACGCCGGACACGGATGCCTTCTCGGGCCGCATGACGCCGGGCGCGGTGGCGCTGGATGCCCCGGTCCAGACCCGCGGCGAGCCGGGCTGGTGGCTGTCGCAGCTGGACGGCGAATTCGTGCTGGCCCTGTTCTGCACGGACGCGCTGCCCGGCAAGGACACGCTGCAGGCGCTGCAAGCCCTGCGCCTGGCGCCGGTGCCGGTGAAAGCCGTGCTGGTGGCCGGACCGCAGTGCGATCTGTCTGCAATGCCGGCGGAACTGACCGTGGTGAGGGATAGCGAAGGCTGCCTTGCCAAGCGCTACGACGCGCAGCCCGGCACGGCCTACCTCATCCGCCCCGACCAGCACATCGCCGCGCGCTGGCGCGCCATCAACTCCGATGCCGTCGCCGCAGCGGTCAACCGCGCCACAGGCCGCGCCTGACATCCAGGGTCAACCCATCATGCTTATCACTGAAACCAACCTGGGCTCGCCGGATGACTTCTACGAAGCGCTGATCGACGCCCACCGCGACCTGAGCAACGAACAGAGCCAGGAGCTGAACGCCGCGCTGATCCTGCTGCTGGCCAATCACCTGGGCGACACGGCCGTGCTGAAGGAAGCCCTGCGGCACGCGCGCGCCTCGGTGACTGGTTCAGACCTTCCCTAGGCCCCGACCGCGAAAGCGTTCACGATCAGCGCGCGCAGCCACTGGTTGCCGCCGTCACGGTCTACTCTGCGCTGCCAGTACATGTTCGTCTGCAGCGCGGGCACCTTCAACGGCGGCGTCATGAAGCGCAGGCCGAACGGCGCGGCGGCGCTGGCGGCCAGCTTTTCCGGCACCGTGGCAAGCAGGTCGGTCGCGCTCACGATGTAGGGCACGGCGGAAAAGTGCGGCACGCTGAAGTGCTCGGACAGGTCCACGCCAGCCCGTTCCATCGACTGGTTTACCTGACCGTAGGGCGCCGCGCGCGACACAATCAGGTGACGCTCCGCGCGGAAAGCCTTGATGCCCATTCCCGCGTGCGCGCGGGGGTGGGCCTGGCGGAACAGGGTGGCGTAGCCCTGGCGGAACAGCATGCGCTGCAGCGTACCCGCCCCCATTTCGTCGAAAGCGCCGATCGCCAGATCCCCCCTGCCCGCCTCCATTTCGCGCGGCAGGTCCGGCCCCAGCACTCGCACCGAATCAATACGCACCAGGGGCGCCCGTTGCGCGCAGACTTCCATCAGGCGCGGCATAAAGTGAATTTCGCCCACGTCCGTCATGGCCACGCGAAAACGCCGGTTGCTCGTCGCCGCGTCGAACACGTCCTGGTCCTTCAGCGCCTGCGACAGCAGCCCCAGCGCCTCGCTGACCGGCCCCGCCAGGCGCTGGGCCCGCGGCGTGGGCAGCATGCCCTGGCCGGTGCGCACGAAGAGTTCGTCGCCGAACGCCACCCGCAGGCGGCGCAGCGCGTTGCTGACCGCTGGCTGCGTCAGGTCCATCCGCCGGGCCACCGCCGACAGGTTGCGGTCTTCCAGCAGGTGCTGGAACAGCAGCAACAGGTTCAGGTCCACATCGCGCAGATCGGCCATCGGCTCCACCCCTACTATTCACAAAATTTATAGTCTGTATTTTTGCATTCCCGTAGCCGCAATAGGGATTTTTTCCGACAATGGCGTATCGGCTCGGGAACACGCCCGGCCAGCCAATAACCAGACCAGACAGCGCGGCTAAGCACCGCGCCGCCGCCCAGGAGGATTCCATGGAACTGCAATATCAGACCGGCTTCGGCAACGAATGCGCGACCGAGGCCCTGCCCGGCGCCCTGCCGCTAGGCCGCAATTCGCCGCAGCAGTGCCCCTATGGCCTGTACGCTGAACAGCTTTCCGGCACTGCGTTCACCGCCCCCCGCGTCGAAAACCGCCGCTCCTGGCTTTACCGGATCCGCCCCGGCGCCCAGCACAAACCCTTCGAAGCCTTTGACGGCGCCGCTGGCTGGCAAAGCGCCTTCGCCCATGGCCCGGTCACGCCGAACCAGCTGCGCTGGAGCCCGATGCCGATTCCCGCCGCCCCCACGGACTTCCTGGAAGGCGTCAAGACCTGGGGCGGCAACGGCGGCCCCGACGAACAGGGCGGCGTGGGCATCCACCTGTATGCGGCCAACCGGTCGATGCAGGGCCGCTACTTCTACAACGCCGATGGCGAACTGTTGCTGGTCCCCCAGGAAGGCCGCCTGCGCCTGGCCACGGAACTCGGCCTTATCGACCTGGAACCCCTGGAGATCGCGGTCATCCCCCGCGGCGTGCGATTCCGTGTGGAACTCCTGGACGGCGCCGCGCGCGGCTATATGCTCGAGAACTTCGGCGCGGCCCTGCGCCTGCCGGAGCTGGGACCCATCGGCTCGAACTGCCTGGCCAACGCCCGCGATTTCAAGACGCCGGTAGCCTGGTATGAAGACGTGGACGGCGATTTCGAGCTGATCGCCAAATTCACCGGCGGCTTCTGGCGCGCCTCGATCGACCATTCCCCGCTGAACGTCGTGGCCTGGCACGGCACGCATGCGCCCTACAAGTACGACCTGCGCAACTTCAACACCATCGGCTCGATCAGCTACGACCACCCCGATCCGTCGATCTTCACGGTGCTGACCGCGCCGTCGGACACCCCGGGAACGGCCAACATGGACTTCGCGATTTTCCCGCCGCGCATCCTGGCCATGGAGAACACGTTCCGCCCGCCCTGGTTCCACCGCAACATCGCCAGCGAGTTCATGGGCCTGATCCAGGGCGTGTACGACGCCAAGGCCGACGGCTTCGCGCCGGGCGGCGCCAGCCTGCACAACTGCATGAGCGGCCATGGCCCCGACGCCGACACCTTTGAAAAGGCCTCGCATGCCGACACCAGCAAGGCGCACTACATCCGCGACACGATGGCGTTCATGTTCGAAACCCGCCGCGTCATCCGGCCGACCGAGCAGGCGCTGGCGTCGGTAGAATTGCAGGGCGACTACTACCGGTGCTGGCAGGGCATCGCAAAGCACTTCGATCCCAAGAAGGCGTGACGCGAAAGCGCTTGCTTTCCACGCCCGCGGCGATGAGCGCAAGCTCATCGCCGCTTGGCTTTTGATTCATCCGGCGCGCCGTCCGCCGGCCGGCCCCCATAAACACACTGACAGAGACACGCAGCCATGACCACCACGATCAACGAAACCCACGACCCGTCCCTGAAGAGCTGGATCGCCAGCGCCAATTCGGACGCGTCGGATTTCCCCGTGCAGAACCTGCCCTATGGCGCGTTCCGCCGCAAGGGCTCGCAGGAATCCTTCCGTCCCGGCGTGGCAATCGGCGACCATATCCTGGACCTGGCCGCGCTGGCCGCCAAAAAGCCCTTCGAGGGCCTGGCCGCCGAAGCCCTGGCTGCATGCGCCACCGACAGCCTGAACGCCCTGATGGCCCTGGGCCAGCCTCACTGGAGCGCCCTGCGCCTGGCGCTGTCGCGCGCCTTGCGCGAAGGCGCAGCGCTGCGCGATGCCGTCGAGCCCTTGCTGGTGCCGCAGGCTGACGCCGAATACACGACGCCCGCCCGCATCGGCGACTACACCGACTTCTACATCTCGGTGCACCACGCCACCGCCGTCGGCAAGCAGTTCCGTCCCGACAATCCCCTGCTGCCCAACTACAAGTGGGTGCCCATCGGCTACCACGGCCGCGCGTCCAGCATCGGCGTCGACCAGAAGTTCCCGCGCCCCGTCGGCCAGACCCGTCCGGCCAACGAAGGAGAAGCGCCGCAGTTCGGCCCCTGCGCACGCCTGGACTATGAATTGGAGCTCGGTATTTTCGTGGGCACCGGTAATGCGCAAGGCGACCGCATCGCCCTGGCCGACGCGGAATCGCACGTATTCGGCCTGTGCATCCTGAACGACTGGTCGGCGCGCGACATCCAGGCCTGGGAATACCAGCCGCTCGGCCCCTTCCTGGCCAAGAATTTCGCGTCCACGATTTCGCCGTGGATCGTCACCATGGAAGCGCTGGAGCCCTTCCGCACGCAGTGGAACCGCGCCGCAGGTGAACCTCAGCCGCTGGCCTACCTGGCGTCAGAAGCCAACCGCGCCAAGGGCGCCTTCGACGTGCAGATGGAAGTGCTGCTGACCACCGAAGAGTCCCGCGCGGCAAGCGAGCCTCCCGTTTCGCTGTCGAGCAGCAACTTCCGCGACGCCTACTGGAACGTCGCGCAGCTGATTACGCACCACACGGTGAATGGCTGCAACCTGCAGCCCGGCGACATGATGGGCACCGGCACGCTGTCCGGCCCGCGCGCATCGGAAGCGGGTTCGCTGCTGGAACTGAGCAATGGCGGCAAGGCGCCGATCGACCTGCCTTGGGGCGAGAAGCGCACCTTCCTGCAGGATGGCGACCAGGTCATCATCCGCGCCGAATGCGTCAAGGCGGGTTACCCGCGGATCGGGTTCGGCGAGTGCTCCGGCGTCGTGCTGCCGGCGCGCGTCTGACAGAAGCGGCAAGGAAGTCCGCGCGCTACCCGGCGGACTTCTTCCCGCGCGAGACCAGGGCTTCGATCTCGTCGTCCTTGGCCTGCCACTGCTGGCCCAGCCACTGGTGGAACGTGGTGCGGAAGGCCTTGTCCCGCGTGTAGTCGGCCTCGCAGAAGGCCGGCGGCACGGGCAGCTGACGCATGCGCACCACCACCTGACCCGCGCGCCCGCAGGCGAAATCCCAGAAGCTGGGCGCGCCATCGGGATAGGCGATCGTGACGTCGATCATCGAGCGAAAGCGCTCGCCCATCGCATTCAGCGACACGGCCAGTCCACCCGCCTTGGGCTTGAGCAGGTGACGGTAGGGAGACCCTTGCGAGGCGCGTTTGTCCTCGCTGAAGCGGGTTCCTTCGGCGAACACCATTACGCTGGTGGGCACCAGCGAAAACTTCGCGCAGGCGCGGCGCGCCGCCTCCTGGTCCTGTCGGCCCAGATCGGGATTTTTGCGCAGCGCGGCCTTGCCGTGGCGCTTCATGAAGGGAAAGTCCAGCGCCCACCACGCCAGCCCGATCACGGGCACGTAGATGAGCTGCTGCTTGAGAAAGAACTTCAGCAGCGGTATGCGCCGATTCAGCGAATACTGCAGCACGAAGATGTCCACCCATGACTGGTGATTGCAGTTGACCAGATACCAGTCCGCGTAGCGCAGGTCTTTATTGCCCTGGATGTCCCAGGCCTGCGGCTGGATGCGCACGAACCAGCCCGTATTGCAGGAGACCCACGCCGTGGCGATGCCATTGAGCACCGGGTCCACGCGCCGCCTCACTGCGGCAAACGGCAGCACCAGCTTCAGCAGCGCCATCGGAAACAGCAGCAGGCACCAGAACAGGGTGTTCGCGGCCAGCCAGATCGAACTGGCGACGCCAGTCATCCATGCGAGCCGGCCCCGCGGTACGGGAATTGCCAGGCGGCGCCGCGGGCGCGGCGCGCTGTCGTGCGCGTGGGATAGGTCCGCGGGCGCGGTACGGGGGGCTCCGGAAGACGGGTTCGGCGTTCTCATGGCCGCCAGTGTGCTATTTGCCCGCCAAACACGGCTTGCGCAGGATCAAGGCGGCGGGCTTGGGGCCGGCTTTCGCCCCGCTGCCCTGGCTGGTCGCAGGCCGGGCGCTTCACGGCAGGCGGTACTTCTCTTCCCGGTAAGCCCAGCTTGCCCATAGCGCGTGCGCCAGCGCTTCCTGCGTAAGCTTCGGATCCGCCGGCTCGACCGGCGCATAGACTTCGTCGCGGCCCACCGGCGCCGCTTCGTAGCGGAACTGCCGCGGCTGCTTGGACGGTTCCAGCACCAGTAACTGGTCTCCTTCCAGATAGCCGAAGTTGTCCCCGTACTGCATCATCGCGCGGTTCGGGTCGCGCTGCGTCAGGTCCACGCCCAGCATCGGATTCACGTTGTCCAGGCCGATGAGCGACAACAGCGTCGGCGCCATGTCGATCTGGCTGACCAGGCGCTGGTCCTGCCGCGGCGCGATACCGGCGCCCAGGATCAGCGCGGGAATCTGGAAGTGCCGCACCGGCACGGGAATGGATCCGTAGACGCGCGAATCGTGGTCCGCAATGACGAGGAACACGGTGTTGTCCCAATAGGGCGCCTTGCGCGCCTTATCGAAGAATTGGCCCAGGGCCCAGTCGGCGTAGCGCACGGTGTTGTCCACCGATGCCGGATCGCCCACCGGCTGGATGCGCCCTTCCGGATATTCCCAGGGCGAATGGTTGGTCACCGAAAACGCCAGCGTGAACACCGGCTTGTCGCCGTCTGCGCGCAGCAGGCGGTCGACCTGGTTGAACATGTCTTCGTCAGACGCGCCCCACGACCCTTCGAACACGGGATTCACAAACTTGGGCCGGTCCACGATTTCGTCGAAGCCGTTGCCCAGGAAGAACGCGCGCATGTTGTCGAAATGCGATTCCCCGCCATACACGAAGCGCGAACGGTAGCCATGCTTGCCCAGCAACTGCGCCAGCGTGAAGAAGCCTGTCTGCGATCGCGGCAGCTTCACTACCGCGTCGGCCACGCTAGGCAAAAAGCCTGCGGTCACCGCTTCGATGCCGCGCACCGAACGCGTGCCGGTGGCGTAGGCGCGGTGGAACATCCAGCCCTCCTTGCCCAGGCGATCAATGTTCGGCGTCAGGTCGCGGCCGCCCAGGCTGCCCACGTACTGGGCGCCCAGGCTTTCCTGCAGGATGATCACCACGTTCAGGGGCTTGTCGCGCCGCACCGTCGCCTTCTGCTCGTGCAGGCTGGGCAGGCTTGGATCCATCGGCGGCCCGGACATGCCGGCTTCCTGGCGCACGATGGCGTTCATCTCGTCCTCGTCCATCTTCGGATACATGGACGCTGATGAGCGCTCGTCGCGCATGCGATAGGCGGCGTCGAACACGCTGTACAGCGAATTAAGCGCCAGTGCGTTCACCATGGCGTCCGAACTGAAAGCCACCTTCGCGGGATTGAGCGGCCGGTGCTCCAGCGTGCCACGCGCGCCCAGGAACACCAGCGCCAGAATCACGAAGGAAGCGACAGGCCGCTTCCACCACGCCATGAACGGATCGCGCACGCGCGTCGGGAAGAGCTTCACCGCGAGCCAGGCCGCAATGACCAGCACCACGAAGGCGGCCAGCAGCACGCCCTTGTAGCCCTGCCACAGCATCGAGCCCACTTCCTTCGGATTGAGCAGGTAGATGAAGTACAGGCGGTTGGGACGCGTGTCGTATTCGGCGATGAACTGCGGCGTCGACACCTCCAGCAGCACGTACAGCATCCACCAGACGCGAAACCACCAGGCGGTGATGCGCGCGGCAAGCGGCCGATGCCCGAACCAGGGGGAGAACACCGCCGGCAGCGCAATCACCATCGACAGCAGGCAGACGTCGATGCGCAGCCCGCCGAACAGGAGCGGCCCCAGGCCGCCGGCGGCCTGCACACGGTCCCACATCCAGAAGGCGAGCCCCAGCCGCGACAGCGTCAGCAGAGCAAGGATGGCGAAGATAAAACGGAGAGTCAGGCGACGCATGCGGATGCCCCCCGCGCCTGAAAAACTCCCTGCCCTGTTGCTAAAGAGATGCCGCCGTGTGTACCGCGCAAAACCATGCTGCCTCGAATGCCAGAATTGAATCGCGCCAAGAGTAACGCGGTTTCGGTCCGGTCAAACGGGGGCCGCACCACTCAAACGTTGTACGACATCGCACGTGACGAAATCTATCCGGCAGGCCGGCGCCGCCCGCGCCTATTGCGCCCTGCGCAGGCGCTCGCGGCTGTTGCTCAGGTGCGTGCGCATCGCGGCGCGCGCGGCCTCGGCATCCTGCCGGGTGATCGCGCTGTAGATGTCCTCGTGCTCGAGATTCACGCGCGCCAGATAGGCGGCGCGATCTTCATGCGCGAACTTGGCCGAATTGATGCGGGTGCGGGGAATGATGGCCGAGCCCAGGTGCGACATGAGGTCCGCGAAATAGCGGTTGTCCGTGGCTTGCGCCACCAGCAGATGGAACTGGAAATCGGGGGTGATGGTGTCGCCGTCGTTGTCCAGCGCAAGCTTGAACGCGTCCAGCGCGCGCCGCATCTCCTGCAACTGGACATCGCTGCGCCGGGTGGCCGCCAGCCCCGCGGCTTCGCTTTCCAGACAGATGCGCAGCTCCAGCAGGACCAGCACATCGCGCACCGTGCCGATGTCGGCCGGATCCACCCGGAAGTCGCCGCCGCCACGGGGTTCCAGCGCGTAGGTGCCGACGCCGTGGTGGGTCTCGACCAGGCCGGATGCCTGCAGGCGCGACAGCGCCTCGCGCACGACGGTCCGGCTGACGCCGAACTGGCGCATGATTTCGGATTCGGTCGGAAGCTTGTCGCCGGGGCGGATGTCTCCGCCGCGAATGCGTTCGGAAATGCTTTCCACCAGGCCCTGGGCCAGGTTCCGGGGACGACGCTGCGGCAAGACGGGGGTATCGACAGGAGCGTTCATCAGGGATTATCCGAAGGCGGTTGGGCAGGGCTTGACGCTGAATTTTGGCGCTCATTATACTTTGCGTCAGTTGTACGATAACGTACCAGACAAGTCCACTCCACCGCGCCATTTACAGAGCGTTGCGTCATGAGCCGAGCTGTCAACAACATGCCTGCATCATCCCGGTGTCATCGTTTGTTATTGACCGGCGCCGCCGGCAACCTGGGCCTGGTGCTTCGTCCCCGTTTGAAAGCCCATGCGGACCTCCTGCGCGTCTCTGACGTGGCGTCCATGGCCCCCGCGCAGGACGGCGAAGAAGTCGTCCCGTGCAACCTGGCCGACGCGCCCGCGGTGTCTGAGCTGGTGCGCGGCGTGGACGCCATCGTGCACCTGGGCGGCGTGTCCGTGGAACGGCCTTTCGAGGAAATCCTCCCGGCCAACATCCAGGGCGTCTACAACCTCTACGAGGCGGCACGCCTGCACGGCGTGAAGCGCGTGGTCTTCGCCAGCTCCAATCACGTCATCGGTTTCTACGAACAGGGCCGGACACTGGATGCGGACGTGCCCCTGCGGCCCGACGGCTACTACGGCCTGAGCAAGGCCTATGGCGAAAACCTGTCGCGCTTCTACTTCGACCGCTACGGCATCCAGACCGTCTGCCTGCGCATCGGATCCTCGTTTCCCGAACCCAAGGACCGGCGCATGCTGGTCACCTGGCTCAGCCACGACGACCTGACCGACCTGGTGCTGCGGTCCCTGTTCACGCCAGACGTCGGCCACCTCATCGTCTACGGCGCCTCGGCCAACCGCGACAGCTGGTGGGACAACCGCGGCGCGGCCGCGCTGGGCTTTGCGCCGAAGGACTCTTCCGAACGGTTCCGCGCGCAGGTCGAAGCGCAGCCCGCCCTGTCCGCGGACGACCCCGCGGCGCGCTTCCAGGGCGGCGCGTTCGTGAAGGCCGGCCCATTCCCATTCCCCAAGGCCTGAGGTTTCCCATGCCCGCGACCGCCGAACGCATAGGATCAATGTTGTGCGGCGTGGGAGAAAGCCCGGTCTGGCGCCCCGCCGACCAGGCGTTCTATTGGACCGACATCCCGGGCAGGACGCTCTGGCGCTGGACGCCCGCCACCGGCGCCTTTGCGCGGTGGCCGCTGCCCCAGATGGCGGGCAGCATCGCCATGCGCGGCGAAGGCTGGCTGCTGGCCATGGAAGACGGCCTCTATGCCTGCGAGGCATTGCAGGTGGACGCGGACTGCGTTCCACGCCAGCTTGCCGCCGTGGCCCACGCCGCGCCCGGCATGCGATTCAACGATGGCCGCTGCGACCGCCAGGGCCGGTTCGTGGCCGGCACCATGGTCATGGACATGGGACTGGCCTTGCCCGCGGGCGTGCTGTACCGCCATGACGCGCAGGGCATGTCCGTCCTCCTGGACGACCTGATCACGCCCAATGGCCTGGGGTTCAGCCCCGACGGCCGGACCATGTACCTGTCGGACTCCCACCCGTCCCGCGCGTCGGTCTGGGCCTTCGACTATGACACCGGCGCGGGCGTCCCGCGCAATCGCCGCGTCTTCATCGACGCCCTGCCCGCCGGCCGCCCCGACGGCGCCGCGGTGGACACGGACGGCTGCTACTGGATCTGCGGCAACGATGCCGGCAAGGTGTACCGCTACACGCCGGACGGCCGCCTGGACCGCACGCTGGACGTGCCCGCCGCCAAGGTCGCCATGTGCGCATTCGGCGGCGCGGACATGGAAACGCTCTTCGTCACCTCGATCCGCCCCCCGCACGCCGCCCCCGGCGCGCTGGACGGCGCCGTCTTTGCCCTGCGCCCCGGCGCGCAAGGCCTGGAGGAAACCGCCAGCGCCGGCTAGCACCCGATCGGCGCCGTCTTGCGCGCCCACACGAGCAGGTCAGTACCTATCAAAGAGCTTCGGGGCCGCCTCGGCCCTCAACGAAACGCCGTACTCCCAACCGGAGGTAGACATGCTGCACCCTCGCCTGACCCGCGCCATCCTGGCGGCGGCCGCCTTCCTGACGCTTGTTCCCGCCACCCACGCCGCCGAGCTGCGCTCCGCGGACATCCATCCCGACGATTACCCCACCGTCCAGGCCGTGCGCCACTTCGGCGACCTGGTCAAGCAACGCACCAACGGCCGCATCACCGTCAAGGTGTTCTCCGGCGGCGCGCTGGGCAACGAAGACGATTCGATCGAACAGGTGAAGCTGGGCGCCCTGGCCATGACCCGCGTTTCCAGCGCCGCCATGCACAACATCTGCCAGACCACGCGCGTGCCCTCGCTGCCGTTCCTGTTCCGGTCGAAAGAGCACCTGCACAAGGTGCTGGACAGCGAAATCGGCGACCAGATCCTGCGCTCCTGCGAGGGCGCCGGGTTCGTGGGGCTGGCCTGGTACGACAGCGGTTCCCGCTCCATGTACACCAGCAAGAAGCCGATCAAGACGCTGGCCGACGCCAAGGGCCTGAAAATCCGCGTGCAGCAGTCGGACCTGTCTGTCGCCATGGTCGAAGCCATGGGCGGCAACGCCACGCCGATGCCCATGGGCGAGGTCTACACCTCGCTCAAGACCGGGCTGGTCGACGCGGCGGAGAACAACTTTCCCAGCTACGAAAGCGCGCACCACTACGAGGTCGCCAAGTTCTACTCGCTGACCGAGCACACCATGACGCCCGAGATGCTGATCTTCTCCAAGCGCCAATGGGACAAACTCCCCCCGGACGACCAGAAGATCCTGCGCGAGGCGGCGCGCGAATCGGTGCCGTTCATGCGCAAGCTCTGGGCCGAACGCGAGCAGAAGTCTCGCGCCATCGTGGAAAAGGCCGGCTCGCAGATCACGGAGGTCGACAAGCCCTCGTTCCAGGGCGCGATGAAGCCCGTGTACGAGCGCTTCGTCACCACGCCCGAAATGAAAGATCTGGTCGCGAAGATCCAGGCCGTGAAGTGAGGACATCATGTTGGCCACTCCCACGAACGAACCAGATGTCGCCGCGGGGGGCCGGGCGCAAGCCCTGGCTGCCCCGCTGGACGT
>ENA-OWLM01000322-OWLM01000322.1-metagenome-genome-assembly--contig:-NODE-322-length-18452-cov-3.193619_pt1 | contig 18452 bp, 15 predicted proteins | sample MGYA00245349_ERZ651102 | MGnify/ENA primary metagenome ERZ651102 (study PRJEB26857, sample SAMEA4031759) | metagenome | biome: human; feature: oral; material: saliva | place: Philippines | collected 2014... | reverse complement strand
ATAGGCCACGGCTTCGGCGGCAGAGCGCATTTCGGGTTCGGTCACGATTTCCAGCAGCGGGGTGCCGGCGCGGTTCAGGTCGATGCCGCTGGCGGGGGCGCCATTGGACAGGTTGAAGTCGTCGTGCAGGGACTTGCCGGCGTCTTCCTCCAGGTGGGCGCGCGTCAGATTGACGGTTTTTTCTTCTTCGCCCACGAAGAACGACAGCGAACCGCCCACGACGACCGGCAGCTCGTACTGGCTGATCTGGTAGCCCTTGGGCAGGTCGGGGTAGAAGTAGTTCTTGCGCGCGAAAACCGAGCGCGGCGCAATGGTGGCGCCCACGGCCAGGCCGAAGCGGATGGCGCGTTCCGCCGCGCCGCGGTTCATGACCGGCAGGCTGCCGGGCAGCGCCAGATCGACCTCGTTGGCCTGCGTGTTGGGGGCGGCGCCGAATTGCGTGCTGCTGCCCGAAAAAATCTTGGAGCCAGTGGAAAGCTGCGTGTGCGTTTCCAGGCCGATGACGATTTCCCAGTTCATGTTCTCAGCCTTGCTGGACAGGGGCACGCTTATGCCAGTCCGTCACGTGTTGGTAGCGGTCGGCGATGGCCAGCAGGCGGCCTTCGTCGAAGTAGTTGCCGATGATCTGCAGGCCGATGGGGCGGATCTGCTTTTCACCGCCGAAGCCGCAGGGGATCGACATGGCGGGCAGGCCCGCCAGGCTGACGCCCAGCGTGTAGACGTCGGCCAGCCAGTCGGCGGTCGGGTCGTCGCGGTTGTCGCCGATGTTCTTGGCGACCGTGGGCGTGACGGGTCCCATGATGACGTCGCACTGGCCGGCAAAGGCGCGCTGGAAGTCCTGCGCAATCAGGCGGCGCAGGCGCTGGGCCTGCAGGTAGTAGGCGTCGTAGTAGCCATGGGACAGCACGTACGTGCCGATCAGGATGCGGCGCTTGACCTCGTCGCCGAAGCCTTCTGCGCGCGAGCGGCTGATCATTTCGTCCAGGTTGCCATACTGCGCGGCGCGGTGGCCGTAGCGCACGCCGTCGTAGCGGGCCAGGTTGCTGGACGCTTCGGCGGGGGCGATGACGTAGTAGGCGGGAATGGCCAGTTCGGTGCGCGGCAGCGACACCGGCACGCGCACGGCGCCCAGCGCCTCGAATTGCGCCAGCGCGGCCTGGACCGCGGCGGCGACGTCGGGCGCCAGGCCGGCGCCGAAGTACTCTTCAGGTACGCCGATGCGCAGGCCCTTCAGGGGCTGGCTGCCGGCGGCGTCGAAGCGGCCCTGGGCGGCGTCGAAGTCGCGGCGCACACGGCCGGATTCATTCATGGCGTTGTCGCATTTTTCCAGGCTGGTGGCGTCGCGCGGGTCGAAGCCGCTGATCACGTCCAGCAATTCAAGCAGATCGCGGCTGCTGGGCGCCAACGGGCCGGCCTGGTCCAGGCTGGAGCCGAAGGCCACCATGCCGTAGCGCGAAACGGTGCCGTAGGTCGGCTTGATGCCGCTGACGCCGCACAGGGCGGCGGGCTGGCGCACCGACCCGCCGGTATCGGTGCCGGTAGCGGCGGCCACCAGGCGGGCGGCCACGGCGGCGGCGGAACCGCCCGAGGACCCGCCCGGCACCGCGGTGTGGTCCCAGGGGTTCTTCACGGCGCCGTAGGCGGAGTTCTCGTTGCCGGACCCCATGGCGAATTCGTCGCAGTTCAGTTTGCCCACCGACACTGCACCGGCCGCGCCCAGGCGTTCGACGACCGTGGCGTCGAACGGGCTGACGTAGCCGTCGAGCATCTTGCTGCCGGCCGTGGTGCGCCAGCCGCGCGTGACGAAGGCGTCCTTGTGGGCGATCGGGATGCCGGCCAGCGGGCCCGCAGTGCCGGCCGCCAGCGCGGCGTCGGCTGCGCGCGCCTGCGCCAGGGTCAATTCGGCGTCAATATGTAAAAAGCTGTTCAGGCCGCTGGCCGCTTCGGCGGCATCCAGGGCGCTTTGCGCCAGGTCGACGGCGCTGACCTGGCGTTGTGCGAGGGCCGCGCGCAGGGCGGCGATCCCCTCGAATTGGGTATGCAGGGCGGGTTTCGTCATGACTTATTCCAGGACCTTGGGAACCAGGAACAGGCCTTCCTGGGCATCGGGAGCATTGGCCAGCAGCGCTTCGCGGCGGGCTTGCGAACCGGCTTCGGTCACGGCGTCTTCACGCAGGCGCAGCACAATGTCCTCGTGGGCGGACAAGGGGTGGGCCAGGGGTTCGACGCCCTGGGTATCGACGGACTGCAGCCGTTCGATGAGGTGGAGGATGCCGTTGAGCTCGGCCTGCGCGACGGTGCGCTGGTCGGGAGTCAGTTCGATTCTGGCCAGCCGGGCAATGCGGGCCACATCTTTGTCATTGAGCGCCATGGGGGAATTGCAAAATAGATGAGCGAAGGCCGAAGGGCGGACTGGGCAGTATGCACATGCCGAACCCGTTACAAAGCTTGAATAGCCTGCATTTATGCGCTATTTCCGGTGAAATTATAAGTTATGATTCACGGTTTAATCGCCGTGATGACAGGCCGACCCGTGGTTTTACGGGCCAGACGCCCCGCGGCATGACCCCAATTCCCCCCAGAATTTAGCTGAGCTCCCATGTTCGGATTCCTGCGCAGTTATTTTTCCAGCGATATGGCGATCGACCTCGGTACCGCCAATACGCTGATCTACGTCCGCGGCAAGGGTATCGTTCTCGACGAACCTTCCGTGGTCGCAATCCGTCATGAAGGCGGGCCTCACGGCAAGAAGATCATCCAGGCCGTCGGCCACGAAGCCAAGCAGATGCTCGGCCGCGTTCCCGGCAACATCGAGGCCATCCGGCCCATGAAGGACGGCGTCATCGCCGACTTCACGGTCACGGAACAGATGCTCAAGCAGTTCATCCGCATGGTGCACCCCCGCAACATGCTGGCGCCCAGCCCGCGGATCATCGTCTGCGTGCCTTGCGGCTCCACCCAGGTTGAACGGCGCGCCATCCGCGAATCGGCCCTTGGCGCCGGCGCTTCCCACGTTTTCCTGATCGAAGAACCCATGGCCGCCGCGATCGGCGCCGGCCTCGCGGTGTCCGACGCCAGCGGCTCGATGGTCGTGGACATCGGCGGCGGCACCACCGAAGTGGCCGTCATCTCGCTGGGCGGCATGGTCTACAAGGGTTCCGTGCGCGTCGGCGGCGACAAGTTCGACGAGGCCATCGTCAACTACATCCGCCGCAACTACGGCATGCTGATCGGCGAACCCACGGCCGAACTGATCAAAAAGGAAATCGGCTCGGCATTCCCGGGTTCCGAAGTCCGCGAGATCGAGGTCAAGGGCCGCAATCTGGCCGAAGGCGTGCCGCGCAGCTTCACGGTGTCGTCCAACGAAATCCTGGAATCGCTCACCGATCCGCTCAACCAGATCGTTTCGGCCGTCAAGATCGCCCTCGAACAGACGCCTCCCGAACTGGGCGCCGACATCACCGACAAGGGCATCGCCCTGACCGGCGGCGGCGCATTGCTGCGCGACCTGGACCGTCTGCTCCAGGAAGAGACCGGCCTGCCGGTCGTGGTGGCCGACGATCCCCTGACCTGCGTCGTGCGGGGTTGCGGCGAGGCGCTGGAACACCTTGAGAAACTGGGCGCCATCTTCATCAACGACTAACCCCGCCCGCCAGCCCGGAGCCCCGCTTTCTTTTGGCTCCGGCCGCTGTGGGAGCCTCGGACGCGGGCGCCCGGGCTGAAATTCATGCAACGACAAGGGACTCCTCCCCTATTCAGGCGCGGCCCACCCGCGGAGGTGCGGCTGGTCGTCCTGGTCGTCCTTGCCTTGGCCCTGATTGTCATAGATTCCCAGTGGCGCATGCTGGAGCCGGCGCGTCGGGCGATCTCCGTCGCGCTATACCCGTTCCAGCGTGCCGTCATGGCGCCGCGAGACCTCGTCCAGCAGGTCAATGAATGGGTCAACGCGGCCAATCTCATCCGCAGCGAAAACGAAGCCCTGCAGCGCCAGCGCATCGAACTGGCCCAGGTTGCGTCCCATGCGGCCCAGCTGGCCGCTGAAAACTCGCAGCTGCGCCGCCTGCTGGGCGTGACCGACACTGTGGCGCAGTCCGCTGTCGTGGTCGAAGTCATGTACGAGCCTACCAACGCGTTCACCCAGCGCCTGGTCTTCAATAAGGGCAGCAAGGCGGGCCTGGCCCCCGGCATGCCTGTGATCGACGAAGGCGGCGTTGTCGGACAGATCGTGCGTGTCACACCCATGACCGCCGAGGCCGCGCTGGTCACGGATGAGCAGGTCTCCATTCCCGTGCAGCTGCTGCGCAACGGACTGCGCCTGATCGCCTTCGGCGGCAATTCGCCCGGCAAGATGGAAGTCCGCTACCTGGCGGCCAATGCCGACATCAAGGAAGGCGATACTATTGTCACTAGCGGCGTCGGCGGCCTCTTTCCCGCTGGGCTGCCCGTGGCCAAGGTGACCTCAGTCGAACGCGACACCGCATCCGGTTTCGCGCGCGCCGTGTGCGAACCGCTGGCCCACCCCGAACGCTATCGCCACTTCCTGGTTCTGCAGGTGGATGTGGATCGCGCCGAGTCCAACCGTCAGGAGGTCGATTCCGGTGGATCGGACTAATCAAACCGCCGGGCAACCCCGGCGCCGCCTGGGCACGCCCAGCAACGTGCAGCCCGACAGGCTGTCGGGTCCCGCGCACGGGGTCTTCGTCTGGGGTACGGTGTTGCTGGCGTGGCTGGTGTCGCTGCTGCCCTGGCGCCTGTGGCAGGGCGCGCCCGACGTGCTTTTGCTCATCATCGCCTTCTGGTGCGTCCACGAGCCGCGCCGTGTCGGCCTGTTCACCGCGTTTTTCTTTGGCTTGCTGATGGACGTGCACGACGCCGGCCTGCTCGGCGAGCATGCCCTGTCCTACACGCTGGTCGCCTACGGCGCCGTGGTCCTGCACCGCCGCCTGCAGCGGTTCGATCTCTGGAGCCAGGCGATGCACATGCTGCCGGTGTTCCTGATCGCCCGTTTCGTGACGCAGATCATCCAGGCGTGGCTGGCCGGGAAGTGGCCGGGCTGGGACTGGGGCATCAGCGTGCTGCTGACGGCCGCCTTGTGGCCGTTGGCGGGCTGGGTCCTGCACCTGCCGCAACGCGGCGTCGACGACGCCGAATCCTCTTCCGCCTGACGGCGGCGTCGCGTCATGTTTGAATTCAAGAAAACCGGCCAGCAGCAGAAGCAGCGCTTCCGCCTGCGCGCCTGGGTGGGCGGCGCGTTTGCGCTGGTCTGCTTCGGCGTCCTCGTGGGCCGGTTCTGGTACCTGCAGGTCGATCGCTACGAAGGCCTGTCCGAACGCGCGGACCGCAACCGCATCGCCGTCGTGCCGATTCCGCCGCGCCGCGGCGAAATCCTCGACCGCAATGGCGAGGTCCTGGCCCGCAACTACCGCACCTATACGCTCGAGGTCGTGCCCGCCCAGGCCGGCAACATGAATGAGCTGTTCGCGCGCCTGACCGAGGTCGTGTACATCAGCCCGGCCGATCAGCGCCGCTTCAAGCGCCGCGCCGCAGAGTCCAGCCGCTACGCCAGCCTGCAGCTGCGCAACAACCTAAACGAAACCGAGGCGGCCTGGTTCGCGGCGCACTCGTTCCAGTTTCCGGGCGTGGAGCTGCGCGCGCGCTGGGTGCGCGAATACCCGCAGGGCTTGTCCGCCGCGCACGTAGTGGGCTACATCGGCCGCATTGCCGACAACGACATCGAAGAACTGGACCGTGCCGGCCAGCTGGGCAACTATCGCGGCACCGAGGTCATTGGCAAGAAGGGCATCGAAAAAACCTGGGAAGAGCAGTTGCACGGCCGCACCGGCCTCGAAGAGGTCGAAGTGACCGCCGGCGGCCGCCCCATGCGCACGCTGCGCCGGATTGATCCGGTGCCGGGGTCGGACATCATGCTGTCGATCGACATGGGCCTGCAGAAAGTGGCGGAAGAGGCCTTCGAGGGACAGCGTGGCGCGCTGGTCGCCATTGATCCGGATACGGGCGAAGTCCTGGCCTTCGTGTCGCAGCCGTCCTTTGATCCCAACTTGTTCGTGGACGGCATTGATGTGGACAACTGGCGCATGCTGAACGAGTCGCCCGACCACCCGCTGATCAACCGTCCCCTGTACGGCACCTATCCCATCGGCTCCACGTATAAGCCTTTCGTCGGCCTGGCCGCGCTGGAACTCGGCAAGCGCCGCGCGACCGACCGCGTGTCCGACCCCGGCTATTACGAATTCGGGGGGCAGAAGTTCCGCAATGCTGGCGGCGCGGCCTACGGCATGACAGACATGCACAAGGCCATCGTGGTGTCCTCGGACACCTATTTCTATTCGCTGGGCCCCGAAATCGGCGTGAACGCGCTGCACGATTTCACCAAGCAATTCGGCTTCGGCCAGATCACCGGCATCGACCTCGAAGGCGAAAAGCGCGGCGTGCTGCCATCCACCGACTGGAAGCGCTCGGCCTACAAGGACAAGGAACGCCAGCGCTGGTACGCGGGCGAGACGATTTCCGTGGCGGTGGGCCAGGGCTACAACGCCTTCACACTGCTGCAGCTGGCGCAGGGCACGTCCACCCTGGCCAACAATGGCCTGTACCGCCGTCCGCACCTGGTGCACGCGGTCCGCGATCCGCGCACGGGCGTGGCCAAGCCCACCGAAGCGGCGCCCGATTACCGCATTCCCCTCAAGCAGGCGAACGTGGATGTGATCAAGAACGCAATGGCCGATGTCGTGCGGGCCGGCACGGCGCGGCGCGCGTTCGCCAACACGCCTTACCAGGCCGCCGGCAAGACCGGCACCGCTCAGGTGTTCAGCCTGCGCGGCGGTCACTACCGCGCCAGCGCCATCGACGAGCGCCTGCGCGACCACGCGCTCTTCATGGGCTTCGCGCCGCTCGAACATCCGCGCATCGCCGTGTCGCTGATCGTCGAGAACGCCGGTTGGGGCGCCAGCGTGGCGGCGCCGGTCGCGCGCAAGGTGTTCGACTACTGGCTGGCAAAGGACCGGCAGGACAAGATCGTGCGCCCCGAGCGCGCGGACGCGATGGCCACCGTCGAAACCATCACTTCTGACCTGGTGCGTCAACCATGAAGCGTCTGGGCCTGATCCTGCTGCGCGTGTTCACGGCGTTCGACTGGCCGCTGCTGGCCATCCTGATGATGTTTGCCGCCCTGGGCCTGACGGTCATGCATTCCGCGGTGGGCGGCACCGACTGGCGCTTCGCGGAACAATCCCGCAACTTCATCATCGCGTTCTTCGCAATGTGGACGATGGCGCTGATTCCGCCCAAGCTCCTGATGAAGCTGGCATTGCCCTTCTATGTGGTGGGCGTCGTGCTGCTGCTGGGCGTGGAATTCTTCGGCGAAACCAGCAAGGGCGCGACCCGCTGGCTGAACCTGGGCGTGACGCGCATCCAGCCCTCCGAAATGATGAAGATCGCCGTGCCGATGATGCTGGCCTGGTACTTCCAGCGCCACGAAGGCGCCGTGCGTATTCGCGACTTCTTGGCGGCGGCGGCGATGCTGGCTGCGCCTTTCGGGCTGATCGTGCTCCAGCCTGACCTGGGCACGGCGTTGCTGGTGTTCGGCGCGGGCTTCTTCGTCATCTACTTCGCAGGCCTGTCGTTCAAGCTGCTGGTGCCGGTCATGCTTGCGGGCGTCATCGGCATCGGCACGCTGGTCTACTACGAGGACCAGCTCTGCGAACCCGACGTGAACTGGGTGGTGCTGCACGACTATCAAAAGCACCGCGTCTGCACGCTGCTCAATCCCAGTTCCGACCCGTTGGGCAAGGGGTTCCACACGATCCAGTCAATGATCGCGGTCGGCTCGGGCGGCGTCTACGGCAAGGGCTACATGAAGGGCACGCAGACCCATCTGGACTTCATTCCCGAGCGAACCACCGACTTCATCTTCGCCGTCTACGCCGAGGAATTCGGCTTGTACGGCGGCATCGCCATCCTGGTGCTGTACGGCCTGATGATGGCCCGCGGCCTGACGATCGCATCCCGGGCCTCGTCGCAATTCGGACGGCTGCTGGCTGGCGCGCTGACGATGATGCTGTTCATCTACGTGTTCGTGAACGTCGGGATGGTCACGGGGATCCTGCCGGTCGTGGGGGTGCCATTGCCATTCATGAGTTACGGCGGGACGGCGCTGTTCACGATGGGGATCGCGTTCGGGATCATGATGAGCATCAGCCGGCACCGGTCGGTGAAGACCTGATCGACGGCGTGGCTCTTGGCGATCAGTTGTACGCTGAGTCGTCTCGGTCTTCGTTCCTCCCCCCGGTTTGGCGTCTGACTCGAGGGTGCGCAACGGCTTCGTGCGGAAGGTGTATGACACCTGGCAGACCTGGCAGAGCAGCTACCAGGCCATACGCGAAGCGTCATCCCAGCGCCGGTGGAGATAAAACCATCAGAGCCCGGTGCGGTGCGGGCCTGGGGTGCGCGGGGCGTGTAGATGCGCCCGAGGGAAACCGTAGGGAGCCGAAGGCGGACGAGGTTGACGCAGGGGCAGTCCGGAGCGAACGCTCCGGACCGCAATCGTAGCCCCGCGCGCCCCAGGCCCCCGGCGCGCCAGGCGTCTCAAGAACTCAAACACCGAGCACAAAAAAAAGGCCGCAAACAAAAGCGCCCAACCCCCAAAGCAACATCGCTCCAGAAATCAGGCGCCCAGAAAACCAGCAAAGCATCGAAGGCCCGCCGCCCCGCCACCCAGTGCCGGCCAGACGGCGCAAGCGGCGAACCCTCGATACCCAGTCAAAACCCAAACACAATCACTGCGCCGGCACCACCGCCGTCACCTCGATCTCCACCTTGGCCCGATCCTCAACCAGATCCGCCACCTCCACCGCCGTCATCGCCGGAAAATGCCGACCGATCAACTCCCGGTAGTGCTTGCCGATGGCCGGATAAGCCGCCACGTATTCATTCTTGTCCGTCACGTACCACGTCATCCGCACGATATGCTCGGGCTTCGCCCCGCCCTCGGCCAGGATCGCGACAATATTCGCCAGCGTCTGGCGGACCTGGTCGGCCAGGTCATCGGATTCGAACTGCTGCTGGCCGTTCCACCCCACCTGACCGCCCACGAACACAAGCTTGCTGCCCACCTGCATCTCGGTAAGCACACCATTCGAATAGCCCCGGGGCGCCATCCAATCCGGCGGTTGCAGAATCTTCATAACGTCTCATCCTATTGATTAAATAAACAAAGCACAGGGTGGCGCACGCCGCTTACGCCGCGGGCGCCAGATAATCCTGCATGCGTGCGCGCAAATCCGCGGGCAACGGCATCGACTTCATCGTCCGCAAATCCACCGTCACGATCGTCAACGTGGCCGACAGCCGCAACTGCCCGTCCGGCCCCTCGAAACGCACCAGCGCCTTGAACGACGCGCCGCCGATGCGCTGCACTTCCAGTGTCTGCCGCAGCTTTTCATGCCAGCGGCTGGGCGCGCTGAAATCGCACGTCACCGACGCCATCGGCGTGCCGATGTGCCGGTCCACGTGCAGCGCATGAAACGGCAGCCCCATCCCCTTATCGAACCATTCCTCGACGAAATCGTTGATCATCTCGAAATAGCGCGGATAGAAGACAATGCCCGCCGGATCGCAATGGCGGAACCGGACTTCTACCTGACTGATGAAAGGTGCTGCCATGGTGTTTCCTTAGTGCCTTTTCATGCCATCTTGCGCAGCGCAAAGCGCTGCAGCTTGCCGGTTTCGGTGCGCGGCAAGGTCTCCACGAATTCGATCGCGCGCGGATACTTGTACGGCGCGATGTTCGCCTTCACGAACGCCTGCATCGCCGCCACCAGCTCGTCGCTGGGCGCAAAGCCCGGCTTGAGCACCACGAACGCCTTCACCAGCTGTCCGCGCTCGTCATCCATCGCCCCGACCACGCCGCACTCCGCCACCGCCTCGTGGCGCAACAGCGCGTCCTCGACTTCGGGGCCCGCGATGTTGTAGCCGGCGGACACGATCATGTCGTCGTTGCGGGCCTGATAGAACAGATAGCCGTCGTCGTCCTGCACGAACGTATCGCCCGGCAGGTTCCAGCCCTGCTGCACGAAGCGGCGCTGGCGCTCGTCCGCCAGGTAGCGGCAACCGGTCGGCCCCTTGATGGCCAGCCGGCCCACCGTGCCATTGGGCACAGGCTTCATGTCATCGTCCACGATCTGCGCCACATAACCCGGCACCACGCGGCCGATCGCCCCGCGGCGCACTGCCTCTGGCGGGCTCGACACAAACACGTGGATCATTTCCGTGCCGCCGATTCCGTCGATCATCTCGATGCCCGTCGCGTCCTTCCAGAGCTGGCGGGTGGCGTCCGGCAAGGCTTCGCCAGCCGACACGCTTTTCTTCAGCGACGACAGATCGAACTTGCCCACCAGCGCCGCCATCTGGCGATAGAAAGTCGGCGCCGTGAACACGACCGTGGCGCGGAAGTCCTGGATCAATTCCAGCAGGCTTTCCGGCGACAGCTTTTCAGCCAGCACCGTGCTCGCGCCCACGCGCAGCGGGAAGCACAGCAGCCCGCCCAGGCCGAACGTAAAGGCCAGCGGCGGCGTGCCGCAGAAAATGTCGTCCGGCCCCGGCTTGATCACATGTTTGGGGAACAGGTCGCACATCGCCAGCACGTCGCGGTGGAAATGCATGCAGCCCTTGGGCGAGCCCGTGGTCCCGCTGGTGAAGGCGATCAGGCACACATCGTCGGCAGCGGTATCGCAGGCCTCGAAGGCATCCGGCTTGGCCGCCGCCAGCGCGTCCAGTGCGTCCGGCGAGGCGTCGTTGAAGTACACGACCTGGGACAGCCCGGGGCAGTGATTCTCGTGGTCCGGCTGCGCGCAGAACTGCGCCTCTTCCTTCAGGCGCACATCGCACAGCACGGCCTGGATCTGCGCCTTGTCGATGATCTGCTTGAGCTCTTTGGAACGCAGCAGCGGCATCGTCGGCACGGTGACCAGCCCCGCCTTGATCGCGGCCAGCCAGGACGCGGCCATCATGGGGTTGTTCGGCCCGCGCAGCAGCAGGCGGTTGCCGGGCACCAGCTTCATGTCCTCGGTCAGCACATGGGCGATGCGGTTGGTCAGGGCGGCAAGTTCGCGATAGGTCATCGCGGCCGGCTTGCCGTCCTGCCGCCAGCGCAGCGCCACACGGTCGCCATGGCCGCGGTCGACCATGGCGTCCACCAGTTCGACGGCGCAGTTAAAGCGCTTGGGATAGGCCACGTCGGGGCCGTCGAGCAGGAATTCTGGCCATTGTTCGCCCGGGGGCAGATTGTCCCGGGCGAAGGTGTCGATGTGGGCGGATACTTCCATGAAAATTCCCCTTGGCTAGTGCGATGCGGTTTTCGATGCAAAAGGCAGGCGCTCGGTGGCCCTTTACGCCTTCAGCAGTTCACGGGCGATGATCAATTTCTGCACTTCCGTGGCGCCTTCATAGATACGCAGCGCTCTGATTTCCCTGTAAAGCTTCTCCACCGGCATCCCCGACACCACGCCCGCGCCGCCGAACATCTGCAGTGCCCGGTCGATCACGGTTTGCGCCGATTCGGTGGCCGTCATCTTGGCCATCGCGGCTTCGCGCGTGGTGCGCAGCTTTTGCACGTCGCGCATCCACGCGGCGCGATACGTGAGCAGCGCCGAGGCGTCGATGGCCGTAGCCATGTCGCCCAGCGCGGCTTGCGTCAATTGCAGGTCGGCCAGGGTCTGGCCGAACATGCGGCGCGACTTGGCGCGCGCCAGGCCTTCATCCAGCGCCCGGCGCGCAAATCCCAGCGCCGCGGCCGCGACCGACGCGCGGAAGATGTCCAGCGTCATCATGGCCAGCTTGAAGCCCTGGCCCGCGAGGCGCAGTCTTTCTCCAGCGGCCCGTCCGGATCCGGACCGGCGCCCACCGAACAGCCGGTGCATTTTCACGCCCGGGGCGCCAAGCCGCTGACGGAAACGCTGACCGACGGCGAGACCGAAGTGGCGCGAGTCATGCAGATCTGCAACGCCTGCCGCTACTGCGAAGGGTTCTGCGCGGTGTTCCCCGCCATGACCCGCCGCCTGGAATTCGGCAAGGCCGACCTGAACTACCTGGCCAACCTGTGCCACAACTGCGGGGCCTGTCTGCACGCCTGCCAGTACGCGCCGCCGCACGAGTTTGCGGTCAACGTGCCGCAGGCCATGGCCAAGGTCCGGGTGCAGACCTATACCGACTATGCCTGGCCGGCCGCGCTGGGCACGCTGTACAAGCGCAACGGACTGGCCCTGTCGCTGGCCACGGCGGCCGGCCTGGCGCTGTTCCTGGTCCTGGCGGTCGTGATGGCCGGGGGCCTGTTCCACGAGCCCATGGCGGGCAACTTCTACGCCGTGTTCCCGCACAACACGCTGGCGCTGATGTTCGGCGTGGTGTTCGGCTTTTCCATGCTGGCGCTGGGTGTGGGCGTCGTACGCTTCTGGCGCAACGTCAGCCCGGGGGCGGCGTCCGGCGCGGCGGTGGCCGAGGCCGCGCACGACGCGCTGCGCCTGCGCTACCTGGACGGCGGCCACGGCAAGGGCTGCAACAACGCCGACGACGCGTTCACGCTGTGGCGCCGGCGTTTCCATCACTTCACCTTCTACGGTTTCATGCTGTGCTTCGCGGCGACCTGCGTCGCCACGCTGTACCACTACCTGCTCGGCCAGCAGGCGCCGTACCCGATCCTGAGCGCGCCCGTGCTGCTGGGCACGGCGGGCGGCATCGGCTTGTTGATCGGGCCGGCGGGCCTGCTGTGGCTGAACTTCAAGCGCCACCCGCAGCAGGGCGACGCGGCGCAGAAGCCGATGGACCGCGGCTTCATCGTGCTGCTGTTCCTGACCAGCGCCACGGGCCTGGCGCTGCTGGCGGGCCGCGACGGCGGCGCGATGGCGCTGCTGCTGGCGATCCACCTGGGCGTGGTGATGGCGCTGTTCCTGACCTTGCCCTACGGCAAGTTCGCACACGGCATCTACCGGTCGGCCGCTCTGCTCAAGTGGTCCATCGAAAAGCGCCAGCCCAACAAATTGCAGCTCGGTTCGGACTGAACGGACCGGCCTTATCGCGATATGACGGCGCCCACGCAAGGCGCCGCAATCGACAACAACCCTGGAGACTTCAATGTTCCGCTCTAGACTGCTGGCGCGAGTTGCGCTGGCCGCCTGTATGACGCCGGTGCTGCCGGCGGCGCATGCGCAATCCTTCCCCGCAAAGCCGATCACGCTGGCCGTGCCCCATTCCGCCGGCGGCACGTCCGACATCCTGGCGCGCACGGTCGCCGCCGAAGCCGCCAAGACGCTCGGCCAGACCATCGTGATCGACAACAAGGGCGGCGCCAACGGCACCATTGCGGCCAAGCAGGTGGCCTCTTCCGCGCCGGATGGCTACACGCTGCTGCTGGCCACGGCCAGCACGCACGGCATCAACCCGTCGCTGTACTCCAAGATCAGCTACGACGCTGTGAAGGACTTCACGCCCGTCACGCTGCTGGCCACCGTGCCCAATGTGCTTGTGGTGGGCCCGAACGTGAAGGCCAGGAACGTCGAGGAGCTGATCGCCTACATCCGTTCGCAGGGCGACAAGACGAACATGGGTTCGGCGGGCGCCGGCACGCCGGGCCATCTGGCTGGCGAGATGTTCAAGAGCGCGGCCAAGCTGGAATTCACGCACGTCCCCTACAAGGGCGGCAGCCCCGCCATCACGGACCTGATCGGCGGACAGATCGACTTCATGTTCACCACCATCCCCGGCGTGCTGCCGCACGTGAAGGCGGGCACGCTGCGCGCGCTGGCCGTCACGTCGCCCGAACGCTCGTCCGCCATGCCCGATGTGCCGACAATGGCGGAATCGGGATTGCCCGGCTTCCAGGCGGTGTCCTGGCACGGCATCGTCGCGCCCGCGGGCACGCCGGACGCCGTGGTCGCCAAGCTCAACCAGGCCCTGAGCGGCGCGCTGGCCGCGCCGGAAGTGAAGCAGCGCCTGCTGGAAGAAGGCGCGCGCGCGTCCGGCGTGAACACCGCCGAATTCGGCACATTCATCCAGACGGAGATCGCAAGCTGGGCCAAGGCCGTCAAGGACTCCGGCGCCACCGCCAACTGATGTGGATAACGGCCCTTCGGGGCCGTTTTCTTTGGTGGGCGAAGGGACTCAGCCGCGCGCGGACGCCGTGCTAGGATGCCCCGCATGCTGACCGCCGCCTTGCTCACCTCGCTTGCCCTGGCCTCGGGCAACGCCGCCGACTATGACCTGCCGTGCTTTTATGCGGACAAGCTTCAGGGCGGATCCCTCGAACACGTCGAACACTGCGCCCGCGCGACGCAAGACAGCGTTGCATTCCGGCCAGCAGTGCTGAACCGCATGGACTTCTCGCGCGACGGCCTGTCCCCGGCGACGGCCAACGGATCCTGGCACTGGGTGCGGCCGGACGGCCGCGCCGTCGCCGTGGTCACGTACGACAACGGCGCCGACGACTTCGAAGAGGGGCTGACGCGCGGCCGCTGGCAGGGCGGCATGGCCTATTACGACACGCAACTCAAGCGCGTGCTGGCCACGCCCTACGACTGGGCGGACCGGTTCAGCGGCGGCCTGGCCGTGGTGTGCAAGGGTTGCCGCACCGAGCGCACGCCCGACGGCGAACACAGCTTTGTCGTGGGCGGGGAGTGGGGCGCCATCGACCGGCAGGGCAGGCTGGTGCTGCCCTTGCGGAACGACGCGGCGTCGCTGCGCGGCGAGGTCGAGGCGGCGCGCGCCGCTGCCGCGAACGCCGCGCCCTAGGCCCGTCTTCAGAACTTGTAGCGCAACTGGGCCAGCACGTTGCGCGGCGCGCCGTAGTACACGGAGTTGTAGTTGCCGATGCCGGAATAGTAGGTCTTGTCCAGCAAGTTGTTCAGGTTCACCGTCAGGCGCAGGTCTTTGTTGAAGTCGTAGGCGGCCATCAGGCCCAGCACGCCGTAAGCGTCCTGCTTGAAGCGGCGGTCCGCGCCGTTGACGGCCTGCGTGAAGTACGTGCCTCCCTGCCACACCACGTTGCCGCCCACGGTCAGCCGGTGCCAATCCCCGGGCAGGCGGTAAGTGGTGGCCAGCTTGAACATCTGCTCGGGCTGGGTGGTGCTGACGCGCTCGCCGGCCCTGTCCCGCGATCGGGCATAGGTATAGCCGGCATGCAGCTGCCAACCCGGCAGCAATTCGCCCGACAGCTCCAGTTCGACGCCGCGCGTGGTCACGCCAGGAACGGCCACGTATGCGGTGCCGCCGGTCGGCAGCTGCGCGCCGCTGGGGTCCAGCTCGGCGACATTGTCCTGCTTGAGCTGGAACAGCGCGATGCTGGCGTTCAGCCGGCCATCCAGGTATTCGCCCTTGGCGCCGATTTCATAGCTCTTGCCGGTCAGGGGATCGAGCTGGCGGTTGCTGGCGTCGAAGTTGAAGGCCTGGGGCTTGAAGACGTCGGTATAGCTGGCGTAGACGGTGTGATGGGCATCCACGTCGTAGGTCACGCCCGCGTATGGGATGAACTTGTTGTCGACCTCGGTGCCGTACTTGCCGGTGAAGCCGCTGCTGAACACCGAACTTTGGTGCCAGCTGTAGTCGGTGAGCCGCCCGCCCAGGATCACCGCGAATCGGTCCGTGGGGCGCAGCACGGTGGCGCCGTACAGGATCTTCTGCGAGACCTCGATGTCATGGTCCAGCAGCGGCTTGTAGACCGTGGGCTTGAAACTATTGTTGTTCCAGTTGAAGGCGTCGCTGATGAAGTGGTCGCTCAGTCCATCCTCGCGGTGCGAGGTGGAATGCGTGCGTGCGGCGTTGTAGCCAAAGACCAGGTCGTGGCGGCGGCCCAGCAGCGTGTACATGCCGGAGGCCTGCACGTCGATGCTGTTTTCGCGCGAATCCGTGTCGAACAGGCTGGCTTGGCCCAGGCTGTGGCTGATGCGATGCGTGGCCACGTCGATGAAGGAGCTGCCCATGCCGGCGATGAGCTCGCTGGATGAATAGTTCCGATGGCCGGCCGCCAGCTTCAATTGCCAGTCGTTGTCGAACGTGTGCGTGACGTCCGCGAAGTAGCGGGTGGTCTCGTGGTTGCGCCAGGTCCACTTGTCGGCGGGGTTGGTCGAACGCGAGAACGCCGCCTGCCTGCCGTCCGAGTAAAAAGCGGGAAGATGAATGTTGGACGACGCGTCGTTCTTGTTCTTCTGGTATTCAATGCCCATCGACGCCGTGGTCCTTGACGTGATGTCGGCTTCGACGATGCCGTAGAGCACGTCTTCCCGCGTCTTGGTGTATTCGATGTAGCTGTTGCTGTCATTGACGGCGGCCACCATGCGGCCGCGGACCCGTCCGTTTTCGGCCAGCGAGCCGCCCAGGTCCAGCTCGCCGCGATACTGGTCCCACGAACCCGCGCCGGCCGTGACGCTGCCCTGGAACTCGCGGGTGGGCCGCTTGCGGATCAGGTTGATGACGCCCGAGGGATAGCCTGCGCCGTTGACCAGCCCCGTCGCTCCCTTGAGGATTTCGACGCGGTCATAGATCACGGAGCTGCTGATGCTGTAGTTGTCGCGCACGTTGCCGCCGTCGCTGGACAGGCTGGGCAAGCCGTCGAACTGGAAGTTCTGGAGCTGGAAGCCGCGCGAATAGAAGGCGTAGCCTTCCGAATTGCTGCGCGAGACCGATACGCCGGGCGCCTGTTCCAGCGCGCCGGCGATCGTGGTGATGCCCTGGTCTTCCATCTGCTGGCGCGTGATGACCGTGACCGATTGAGGCGTTTCACGCATCGACAGGCGCATGCGCGTGGCGGAATTGGATTCGGCAACCGTGTAGGAACCCGTGCCTTCGCTGGGCGGAATGACGTTGCCGCCCGTGACCACCACGGGTTCCAGCGAGGCGATAGGGCCGGCCGAGGGCAGGGGGCGCACGCTCAGCACGCCGGTCGGCGTGACGATCAGTTCCAGGCCCGTTCCGGCCAGGGCCTGGCGCGCGGCCGCTTCGGCGCCGAGCGCGCCTTTCACCGACGCGGCCTGCTTGCCTGCCAGCAGTTCGGCGCTGGCGGAGATGGTGCGGCCGCTCTGTGCCGAGATCCGGCTGAGCGTATCCGCCAGCGGCGCCGCGGGCAGGTCATAGGTCTGTTCGGGCTGAGGCGCGGCGGCGGGCGCATCCTGGGCAAAGGCAGGCTGGGTCGGCAGGCAGGCGCCGAGGATGACGGCGGCCAACGCCGCGCCTCGGGTCAGGGGAAAATTCATGGTTGATAGGGTCCGGCGAGAAGAGGATTTCGGTTGCGTCACCAGTCATGACGGCCGCCGGGTGCAAATCCCCTCACTGCCCGCGTTTTTTTTCAGGCCGAATCCACCAGCGTCAGCCACGGCCCGTAGCGCTGGACCCGGACGGGCAGCGTTTCGCCCAGCGCCTGCAGCGCCCGGCGCGGATCGCCCAGCGGAAAGACCCCAAAGACGCGCAGCGCCGCGGCCTCGGGCGACACGCGGATCAGGCCAGGCTGGTAGGCGCGCAACTGCTCTACGACTTCCTCCAGCCGCGCCAGGCGGCCTGCGCGGCGTCTTCGCGCGCCCAGGCGCGGTCGCGGTCGAATGCCGCCGTGGCGGCTTGCTCCACGGTCATCGGAGTGCCGCGTTCGGGACGCACCGTCAGCGTGTCCCGCAGCGCGCTGGCGACCGAATAGGCGTCGAACTGGCTGACGGCCAAGCGGGCAGCCGCGGCCGCCACATCGCCATGGCGGGTGCGCACCACGAAGGGCCGGGCATCGGCATGAGCCTCGGCGTACAGGCCGCCCTGGCGCAGCACGATGGTGCGCTGCAAGTCGTCGTAATGCACGTCCACCGCTGAACGCGCATTCAGCGTCAGGACGGAGCCGTCGGACAGCGCGTATGTCCGGCGTTCGCCCGTGCGCGTCGAATAGGTGGCGGAAAGGCTGGCCAGCGGCACATAGCGGTCGGCAGCCAGCGCGCCAACGCCCACGCCGGCCATCAGCATGGCCAGCTTCAGCACGCGGCGCCGGTCCAGGCCGCTGGTCTGCAGCAGCGCAGTCCGGGCGGCGCGTGCCGGACCGGGAGCGTCGTGCGAGGCCGTGCGCAGCTGCGACATCGGCTGGCGCATGAGGCCGTCTACTTCAGCCCAGGCGCGCGCATGGTCGGGGTGGCTTGCCAACCAATGCTCAAAGCGCTGGCGGTCGCCGTCGCCGGCTTGGCCGGACGTCAGCAGCACGATCCAGTCGACCGCGCGCTCGATCAGCGCGTCGCCCAGGGCCAGGATGCCCTCGGCGATGCTTTCCAGGAATTGCGCGCGCGTTTCCAGCGGCGCGGCGCGGTAGGGGTCGAACGCGGCCTGGGCCAGTTCGGCCGCGCGCGCCACGTCGGCGGACGAGCCGGCGGGGTAGGCGGGTTCCAGGCGTTCGCCCGTGGCGGGATTGATGGCGTGCTGGGCAG
>ENA-OWLM01000321-OWLM01000321.1-metagenome-genome-assembly--contig:-NODE-321-length-18478-cov-10.756174_pt1 | contig 18478 bp, 12 predicted proteins | sample MGYA00245349_ERZ651102 | MGnify/ENA primary metagenome ERZ651102 (study PRJEB26857, sample SAMEA4031759) | metagenome | biome: human; feature: oral; material: saliva | place: Philippines | collected 2014... | reverse complement strand
AGGCAGCCTGCTTGCCGTCCTTCTCGTAGAACTCACCGTTCTTGGTGTAGCCTGCATCTTCCAGAATCTTGGATGCAGCAGCAGCATCGTTGTTCGGGGTCGGGTAGGTGTCCTGGTAGTACTCGTTGAAGGGCATGTGAATCATCGAGTTGGGAAGCTTCTCTTCGTAATCCAGGCCCTGGAAACGAACCTTGGCGAGAGCCTCACGGTTCAGACCAGTAACCACAGCGCGGCGCAGAGCAACATCCTGCATGCGGGCGGGGTTCATGGTCACGCCACCGGAGAACAGGCGAGAGCCTCGGCGGATCTCGATGTTAGCAACGTCCTTGAGCTCCTTGTATGCGGAAGCGGTGGTAGCACCAATCGCATCAAGCTCATCGTTCTTGAATGCCGCGCGCTCAGCAGCGGGATCCATCTGACGGAAGACAATGCGCTCCAGAACGGGCTTCTCGCCCCACCACTTGTCGTTGCGGGTCAGGGTCAGGGTCTTCTCGGTCGAGTTCCAACCACCTTCAGCAATGGTGAAGGGGCCAACCCAGTACTCGGGGTGCGGCTTGTCAACGAAACCAGTGTTGAAGAGTTCCTTGTCCAGCAGAGCCGGGTGCACAATGCCAGCGAAGAGGGTATTCAGCGGGTAGTAAGGTGCGGAGAAAGTTACCTTCACCTTGAAGTCATCACCGTCGCGCTCCACGGAAGCAATGCTGCTGTAGATGCCGCTGCTTCCGACCTTGTAGTCACCATCGGTGCTCTTGAGGATGTTCCAGGTAGCCTGCAGAGCCTTGTAGTCGATGGGGGTACCATCGTTGAACTTAGCCTGGGGGTTCAGCTCAATGGAGACGACGGGCAGACCGTTTTCTTCGGCGACATCGAAGCTCTTCGCAAACTCGGGAGCCAGAGTGCGCTTACCCAGGGGGTCACCCTGCCACAGGCCTGCGTAAGCCACGGGGCTCATAGCGGTCTGGGTGTACAGGGAGTTGCCATCCGCGCTGAAAAGGTTGAAGTCCGGACCAATACCCGGAATAGCCAGGCGCAGAGTGCCGCCATCCTTCAGCTCAGAAACAGCGGCCTCAGCAAGGTCATAAAGCTCCTTGGCATCGGTGCCCACGGTTGCACCCTTGGTGGTTGCCTTGGAGTCCTTGGACGAGCCGCACGCAGCCAGTACGCCCACGGTACCCAGTGCTGCAGCGCCACCGAGAACGGTACGACGGTTCAGGATGAAATTCTTCTCCATGAGAGTGTCCTCTTATACGTTTGACCCTCAATAATCCTGCAGGAAAGCGTCAAGGGTTCCCTGCTCATGCGCCGCAATTAGGGTGCGGTGAGCGATGAATTAGTGCCGGTCTATGAATGTGTTCCTTGAGGTACGCCCCTAGCGGCGCACCCACAGGCTTAATTATGGCTTACTGCCAGCAGGAAAGCTCTTCCATAAATATTCATATCTTGAATGGTGAGAAAGGTTACGCCTAGTCAGTGCAGTTTTTCCTGTTTTCTTGCTGGTTTCAGTGCCTAGCGCCACATTCTGCGGCTCGCACCGTCTCACTAGGTGACAATCTCGAACAACGTACAGCCCACCAATACCGGGCATAAAAAACCCGAGGGGCGAATATTCAACGAATATTCGCCCCTCGGCACACATGCGACTTATTCAGCCGACTCTAGAGCTACACCGTAGCGGCCTCAGCCTCCGGGAAGTAGCAAGCATAACCGTGATCCTGGCCCTCAACGGGGGTCAGTTCCGGCATCTCCTCCAGGCAACGACGCTTCTTGTCCTCAGGCAGCAGCTTGAAGACCGGGCAACGGCTCGAGAAGCCACAACCCTTAGGCGCGTTCACCGGAGTGGGCAGGTCGCCCTCAAGCATAATGCGGTGGCGCTTTGCCTCAACCTCGGGATCCGGAACCGGAATCGCCGAGAGCAGTGCACGGGTGTACGGGTGGATCGGGTTGTCGAACACCTGGTCGACGTCACCAATCTCAACAATACGACCCAGGTACATCACTGCAACGCGGTCGGATGCGTGGCGAATCACCGCGAGGTCGTGAGCAACCATCAGGTAGCTCAGGCCCAGGTTTGCACGCAGCTCCTCCAGCAGGTTAATCACACCAGCCTGGACGGACACGTCCAGTGCGGACACCGGCTCATCCAGAACCACGAGCTTGGGGTTCACAGCAAGCGCACGAGCAATACCGATACGCTGACGCTGACCACCAGAGAACTGGTTCGGGAAGCGGTTCACGTGGTCAGGCTGCAGACCCACAATGTGCATCAGCTCGATGACGCGCTTCTTGATGTCTGCCTTGTTCATGCCCTGGTTTTCCAGCGGCTCAGCAAGCACCTCGTAAACGGTGAAGCGCGGATCCAGAGCACCGGTGGGGTCCTGGAACACCATCTGCTGGTTCTTACGCAGCTCAAGAATCTCACCTGCGGACTTGCCGTCCTTGGTGGAGGTTCCGTTGATCAGAATCTCACCGTCGGTGTTCTTATTGAACTCCATGATTTCCAGCAGGGTGGTGGTCTTACCACAACCGGACTCACCCACGATGGAGAAGCACTCGCCCTCACGAATATCGAAGGACAGGCCGTTCACAGCCTTCACAGTGCCCACGCGGCGCTTAATCAGCGCACCCTTCATGAGCGGGAAGTGCTTCTTGACGTTGCGGACCTCCAGGACGGGGGCACGCTCCTCACGCGGAATACCGTCGTACTTCGATACCGGGGGCTCCGGAACCGGGTACAGCTCGTCTGCGGTCTTACCGACCAGCTCCTGAGAGATGGTGCAGGAGGAGTAGTGGCCCTCGCCAACGCCTTCCAGCAGCTGCAGATCGGGCTCGCCGTTGGAGTCCTGGCAGCACTGGCCACCGCTTTTAGCGATGGGGCAACGCGGGCGGAAGGAGCACGCGGTCACCGGGTTAATCAGGTTCGGAGGGGTACCCTCGATGGGTACCAGGGAGACCTTCTCGGAACGGTCCACACGCGGGACCGCACCCAGCAGACCGATGGTGTACGGGTGGGAGGGATGCTTGTACAGGTCCTCTGCCTTCGCAATCTCCACCGGCTTACCGGCGTACATCACCAGAATGTCGTCAGCCATACCAGCCACAACACCGAGGTCGTGGGTAATCATGATGGTCGCTGCGCCGGTCTCTTCCTGAGCCTTCTGCATAACCTCCAACACCTGCGCCTGAATGGTCACATCCAGTGCGGTGGTGGGCTCATCGGCGATGAGCACGCGGGGGTCATTCGCAATCGCCATAGCGATCATGATGCGCTGACGCATACCACCGGAGAACTCGTGCGGGAAGGAACGCAGGCGGTCAGCCGGCGAAGGAATACCCACCATACGCATCAGTTCGATGGAACGGTCCTTGATAGCCTGCTTGCTCATGCCCTTGTTGTGGACCTTGAGCACCTCAGCAATCTGGTCACCAATGGTGTACACGGGGGTCAGCGAGGACAGCGGATCCTGGAAAATCATAGAGATTTCCTTGCCGCGGTATGCGCACATTTCCTTATCGCTCAGACCCAGCAGCTCGGTGCCGTTGTACTTAACCGAACCGGTGATGTCAGCGGTGGTCGGGTGCAGGCCCATGATCGCCATGGAAGCAACGGACTTACCGGAACCGGACTCACCCACAATACCCAGGGTCTTACCGGGGTACAGGTCAAAGTTCACACCGCGAACAGCGTGCACGACGCCATTCTCAGTGTTGAAGCGGACGTTGAGGTCCTTAACGCTCAGAACGGGAGAGGTACTCATTAGTTCTTCGCCTCCTTTGCAGCGGCAGCGGGTGCCTCTGCCTTCTCGTTCTTCTTGGACTTCTTGATCTTACCGACCGACATCGAAGTCGGGTCGAATGCGTCACGCAGACCGTCGTTCATGAGGGCCAGCGGACCAACCAGCAGGAAGAAGAACAGAACCGGGAACCAGAACATGTGCGGCAGGGTGTTAATCTGCTGCGAAGCATCCGAAATCAGCGAGCCCAGCGAGTAGTTGGGGTACTTAATACCGATGCCGATGAAGGAGTAAGCGACCTCAGAGAGCACAGCGCCCATGATGCCGCTGGTGAAGTTCAGAACCAGCAGGGAGCCAATGTTCGGAACCAGGTGGCGCATCACAATCTTGAAGGGGTGCACACCCATGTAGCGTGCAGCCTTCACGAAGTCGCGGTTGATGAGGGACTGCGCCATTGCACGAATAACACGGGCGCTACCCATCCAGCCGAAGGCAATCAGCACTGCAGAGAGCAGAACCCAGGTGGGGACGCTCTTCTGAATCTGCTTACCAACCTGACCGTTAATCAGAATTGCCAGAATCAGCAGCGAGGGAACCATGATCAGGGTCTCGAGGATGAACAGCATAATCTTGTCAATCCAGCCACCGAAGTACGCCATCACACAACCGTAAACTGCGGAGATGAACACAGTGGCCAAACCGACGACCACACCAATCTGGAGAGAGGTCCAGACGGCCTCAGACATCATGGCGAACACGTCATTACCCGCGATGGTGGTACCGAACCAGTGCTCGGCCGAGGGGCCTTCACCCAGCGCCATGTAGTCAATGTCGTTGGGCTTGTACTTGGTCAGGTACTTACCGAACAGACCGAACAGACCCATGCCGATGAACACGCACAGACCGAAGACTGCAGCCTTGTTACGCAGGAAGCGGCGCAGAATAATAACGCTCTTGTTGATGACCTTGAAGTCACCGTTCTCCTGTACCACCGGTACGGAGGAAGTTGCAGTTACCTGACTCATGAGATCCTCACTCGGGGGTCGACGATGGTGGTAGCGATATCAGCGATGATCGCACCGACAGCGAACAGTGCAGAACCGTACGCGAGGGTCACGGTCGCAGCGTTCACGTCCTGCGCGGAAATGGAGTCAATCGACCACTTACCGATACCGGGCCATGCAAAGACGGTCTCGGCGAAGAATGCACCCGCAAAAATCATCGGAATCTGGTACGCGATGGACTGTGCCACGGGGATGAAGGAGACGCGCAGTGCGTGGCGAGTAATCGCCTGGTTACGGGTCAAGCCCTTAGCACGAGCGGTACGCACGAAGTCAGCGTTCACGTTATCGAGCAGGTACTGACGCTGTGCAATCTGGTAACCAGCCCAACCGAAGATGGTCATACAGAAGGTCGGCACGACGTAGTGCGCCGCCATATCCATGGTGATTTCCCAGAATCCGGTCAGACCCGGAGTCGAAATACCGGTCACATAGAAAATCTTCTCTCCACCATTAGCAACGGCGATGTTGTTGATAGTGGTCGCGCCCTGCTGCACCACGAAGTAAGCAACGGGAGCGGGGATGATGTAGACCAGGTAGGAGTAACCGGTGATAACACGGTCAGAGAACTTGTACTGGCGAGCTGCCGAGTACACACCCAGGGCAATACCAATCACAATCGAGAGAATGGTAGCCACCAGCAGCAGGCGGGTAGAAACCCACACGCGCTGGCCAAATTCCTGGTTAATGTACGCGCCGTTGGGGCTACGGCCCCAATCGAACTTGGTGACCACATTGGTCAGCCACTGAACGTAGCGGTCCCAGGGGTTCATTTCGGGATCAAGACCCAGGGACGCGAAGTTACGGTTCACCTGCTCGGGGCTAGGCTTCGGAACCTTTTCCTGCTCCAAGAGGGCAGGCTTCAGGGCAGTAACCGCTGCAAAGTAACCCATCGTGGTCGTAATAAAGACCATGACGAGGTACGTCAGCGATCGCTGGAGGATGTACCTAAACATGGGACGGTTCCCCTCCTTGTGTAGATGTCGGTGTTAAGGCATGTGTGTCATGCTGTCCTAGCGCACTGCTTCGTGATGACTGTCACTAGGAGCATATGTACTTTATCTTATATAGCCTGTAACACTTCCACCAAACCCACATTGGGCACTTTCACCCCTTAGAACAGCCTGTATGCAAGCTAAAAGGGAGCTGGGTAAAAAAATGCCCCGGAATACCGGGGAAAAGGGGCGGATTAACAATTTTTACGAAAATTTTACATCCGAACCATTTAAACCCAGATAGGGACGTAATAACCTTTTCGATAAGCGATTTAACAGGGCAAAACACCACGTAAACCCACCGTTTAAGGGACTAAACCAACAGTTCAAACCCCTAAACCAAGCGCTAAGGCACACCTCTTAAGCGCACTGGTTAAGGCAACGCAGCCAAAAGCGGCGCCCCGGCGCAAGCAAAATGCTTGCACCGGGGCGCCGTTTATATAGGAAGGCAACGCCTCCGTCGCACACCTTTTCGTTATCCCTCGTTCTAGGAACGCGGGGAGCCGCCATCCTCCGAAGAGCCTGCTTCCGGCGAACCCTCCGAGCTCAACGACTCATCAATACGAGTACGAGCAGAGCCATGCATGCTCTTCAGAGCCTGCGCATCCTTCGCCGCCATCTCCGGAGTAATCACCGGAATCGCACCGGTCGCCGCACGGGCAATATCAACAGCCGGCTCAGTCTCCAGGGTCGTCGCCAGCGCATCCTCACGAATGAAGAACAGAAGCAGCGTAGACACCAGGCCCAGCGGCACCAGGTACAGGAACAGCGGAATCAGCGCATCGTTATACGCATTCACAATGATGCCGTGCACCGGCTCCGGCAAAGACGCCACCAGCTCAGGAGTCAGAGACGAAGACGCATGGCTACCCGAAGACTGCAGCGCCTGCTGCGGCATACGCTCAGAAATCAGCGACGTCAGACGCGAGGTAAACAGACCACCCACCAGCGAGGCACCCACAGTAGCACCCACCTGACGGAAGAAGTTATTCGACGCCGTCGCGGTACCAACCACGCTCACCGGGAACGCGTTCTGAACAATCAGAGTCAAGAACTGCATGGACATACCCAGACCGGCACCCATCACCGCAAGGTACACACAGAACAGCCAGGTCGGAGTCTCAATAGTCACGGTCGACAGCAGGAACAGGCCCAGCGCCACAATCGCGGTACCGCTCGTCACATAACGCTTGTAGCGACCGGTCTTCGACACCACGCGGCCCGTCACAATGGACACCACCAGCATGACGCCCATCATCGGGATCATCAGCAGACCGGCAACCGTAGCGCTAACGCCCAGCGCCATCTGCAGATAAGTCGGGATATACTCCACCGCACCGAACATTGCCACACCCAGCGCCAGCGAAGCACCCAGAGTCAGCAGGAAGTTACGGTTCTTGAACAGGTACATGGGCATAACCGGCTCAGCCGCACGGTTCTCCACCGGGATGAACACCAGCGCAGCAACCACCGAGAAGACCAGCAGACCAATAATCTGCGGCGAAGTCCACTCGTACTGGTTACCGCCCCAAATCGTGGCAAGCACAAGCGCGCTAGTACCCGCCATCAGAATCAGCGAACCAAGGTAGTCGATGCTGTGCTTCTCACGCTCACGGAATGGGCGGTGCGGCAGCAAGAAAATCACCGCAAGAATCGACAGAATAGCCAGCGGCAGGTTCAGCCAGAACGCCCAACGCCAGCCCGGGCCCTCAGTAATCCAGCCGCCAATCAGCGGACCAGCCACCGACGAGAACGCGAAAACGCCACCGATAATACCCATGTAGCGGCCTCGGTCGCGGGGAGGAATCACATCAGCAATCACCGCCTGAGAAAGAATCATCAGGCCACCGCCGCCCAGACCCTGCAGGGCGCGAGCAAAAATCAGCCAGTTCATGTCCTGCGCGAGCGCGCCAACAATCGAACCCGCCATGAAAGAGATAATCGCAAAAAGCAGGAAGGGCTTGCGTCCGAACTGGTCAGAAAGCTTGCCGTAGACCGGCATCGTAATCGTCGAAAGCAGGATGAAAATGGTAATCACCCAGCTCATGTGCTCCACGCCGTGAAGCTCACCAACGATCGTGGGCAGCGACGGCGCCAGAATCGTCTGGTTCAGCGAGGACATGAGCATCACAATGACCAGGCCCAGGAACATGGCGCGGATGCGGTTTTTACTTTCCTGCTTAGCCTCACCGGCTGGCGGCTGAGGTAGATTCTTTTCCTCTGTACTCATCGTTTAATCCTTAGTTACGTTCAATATGTGTCTGCTGTGTATCCACCGGGTTGCTGATTCGGTTGCCCCGAATCGGTCGCCCTGATTTGGTTCCGGCGGGCTTTGTCGTTTGTAGTGGTGAACCGCCGCTAGATTGCGGGTCGACTCTGCTCAAAAAGCAGGAACTGGAAGGTCTTCACCGTCTGGCGGATACCGCGGGCGATATCCTCTTTGTCTTCCAGGTCGCGGGCAAACTCCAGCTGACGAAGCACCGCGGAGGCAAGCTGGACCTTTGCGCGCGATCGCTCGCGGAAGTGATCGGTCAGCGGGTCAGCCGGGTTTCGGCGCGGGAAGGGGCCGCGGCGACCAGCAGCATCAAAAGCCACCCAGTCGATGGTGTTCAGGTACTCGGTGAGCACCTGTTCGCACTTCATGTAGTGCATCTTCATTCGTTTCGCGGACTCGGGGAACTCCTGATAGGGAGCTCGAGGGTCCTTGCCCTTGGCGTAGTGGAAGCTCTGGAAAATGACCTCCCAGAGAAGGTGGGTTACACGAATGATCGTGTTGTCATCCTCGTGGGCACGGTCTGTTTCGAGGATTTCCTCGCTGACCACCGGTTCGCGCAGACCCAGGACGGCGTCCTCTTTGGAGGGGAAGTAGTTGAAGAAGGTACGCGGGGAGACACCCGCCTCCTGGGCGATTTCTTCAACGGTGGTTCCGCGCATCCCGTGTTCGCGGACGCGTTTGAGGGCTGCTTCGTGGATTGCCGTCCAGGTTTGTTCGCGGCGGCGTTCGCGAAGGCTCTGTTCCTTTTTCTGCATAACTGCAATTATTTCATCACTGCACACAATGCTCAAGTGCATTTTTGGCGTTAAGGCCCACAGCATAGCCAGCTAAGCTCCAGCCCCACACAAAACATCGGCATAATAGAGGGATGAACTTGTTTGCCCCCGCCTATCTCGATTTCCTGCCAGACTGGCTACGCCTCGCACTCGGCATCGCCGATATCCTCATCCGACTCGCAGCCCTCTGTTGGCTCCCCTACAACCGCAAACCCGTGGTTGCCCTGGGCTGGCTCATGGCCATCTTCTTCATCCCCTTCGTAGGGTTCATCGCATTCCTCGTCTTCGGCTCCTCGCGCCTGCCCGCCTACCGCCGCGCACGCCAACACGCCATGAACGACTTGATCCGCGAAGTCAGCGAGAACAAGCCCTTCCTCACCCGCACCGACGACCTCTCCGACCCCGCAAAGGCAGCCAGCCAGCTCAACTACACCCTGGGCTCACTCCCCCTGGTCGGCGGCAACCAATTCACCCTCCACACCGACAACCACGAGGCAATGGTCGCCATGGCGGAAGAAGTCGACCGCGCCACCAAATACGTGCACTTCGAGTTCTACATCACCGCCTACGACGAGGCGAGCGCAGTCCTCTGGGACGCCCTCTTCGCAGCCCACGAACGCGGTGTACAGGTGCGCGTACTCCTCGACCACATCGGCTCCCGCAAATACCCGTCCTATAAGAAACTCGTGAAAATGCTCAACGACTCGGGTATGCAGTGGCGCCTCATGCTGCCGCTCAAACCGTGGAAACTCAAGTGGCAGCGACCCGACCTGCGTAACCACCGCAAGGTCCTCGTCGTGGACGGACGCGTCGCGTTCTCCGGTTCGCAGAACGCTATTCACCGCTCCTACGACATGCCCGAAAACATCAAGAAGGGCCTGGAGTGGAAGGATCTGACCTTCTCCTGCACCGGCCCGATTGTTGAAGAGCTCAACGCCGTTTTCGTCTCTGACTGGTACTCCGAAACGAACCAGCTGATCCTGGCAGAAATTAACACCACCATCCCCTACTACAAGGATGGGATGCGCGCCCAGGTTGTTCCCTCCGGCCCCGGTTTTGAAACCGAAAACAACCTGCGCCTCATCAACTACTTGATCTACAATGCCGAGCGGCGTATCACCATCTGCTCGCCCTACTTCGTGCCCGAAGAGACCCTACTGCAGGCACTCACGAACGCCGCATACTCCGGTATTGAAACCACCGTGATTGTGTGCGAGAAGGGCGACCAGTTCCTGCCGAACATGGCGCAGCGTTCCTACTACGAGCAGCTGCTGCAGGCGGGCGTGCGTATTCTGCAGTACCCCAGCCCGACCGTGTTGCACTCCAAGTTCATGATGGTCGACGACGAAATCGCATTCATTGGCTCGTCCAATATGGACCCGCGTTCCTTCTCGCTGAACATGGAAGTGTCAACGTTCGTCATTGACCGCGGCATGGTCGCGATGCTGGATGAAGTATGCGCCGAATACGAGCAGGTCTGCACCGAGCTGCTGTACACCCAGTGGGCGGAGCGCCCGCGCCGCATCAAGATGGCGGAGAACCTCTGCCGACTGTGGTCATCGCTCCTCTAACATATTTTTCACACACACGAGGGGTCTGAGTTTTCATCCCCGCACTCGCTAAAGGATTATCGATTGCCCCTTCTATTCCGTAAAGCACAACGCAAATTCGCTGAACTCAGTGCACACGATGTAGCCCACCAAGTCTCCGCGTACACCTACGGTAATTTCTTGGTGCTGGCGGCGCTGCTGACCATCTACGACGCGAATGCTATCCTTGACGGCACCGCAATCCTCTACATTACGGGTACCGGTCTGACCACCTATATTGCCCACGTCATCTCAGAAATGCAGGAGTACCGGGTACTGCACGGCGGCACCCCTCCTCGTGAGTTTGTTAAGCATGCACTACGCAACGCAAGTCCCATTCTTGGCACCACCGTATACCCCGTAGTATTACTGGTTGTGGCCATGCTTCTGCCATCTGGTGGCAACTATGACATCATCTTCGATCTCACAATTATTCTCTGTCTGGCAACCGTGGTGTGGCGTATTTTTACCCTCAACTTCGTCATTGCACGATACCGCGGTGAACCAATCTGCTGGCGTACTGTCCGAAGCGCAGTATGGTTCACCCTCGCCATTATTACTCTTGACATTCTGAAGTACGCGTTCACTCACGCTGGTAAATAACCTCAAAGCTCCCCTGAAGCTCAGATTAACCGAGACCAGGGGAGCTTTCGTTTCCCTCTCACTATCGCAGGAGGCGCGGGCCACAAGCCAAAGCGGCACCGCATATTAGAACGGGGCAGCCCGTTAGAGCCGCTGCTGGATGCTACATCGGTTCGCCCGGGCCCACCAAACCGAAGGAGTACATCCACCACACGAAGAACTCCGTTGCAATGTAGAGAACCGTGCACAGGCTCAAGGTGATGATGTGGCGGCGGCGCGTCATGCTCAAGTAGCCGATAAACTCGCGGATAAAAGCATTCACCGCAAAATACACCTTCGTACGAGCCCCCGCGCCCCAGCATTCCAGGCCCAGCGAACGCGCCAGCAGCAATGCGCGGAACAGGTGGTAGCTGGTTGTTGCCACAGCAACTTTCGGGGTTTTACCCTCGGCAACCTCCGGCATCAGGGCGTACGAGAAGAGCAGGTTCTCGCGGGTGTTCGCCGCGCGGTCCTCCACAATAATGTCCCTCTCGGGAATACCGCGGGATACAGCGTAGCGAGTCATCGCCACTCCCTCGGGGATCTCTTCATCCGCACCCTGACCGCCAGACATAATCAGCTTCGAGCCGGGGTTCTTACGGTAAATTTCGATGCCGCGGTCGATACGACCCGCAAGCAGCGGAGTCACCTGATCACCAATGAGACCCGAACCAAGCACCACCACATAGTCAGCTTCCTGACGGAAATTTACCAGGTTCAACGCAGCCGCCACGGTAAAGCCCACCGCGTAGATGGTGAAATAGGTCAGCACTAGCGAAAGATAGAAATAAATAGTGCCCCACACGCCGCCCAACGGAACATTCTCCGCCGGACCGGGAGCAAAAAACGGCCCCACAATAAGAGCAACACCGGCAGCCAAAGCCAAAGAATTAGTGAGCGAAAAACCCTCACGAACAATAAGGCGCACACCGCTATAAAGGAAAAGGCCGGTCAAACCCAGAGGCGTAAAAATCAAAAGAATCGCCGGAATGATATCAATGAAGAACGCCAGCACCAGCAAAATCTGGTTCCCTGACTCAATCGCCGTTACGCCCAGGCTCATGCCCAGCAGCCCCACAGTCGCAACCAGCAACCAGCCGACAAACACACTACGGCGTTCCCGCAGGAAGAGGCAGATAAAGAGCACCAGCGAAAGCGCCGTCAGCGCATACAGTACCACCAACGGAATATAGAGAGAAGAATCAGGAGGAGGAAGAAGAAACTGCATAAATTGGGTCCCTAAAAATCGGTGAAGTGTGCGCCCGCTCAACAGATTGGGAAATTCAGAAATCCTTCACACAATTCTATCCCCGTCGCTGTGCATCTATCACTGCAGACCAGCCGCGCAAAAGCACACACAGAAAAGGCAAAAGGGCAAAAAGAAACACGCGACACCTCCGACATCGCATACCCTCGTATGCGGCGAATGTATCGCGCGTTCATTTCTACCCTGCACTAGTTTAGCGCCATAAACGGTTTCCCGTGTGGATTGAAGAAGGTTTAATCTGCAACCACTCCGGCGCGAGCAAGCGAACAGCCTTCGCACAACCAGCCAAAGCCTTAATAATCGACTCGCAACGCTGATTAAACTCACTCTGATGACGCTTATCCACAATCTGCCCCGGAAAATGGCGATGCATCTTCGACACAGAATCGCTACTCTCCTGCAAACCGTGGCCCGTATGACCCGGAACATGCTTCACCAGCACACGCTTCTCACGGATAGCCTCCGTCAAAGCACGCATCTGAGACACCACACGCTCATCCTGAATACCCTCAGAAACCCACGCCTCAAAAGCCCAACGGCTATGCGCCAAACGCAACACAAACGTCAACGCACCCAAAGAATCCGTATGAATAATCAGGCGGCGCGAACCGCTATGGAACACCGTATAAGCCGCCAACATCGCAGACAGCTCACCGGTCATAATATTCACGCCATCATAGTGGGCATGAAAATAGAAGCCGTCCTCACTCACGCCGGCGATACCCATACGGCCGCCACGCTGATACTTCTTATTGTGAGTCGAACGGAACGAACAATCCGTGAAAACGCTATAGTCCTGCAGCTGATCCAGCGGACGAGGGGTCAGTGCCTCCTCCACCATCTCATCCACAGCGGTACGTGCCGCACACACCTCAGCCTGCATCCGCTCATACGCGGGCGTGCCAGCAAGCTTCACATGCACTTCACCCAAAGAATGGTTATCGTACGGGTCCAGCACCTTCTCAAAGGCGCGGTACTCCATAATCCCCTTCAACTGGTCGCAATCACGGAAAAGATGCTTCAGATTCTTACGGTCAGCAGCAATCGTCACCAGGTTCTGACGGTACTGCTCAGGAACCACATCCCACGCAGAAAGCACGGCACGACCCAGCAGACGCGGATGCACCTCATCACAACACTCCATGAGGGAATGAACGTGAGTGAAAAGCATCGGCTCCTCATTCACCACAGTGCGGGTGCCGTCCTGCTTAGAAATAAAAACCACCGTCGACAACGCCGAATAACAAAAACCTTGCGCCTTACGATGCTCCTGAGCCACCGCAATCACAGCAACGCCCTGATCCGTGTACCCGGCAGGGTACGAGGCGCTATAGTCGGGCGCCTCCCAGGTCAGGGTGCATCGTTTGATATGCGCCGGTGAAAATCCCATGAGTGTCACCCCCCATGTGTGCCATACCGCGTCTCCTTCCATTCATGCGGTGTATCGTCCTCATTCTTTTATAGGTCGAAAAGAAAGGGGCACGCAAATATAAAACACCTTTTTTACAGTTAGCGAATGGATCACCGCAATTCCTCTCTCACGCCGGCACAGCACAAAACCCAGTACAGAACACAGCGCACAACACAGCGCGAGAAACCCCCGCGCATACCTCACCGAGGCGCGGGGAAAGGTGTACGGTAAAAGAGTCATATACGACGCGGCAACCGCCGCACCACCCCACAAGGAGAGCCCCATGATTGGTGTCTACGCCGGAGTATCCGTCAAGCCCGAGCACGTCGAAGAATTCCTCAAGACCATCGAACCGCTCGTGACCGCAAGCCGCCAGGACGAAGGCAACGTCAGCTACGACTTCGGTGCCGTCTCCGACACCGACTTCGCATTCATCGAGCGTTGGGAATCCCAGGAACTGCTCGAAAAGCACATGGGCACCGAACACTTCCAGAAGGCTGTCGCCGCATGGGAGCCGCTGCTCTCCTCCGAGCTGGACGTTCGCATCGTCAACTTCCGCTAAGCAACGTTAAATACCGAAGGTGCCCGGCACCCCTATGAGAGGGGTACCGGGCACCTTCATATTAAAAATCCTGGAGGCGAGCGCGGCTACTCGCGGCGCGCCTTCATGCTCGCCAGGTTTATCGGCGTTCTACGCCAACCTCCACCGAATCAAGCGTGAAACCATTCGTCGCGCTCACGCAATGCACCTTACCGCTATTCACCGACTTGCAGGTGTAACCGTACGCAGTCACCACCTGACCGGCAGGCAACGCGGTAATACCCTCGGTATTCACCGGCTCCGGGGTGGCGGTCTGACCGACCAGGCTCACCTCAGGAGCCTGACCCTGCACCATGTGCACGCGCTGCTGCGCCTTACCGGAGGCGGCATCCCAACCCTCCAGGGTCACGCCCACCAAAGCCTGGCAATCCACACCCGACGGGGTCACCGAGCACGCGACCTTAGAGTCCGGGCTGGTGAAACGCAGCGCCTCAACAGTCTTCGCCGAATCGCCCTGACCGAAAGTGCCGCCGCCGTACGCTTCAGCGAAAGTCAGCGTACCCGACAGCATGCGGGTCTGCGCCGGAATCAACGCCAGGCGAGGCTTCTCAACGCTACCGCCCTGCGTGAAGCAGGCACCCGTAATGTAGTCGCGGCCCTGCACCTTCGTGGCGCACTGATACCACTCAACACTCGCCGAACCGTCCTGGTTCTTGCGGCTGTTGAAGAGACGCACCGCCTCCTGAGCCTTCGCACAATCCGAACCGTCATACACGTAAATACCGGCAGAACCACCCAGCAGACTCGTCACACCGCAGCGGGTACCCGCATCAATAATGTTCGCGGAGCCGCTCGCGGAAGCGTATGCCGCCGCGTACTCGGCGTCCGTGCTCGGCGTATCGGTCGGGGTTGCTACAGCATCAAAAGTTGCCGGCGCATCCAGGCCGGCAGAAATCTGTACAGTATTCGGCTTCCAGGAGCCGTCCGCCGCCGTAAACAGGGTCTTCGCATCAACGGATGCCGAGGAAGTCGCGACCTTCATCGGTGCAGTTTCAGAATCATCAGCCTGCGGCTGAGCAGAGCAAGAACTCAAAGCGAGCGCGCCAATGCAGGCAAGAGCCGTCAGGGCACGACGAGTAAAGGCACGCTGTGCGCGTGCGGGCAGGGTAATCATGAGTGCGTCCTCGTGAGGGTTGCGAATTGCGTTGTGTTTGAGTGGTTGTGCTGAGTCGGTGAAGCGGGTACCTAAATACCTTCTTACACCCTACTGCACCGCAACTGACAAGGCAATACGCCGCACCGGGTATCCCACGACGGCAGACAAAGAAGCGGGCAAAGAACAGCGCCCCGCCCGCAGAAAAACTGCGGAACGGGGCGCCAGCCCATCAGGGCAAATATTAAATTCTCACACGATACGTGAGGGGCTTATGCGTCCTCGGGCAGGATGCGCACGCCGCCCTTATCAGCCGAAGCAGCCAGCATGCCGTACACCTTCAGGGCGTTCGACACCTGACGCTCACGCGGCTTCGTCGGACGCCACGGTGCAGCGCCCTTCGCCTCGCGGCGAGCAGCAAGCTCCTCATCCGAAACGTTCACACGCAGGATGCGGTTGTTCACGTCAATCTCAATCTCGTCACCGGTCTGCACCAGACCAATCGCGCCGCCAGCGGCAGCCTCCGGGGAGACGTGACCAATCGAAATACCGGACGTACCACCGGAGAAACGACCGTCAGTAATCAGTGCACACTTCTTACCCAGGCCCAGACCCTTCAGGTAGGAGGTCGGGTACAGCATCTCCTGCATGCCGGGACCACCCTTCGGACCCTCGTACTGGATGACGACAACGTCGCCTTCCTTCACGTTCTTCGACAGGATCTCGTACACAGCCTCGTCCTGCGACTCAACCACGAACGCGCGACCCTTGAAGTGGAACAGCTCCTCATCAATACCAGCGGACTTGATGATCGCACCGTTCTGAGCAATGTTGCCGTACAGGACCGCCAGACCGCCATCCTTGGTGTACGCGTGCTCCACAGCGCGGATGCAACCGTTCTCAGCGTCAGTCTCGTGGGACTCGTACTTATTCGCCGTAGAGAACGCCTGAGTGGTGCGCACGCCGCCAGGAGCCGCGAGGAACAGTTCCTTCGCCTTCTCGCTCGCCTTGCCGCCGCGGATATCCCACTCGTCCAGCCACTCGTCCAGCGAATCAGCGTGAACAGAATGAACGTTCTTGTGCAGCAGGCCGGCGCGGTTCAGCTCACCCAGCAGGGCGGGGATACCACCGGCACGGTGCACGTGCTCAATGTGGTACTTGGTGGAGTTCGGGGCGACCTTCGCCAGGCAGGGAACTTGACGCGAAATGCGGTCAATATCCTTCAGAGTGAAGTCAGCGCCCGCCTCATGAGCAATCGCCAGGGTGTGCAGCACGGTGTTGGTCGAACCGCCCATCGCCACATCCAGCGCCATAGCGTTCTCGAACGCCTCCTTGGTCGCAATGGAGCGGGGCAGAACCGACTCGTCATCCTGCTCGTAGTAGCGCTTAGCCAGCTCAACGATGCGGCGGCCAGCATCCAGGAACAGCTCCTTACGAGCAACCTGAGTAGCCAGGGTGGTGCCGTTACCGGGCAGCGCCAGACCAATCGCCTCATTCAGGCAGTTCATGGAGTTCGCGGTGAACATACCCGCGCACGAACCGCAGGTCGGGCACGCATTCTTCTCAACCTGAGCAAGAGCCTCATCGCTGACGCTATCGTTAACAGCCATCACCATGGCGTCAATCAGGTCGAGGCGGTGCTCAACAATACCCTCAATGCCCTCGCCGGACTCCATGGGGCCGCCAGAGACAAAGATGGTGGGGATGTTCAGGCGCATAGCCGCCAGAAGCATACCGGGGGTGATCTTGTCACAGTTAGAGATGCAGACCAGCGCGTCGGCACGGTGCGCGTTGACCATGTACTCGACCGAGTCAGCAATCAGATCGCGGGAAGGCAGCGAGTAGAGCATACCGTCGTGGCCCATCGCAATACCGTCATCAACAGCGATGGTGTTAAATTCCTTGGCGACGCCGCCAGCCTCACGAATCGCGCCGGCGACCAGCTCACCCATGTCCTTCAGGTGCACGTGGCCGGGCACGAACTGGGTGAAAGAGTTCGCGATAGCAATAATGGGCTTGCCGAAATCGTCATCGCCCATGCCGGTGGCACGCCACAGGGCGCGGGCACCAGCCATGTTACGGCCGTGAGTTGAAGTACGTGAACGCAGTTCTGGCATTGTTTTACCTTCCGTAGTGATGCAAGTACTGATTTTACGCGCGGCGTCCAACGCTCTTCAGCTCAGGGTCACTTTGGTTTCATGCATCGAAACGCGCACGAGCCTGCAACCGCCTATCGGTGGGAGGGTTGAGGCCACGGGGGTTGTGCCGGATCTGCGGCAGAATTGCCCCCTTTGGGGTAGATGGGGGACATCACCCCATTATGCCCCCTAATCTGGAATGAGCCCAGGTTGCGGGCGGCGATATTCAGTCGGCGAACGCACCGGGAGGCGGCGGGCTGCCGTGCCTGCCGCGTACGGGCCTCGCTGCGCATACGTAGCACCACATGTAGCACCGGCGCGGTTCGTTTCCAACACACTGATTTATACACGCTTTTATACACACTGAACGCTGCATACATTTCAGAAGGTTTCTATGACACAGGCACCCACCGCATCGCTCACCCTCACGCCGGTAACCAGCCCGGCAGGCGGTAAAGATTTCGCGTCCTCCGTCATCTACCAGGTGTACCCCAAGTCCTTCTACTCCTCGGCGGGTGGCGCCTACGGCGATTTGCGCGGCATCATCGAGAAGGTGCCCTACATTGCCTCCCTGGGCGTGGACATGGTGTGGTTCAACCCGTTCTTCGCCTCCCCGCAGAACGACAACGGCTACGACATCTCCGACTACTACGCCATTAACCCCGACCTTGGCACCATGGAGGACGTCGAAGAGATGATTGCTGCCCTCACCAAGCACGGTGTGGGCGTTATGTTTGACATGGTGCTCAACCATGTTTCGACCGAGCACGAGTGGTTCCAGCGTGCGTTCGCCGGTGAGCGCGAGTACTGGGATTACTTCTACATTCGCCCCGGCAAATACACCGAGGATGGTCAGCTGCGCGAACCGACCAACTGGGAGTCGAAGTTCGGCGGCTCCTGCTGGTCCCGCTTTGGCGAGT
>ENA-OWLM01000316-OWLM01000316.1-metagenome-genome-assembly--contig:-NODE-316-length-18770-cov-4.378787_pt1 | contig 18770 bp, 10 predicted proteins | sample MGYA00245349_ERZ651102 | MGnify/ENA primary metagenome ERZ651102 (study PRJEB26857, sample SAMEA4031759) | metagenome | biome: human; feature: oral; material: saliva | place: Philippines | collected 2014... | reverse complement strand
CCCCTCGCGCGTGCGCGCGTCCGGCGTTTTTCTGTTTTTTGCCTTCACCTCTTCACCTTTGTGGGTTAATCCTTTGATATACAGTAGAATATGTGTGAAGGTTTCACCTTCTTGTTCTTTACCTTGAATTGGTTCTAACTCTTTGAATAATAGTGAGATACGGGTGAAGGCTTCACCTCTCCGCTTTTTTCGCCTTGCCTTCACCCGATGACCGTCCGCACATTGGCGAAAGGATCGATTAGTGAGTGAACCGCGAATGGGGTGAAACTACCGCCGCACACGACGAGAGGTGAAGCCTTCACCTGTATCTTCTTATGCCACAGTTGTTTACGCTGATTTCGCTGCTGATCCCGAGAGGGTGAAACCTTCACACGTATTTATTTGTAAGTCAGCAGGTTCACCCCAAAAGGTGAAGAGGTGAAGGCAAAAAGTTGAAAAACACCTGACGCGTACGCGCGCGAGGAAAGCGAGCGGAAATGATGAAAACATGAGAAGAATGGGAAGGAAGTCGTCCACTTTGATGGAAGAGTGGCGGACTTTGAAAGCCGTGACGAGAAAACATTCGAAACGCAACACCAATCGAGCGAAGGGGCAAAGCCCGATTCCCCGGCCGCCGACAATAAAACAAAGAGAAGCCCTTTTGTCCTAAGCAAAAGGGCTTCTCTTTTGTTTTGCGCAAGTGTAGCGCCGATGTTTTCATTTCTTCTTAGCCGATGCTGTCGCACGATGGTTCAGCACGCGGTAGCGAGGTTTCTTGGCTTTCGCCATGAGTGCCTCTCTTTGGGTCTTTGCCTTGGCTTGAGCCAATTCCTTGCGGTTGTTTTCGCGCTGTTCCCATTCGACCGTCGTGTAGTAGCGACCGGTCATGGGGTCATAAAGTTGGAATTGGGGGATAGCGGGCGTTTCGTTGTCGAGAGCCTTTGCAGGAGTCGTTGCAGGCAACACTTGCGTTACTTCCACTTGAGCCACGCCGGCGCGAATCATATCGATTTGCTCTGCGGCAGCTTTCGAGAGGTCAACAATCGTGTTGGGGCGGTAGGGGCCTCGGTCCGTGACTTTCACCACTACGACTTTACCGTTTTTGGGGTTTCGCACGTGCAACAAGGTGCCGAAAGGCAGGGTGCGGTGTGCGCAAGTGAGTGAATCTTTGTGGTAAGACGAACCGCTGGCGGTGCGGCGACCGTGCCATCGGTCGCCATAGTAAGTAGCATTGCCTACCTTGGTGTTGTCATCTTGAGCATACATGGCCGTAAAAGCCAACAGCGAAAGGAGGGATACTACAATCTTTTGTGTGATGTGCATTGTTTGTTGTTTGCGGCAAGGCAACTTTCAGCACCTGCGAACAGATGGGGAAAGCGGCGCTCGCGCGAACGCGAGGAGTGCGGTGAAGTTCTTTGGCTTGAACTTACGGACGAACGGCAGTGGTCTGCGATTCATACACTCGGCCTTGCCATGTTAGCTCGGCAAAGATACAAAATGCCCTTTGCGTTGTATGCGATTTAACACCGAAAGCGGGAAATCAAGCAACTTTTTAACACGAAATGCTATTCTTGAGATTGCATTTTGGGGTGATAACAAAGGAAAAGTCCACCTGCGTGAGGTGGACTTTTCTTGTTAATCTGCTGATTTTGAAATCAGAAGGTCGATTAGGGGCGCACTTTGAGCGTCATCGGCGTGGAAGTGGCCGAAAATTCGGGGGCGAAGACCGATTGAACGGTGGCGATGCCGCCGTCAAATTGTCCGGTGCGCACCACAATGCTCTCGTCGGTGAAGACGTGTTTCCCCTTGGCGAGGTGCTCCACGAAATACTCGTTTTCGGCATCGCGCACCATGCGGTAGCAGAGCAAGCCATCGGCCCATTCCACTCCCGAGAAAGGTTCGCGCGGTTCCAAGCCGGCGGGGCGTGTCGATTTGAGCGAAACGTGATCGAAATCGCGGTCGGCGGTGAGGGTGTAGACCCAGCGCACGCGTTCGCCCACGCGCACTGCGTCGTCGGCCTTCGTCCATTTTTCGTCGCGCCACACCTCAAATCGGCGTTCGAGGCGGAAGCCGTTGCCGGCGGCCTGCACTTTGGCGGCGTCCACCTTGTAGCGGGCAGACACCGCGCCCCAAGCGAGGCCTTCGTTGGCGCCGGTCGACTGCGAAAGCAGGGCATAAGCGGCATCGGTTGTGGCACGCGACGTGTTCCACACCTGCGTGCGCTTCGACTGCAAGAGCCACAATTTCAACTCGTCGACGAGTTGGGCGTTGGCCGTGCCGTCAATCTTGGGCATTTTCGTGGCTAAGCGTTGCAGTGCCTCGATGGCAAAGGTTTGTGTCGGGATGCGGTAGCTGCTCCATCCGCCGAAAGCGCGTTCGGTGTCGAAGTATCGTCCCATTTCGGGTGACGTCACGGTGTGTTCGACCACACTTTGCAGGGCGTCGTGCGCCACCTTGTCGTAAGTCGTTCCGCTGAGCGCAATGGCTTGCGCGCTCTTGCCGTACATGGTGAGCGTTTTGTTCTCCGAAGCCAACTTTTTGCGGATATAGGCGAGCGTCGGCGTTTCTCGGCGCTCGAGGAGGCGACACACATATAGATAATTGTACATCCACTCCGGGAGAGAGTTGACAACCGTCTTTTGCTGCTTTTCGATGCGCTTCAACTCTTCGACCTCCTTCTTCGCCTCGGCGTACAAAAAGGAGAGTGCTCCGTTGCAGAGACCGCTGCCCGTTTGGTCTTTCGTCAAGACTTGGGCGCGAGCCAAGAGGACGGCGATCTGTGCGGTGATGTAGGGCGAGCCTTGCAGTCCCTTGAACCACGGCCATGAGCCGTCGCCGTTTTGCAATGCGCGCAGTCTGTCCGCGGCCGAAGCGCGGTAGGCTTGGATTTCGTAGTCCGACAGTTGGAGATGCTCGCGGAGTTTCGATGCCAGTTGGATGCCGTAGAAAGCCACCGCTTGGTCGTAGGCCGAACCGTCGACGATGCGCATCCATTCGGGCACCACTTTCGCCACTTCGGTGCGAGCATCACGGCAAGTGTCGGTCGTGAAGGTGGCTTTCACGCCCTTTTCGATTTGTTCCATCAGTTTGCGGCGGGCTTCGGCTTCCTTCGTTTGCAGCGATTCGCCGCGGCGCAACGTGAAGGGCACGGCGCGCGTCACCTCGATTTGGCGCGAGAGTACGGGAACGAGGTGTTCTTCGCCGTCGCCGAACTCATTATTATTGGCCGTCACGCGAACGAGCAAGCGTTGCACGCCGTCGGGAATGCGCAAGGCGAAATGGTCGGTGAAAGACTTGCCGTCGGCGAGGTTGAATTGGCCGTTGAAGGTCTTCAACACACGCTTTTGTTCGGCGTCTTCGAGCGTGAGAACGAATTTTCCCTGCGTGTCTTTGCCGCTGATGTTGCGCACGGTGATCGGCCAGTCGATTTCATCGCCTTCGCGCAGGCAGCGCGGCACGCTCACTTCGGCCGTGAGCTGTTTGCGCGCGGTGATTTTGTCGTCGAGTGTGCCCGAGTTGAGTTGCACGTCGTGGGCAAAAGCGTTGAACTGCCATTCCGTCAAACTTTCGGGCAGGGTGAAACGAAGCGTGGCCACGCCGTTTTTGTCGGTGCGCAGCGCCGGCATGAAGAAGGCCGTCTCCGAAAAGTTGGAACGCACCGGCGCCGCTGCCTTCTCGTCCTTGAGTTTCTCGAACTTGGCGCGGGTGGGCGCGGCTTCTTTTCCCATGGGTTGGGCTTCAAACGCGATGTCGAAATTGGCAACGCGCAGGGCACTAGCACCGACAAGCATCATCCGTTCACTCCTATAGTCGAACATGGAGTTGTGCCATTGTGTGAATTCCACCGAGGGAATGTCGAAGTGTGCCTTACCGGCCAAATTACCGCTGAGCGCCGGCAGATTCCAGAGCGGACGAAGGGCGTTCGCCACCGGGAGGTTGCGCAGGAAGTTGTAGTGGAACTTCCACGGCGATTCGTTTTCGCTCGTTTCCTCGCGACGCTTCTTTTGCCGCATCAGCGCATCGAGCGAAGCGTCGTAGAGTCGCGCCATCACGTTGGCTTCGGCCGGTTGGCCGTCGGGGTGGGTCACGGAGAGCGTCCACGTTTCTTCTTGTCCGGGGGTGAGTTGTGAGCGGAAAGTGTTCCATTTCATCAACAAACGCTTGTCCGGTTTCGGGCGTTGCACGGTCACTTGCTCTTCGTGGTGCACTCCTTTTTTCATATAGGCCACAAGCGCCTTGGCCGCATCGCCGTATGCGGCCTTCCACTCCACGGGGAGGGTAGTGCCGGCTTGTACGTCGATGATGCGGTGCTCCACGAGGCCGCCTTGTGTGGCCACCAAATCAAAGACCACGGTGGCCGTTTCGCCAAAGGTGAACGTGGCTTTGTCGCCGCTCTTCTCCTCTTTTGTGGTGATCATCGGTTTTTCTTCGGCCGGTTCCTCCTGCTTCAGGTTCACATAGGTCGAGCGGCGCGTTTCGTGCGTCTCGCCGTCGGGGGCGGTGGCCGCGGCGTTGACCGACAGGCGGTAGTAGGTTTTCAAATCGGCCTTCATTTCGACCTCGAAGTCGAAACGTCCCTCGTCGTCGGTGGTGGTCACCCCCTTGCCGTTGAGCTTTTCGTCATTATCCGTCTCTTCGTTCGTCCAATACCACACTTTGTTCAACTCCCAGTCCCATTTGATTTCGGCATTGCGCACGGGCTGTCCGTTCATCGTGAGCACACGGCCGCGCACTTTGACGTGGTCGGTCGAGTTGAGGGTAGAAGAGAGGGTGTCGAGCTTCACTTCAAATTTCGGACGCTGATATTCCTCCACCTTGAAGTCGAGGGTGGTGGCATTGTAGCCTTGCGTGTTCATCGACACGGCGAAACTGCCCGTTCGGCAGTATTGGGGGAGGGTGAATTCGCCCGTCGCCACTCCGAACGCGTCGGTGGTGACGGTCTGTTCGGCCATTTTCTCGTGGCGGCTGTCGAGGAGTTTCACCGTGGCTTTGACGTTCGCTCCCACCTTGTAGGTATCGCCTTCGCGGGCATAGACCAAAGCGGAATACTGCACGCGTTGTCCCGGGCGATAGAGTTGTCGGTCGGTGTAAAGTTGGCAACCTCTTTCGGTACGCATCACCGGGTCGCGGTAATCGCCGAGATGATAGTCTTGATAGCGCCGCTCGGGTGGGATGGTCGCAATCTCTTTCTCGTCGGTAATGGGCTGTCCGGTTTTGTTGTCGACATAGGTGCGCTGTTTCTTGTCGGGTGCGGTCTCCAAGAGGAAGAGCGTGCCGCGCGAAACCGTCACAAGTTCGCGTTCCACGAGTTTGTCGTCTGCCCACAGTTCGGCCACATAGATGCCGGCAGTGGGCGTTCGGAACTCAATGCTGTCCGTCGCCGTGCGATGGGCGGGTAGTGCCGGCAAGTCTTTGCGGAGGGTCAGCGCTGTTTCGTGAGGTACTTGTGTGACGAGCTTGCGCAGTTCTTGCTCCCCCATATATCCCTCGGGGTCTATGCCGTAGGCGCGCAACTGCTTGAGCGAAGCGTCCACGCCTTTGAGGCGAATGAAGTTGATTTTCACTGACTTCAGATTATTCCAAGCGAGCCGTGCGCGATAAGTGGTCGTGGGATAGAAGGCATTGCCCTCCGTCTTCAACTCGGGCGACGACCAGTCGACCTGAATGGTCGGTTGCTCCACGTCGGCAAGGAAGTTGTGCAGTTCGGCTGCGGCCTTTCCGTAGCGTTGCTCTCCTGCTTTGGCCAGTGCGACGGCTTCGTCGAGTCGGTCTTTGCGCAACAGTTGACAAAGACGCGCAAGTGTTTCGGTATTCTCGGGGAGTTTCTCGTAAGACTTGGCCACTTTTCGCAAAAACTCCTCTTGTTTTTTAGGCTCGATGAGCTCAGCCATATCGAGCTCTGTGCGCAGCGCGGCCAATTCCTTTCCACTTTGTCGGTAATAAGCGAGATTGCGTTGCAGCACCTCCCGCAGCTCTTCTTTCTTGATGGGCCGGAAATAGTTGTCTTCGTAGGCGTTGACGAGCGTTTCGGTGAACACACTGAGCAGATCGTCGTTGTAGGTGGTTTTGCTGTCCGCCCCGAATTGGAAGAGCGTCGCGTAGTCGCGGGTGCGTGCCGCACCGAGCAGTGCCGTCTGTTGCACGGATTCGAGGAGCAAGTCGTGGGCTTTGCGCACCGCCGCGGTGTCATTGTAGCGCCACGAGGAGCGGGCGCGCTCGGCATAGAGGCGTCCCAAGGCGTTGAGCCAGAGGGCGCGTTCAACGGGACGCTGTTCTTTGGCCAATTCTCGTTCGATGAGTTCGCGCATCACCGCACCACTGTCCGGCGCAATCTCTTGTTGCATCACCTGTTCGGTGAAGAGCGCGCGCAGGAGTTGGGCGGTGTTGCCCGATCGGAGGGCTTCTTTGCGTATGAGTTGGAGTGATTTCAGCGCCGTCTTGGGTTGATCTTTTGCACTCGCCGCTTCCACGTCATTCCACCACCGGGTGAAGTGCTGGGCGGATGTCAGTTGAGCCAGACAAGAGGCACAAAGCAGCGTAAAGAGTTTGGTATTCATGGGCATTCTGTACTGTTGAAAAAACAAATTTATATTTTTACAATGAGTTACCGTGCATTTCTCGTGCTTTTTTCTGCTGCGAATGTTAATTGTGTGCGGAAAGGTGCGAAACAGTCGCCTGCGATGTTTGCTCCCCTTTGGGGAAATTGTATCTTTGTACACGGTTCTACCACCGCGAGGGAAGGTTCTTGCTTCGCCTTTCGCGCCGCGCAAAGTAATGTGTCCGATGGGACTCGTTTGTTGTGCTGACGTATCGGGCGATCGTGCATTTCCTCGTTTCCTATTCCCCCAACTACAAAGTTCCTACACATGAACGATAAAATGAAGCAGTTTCTGCCCCCCGTCGATCTCGAGAAAATGAAAGCCATTCTCGATATCGAGGAGCGCTTTGTCACCGGAAAAATCACCCTCGAGGAGGGTCGCGAAGAAGTGGCGCGTCGCGTCGGTTCGCTCCGTCCCTATCATCTCGCCTTCATCGAACAAACGATGACCGAGCACACCGAAGATGAGTGCATTCGCGAGAACATGGCGCAAAAAATCAAGCTCTTCGAGGGCTTTATGGACTATTCTCGTCCCGAACTGCCCGAAGATCACCCCATTGCTCACTACTATGCTGAGAACGACGAGTTGAAGCGCCTGTTGCTTCAGGTCGAAGATTTGGTACAATACCCGGTCATCAAAAATCAGTGGATCGATCTGATCGAACGCATCAACGAATATCCCCTGCACTACAAGCGCAAGCAAAATCAGCTCTACCCCGTGCTCGAACAGAAGGGCTTCGACCGCCCCACCACGACGATGTGGACCTTCGACGACATGGTGCGCGACCACATGCGCGAATGTCGCCGACTCCTCGATGCCGGCGACGACGATGCCTTCGTGGCCGAGTGCGAAAAGTTGATCTACTACGGTCGCGATTTGATGGACAAGGAGGAAACTATCCTCTATCCCACTTCGTGCGCCATGATCAGCGAAGAAGAGTTTGCACAAATGAAGGCCGGCGATCACGAAATCGGTTACGCCTATCTTAATATTGAGGTCGACCACCGCAAGGCCGCTGCAGAAACAACGGCTCCCACTGCGCCCGCCGAGGGTTTCGCCGCCGATCTGGCGCAGTTGCTCTCGAAATACGGTTACTCGACCGGCGCCAACGAGAAACTCGATGTGACCACCGGTAAACTTACGCTCGAACAGATCAACTTGATCTATCGCCACATGCCCGTTGACCTGTCGTTTGTAGACGAGAACGAACTGGTGTGCTTCTACAGCGACACCGATCACCGCGTGTTCCCGCGCAGCCGCAACGTCATCGGTCGCGAAGTGATGAACTGCCACCCGCGCAAGAGCGCCCATGTGGTGAAAGAAGTGATCGACAAACTGCGCTCAGGCGAACAAGACAAGGCCGAGTTCTGGATCGAGAAGCCCGATCTCTTTATATATATATTGTATGTCGCCGTGCGCGACGAGCAGGGCCGCTTCCGCGGTGTGCTCGAAATGATGCAAGACTGCACGCACATCCGTTCGCTCAAGGGGTCACGCACCTTGCTCAAGTGGGCAGACGAGACCGGCGTGCCGGCTGAGGCTCCTTCGACACAGTCGCCCGCCGCTCCTGCCGCCCAAGAGCCGGTTCGCCCCGTCGTCAGCCCCCATGTGCAACTGCAAACCGAAGTCGAAACCCCGGCCGCCGGCATTTCGCCCGAGAGCATCACAGCCCAAACCCGCTTGGCTGATTTGCTGGAGCAATATCCCGATTTGAAGCAACGACTCACCGAGATTTCTCCGCTCTTTGCGATGCTGCGCACGCCGTTTGGCAAGATCATGGCGGCCAAGGCCGATGTGCAAAAGATGAGTGACCGTTCCGGCGTGAAACTCGAGCGCCTGCTTTCGGAACTCAAGCGCATTGTCGGCGAACTGGCCGGCAAATCTTGATTCCGTCGCTTCTTTCTCCTACCTGCGCAGCCGTTGTTGCCACTTGAAGTGCCGTTCGCATCCCACCGCTTTGCGCCGTTTTCGCTCGTTCTGCAACGGGCGAAGATGCCGGTGAGTGTGCCGCCTCAAAGCGACGATGCGCTTTCGCTCGGTGCCCCATCAGGTGTGAAAGTCTTGCCCTCTGCGAGTCTTTCACACCTGTTTTTTCTGCGGGCACGCTTCTTTGCTCCTTTGCAGCGCAACGACGTGCGTCTTCCTTTATTATATAGAAGAAACATCGTGCAGTTGCTTTTACCCTGTTTTGCACTTGGCGTGCATCGGCGCGCACAAGCTATTTTCAGTTCGCTTCTTCCTCGTTCAGAGAGGGCAATGTCCGTTAAAAGAACGAATGAAAACCACCTATCGCAAAAAATATTGTACCTTCGCAACATGGAATTTATCATCCCCTCAATCGATCGTATCGACGAAACCGCGCGTCAATTTGCCGCTGCCGCGCAGTTTGACGACAAGCACCGCAACGTCTTTGCCTTTTATGGCAAGATGGGAGCGGGCAAAACCACATTTATCAAGGCGCTCTGCGACGTGCTCGGCGTTGATGACGTGGTCAATTCGCCCACCTTCGCCATTGTCAACGAATACCACAGCGGCGTGTTGAACGGTCCCGTCTTCCACTTTGATTTCTACCGCATTAAGCACGTAGACGAAGCCTTCGATATCGGCACGGACGACTATTTCTATTCCGGTTCGCCGTGTTTCATCGAGTGGCCGGAACTCATCGAACCGCTCTTGCCCGACAATGCTGTGCGTGTGGACATCGAGGAACTGCCCGATGGCACGCGCCGCGTCGTTTTGGCCGACTAAGGTGCACCGTTTCCGCCCTTCCTTTTTCTAATCGTGTGCAGCCTTTCGGCGCAGCCCACGCTTTCTATCCTCAAACCCCTTTCCATGAAAAGATTTTTCTTTGCCCTGTGCTGCATGGCCGCGCTGACTGTCGGTGCGCAGACCACTCCGACCCCGATGCCCAACCAAATTGTGGAGACTCTTCGTGTGTCGCAGCTCAAAGAACTCACTCCGGCACAGAAACCCCGCGTGACGAAGTTGGCGCTCACCGGCACGCTCACCGCTCGCGGCAATAGCGACTTCCGCCAACTGCGCGATCTCTGCCCTCAACTGCGCGAACTCGATCTCAGCCAAGCCGATGTGACCGAGATTCCCGACAATGCTTTTCTCGGTTGCAGCAACCTGCGCAAGATCATCCTCCCGACGAAGCTCCGTAAAATCGGTTATCAAGCCTTCTTGGGATGCCGTGGTTTGACGAGCATCTCCTTCCCCGCCGGTTTGGAAGAGGTGGGATCGGGCGCCTTCAACGGCTGTACTCGTTTGCGCGAGGTGCATTTTGCCGGTGCACAGCCGAAAGTCGTCGGCTTTGCCGCCTTCAACGGTGTCCCCGCCCAGAATCTTCCCACCGAAACCGACGCTTTGCGCGAAAAAGTGCGCACAGAGAAATATTCGCTCGTCCCGCTGCCCGCTCAACTTGAGGAACGTGCCGGCGCCCCCTTTGAGGTGGCACGCATTGGCCGCATCGAGGCCGCTCCCGCCCTCCACAACGAAGCCGGCGTGGCCCGTCGCGTGCTGCGTGAGCGCACTGGAGTGAGCGTATTGCGCGGTGGTGCCGCCTTGCAACTCTCGGTCGACACTGTCGCCGTGAGCAATGCCGAAGGCTACACCCTCACCGTCGACAAAAAAGGCATTCGCATCGTCGGTGGTTCGCCCGCCGGAGTCTACTATGGACTCATGACGCTCGACCAACTCCTCGCCGCACAACCCACGCAGCTCGCGCCGGTGTTCATCGCCGATGCCCCCCGCACCCGCGTTCGTGAGTTGATGGTCGATCCCTGCCGCACCTTCATTCCGTTTGCCCGCCTGAAGCAGATTGTCACGGAGATGGCGCGCTACAAGTTCAACGCCCTGCACCTCCACCTCGTGGACGATCAGGCTTGGCGCATCGAGATCAAAAAATATCCGCGCCTCGTTGCCGAGAGCAGCACGCGTCCCGCCATGGACGACATGCTCTATTCCAGCCCCGGTTTCTACACGCAGGCCGAAATGAAAGAGCTGGTGGCCTTTGCCGCCGCCCACCATGTGATGGTCATCCCCGAGATCGAAATGCCCGGTCACGAGGTAGCCGCCATTCATGCCTATCCCGAACTCACCCCCGGCGCGAAGAAAGTACCCATTCGCACCACCTGCGGTGTATCGAACGAGTTGCTCAACCCTGCTTCGGAGTTCACCTACCAATTCCTATTCGACGTCTTCGACGAACTGGCCGAAGTATTCCCCGCTCCCTATGTTCACCTCGGCGGTGACGAAGCAGGTATGCCTCCCCTCGATTGCTGGACGAATGATTCCTCCTGCAACGCGCTCAAAGACCGTTTGGGCATCACTTCGCGCGACCGCAGCGAGAACTGGCGCTTGCAGAAGTATATGTTCGACCGCGTGATTGAGCACCTGCGCGACAAACTCGGCAAAACGCCCATGTTCTGGTACGAAACGGACTTCAAGGAGATTCAACCCGGCTGCGTCACCTTCGCTTGGCGCAACGGTTTGACGGCCAAAGCCCTCGAAGCCGCCGAACGCAACAACGTCAAAGTGATGCTCTGCCCCGGCGAGCACTGCTATCTCGACTATCCGATGGCCGGCGGTGACCTGCCCGAAGTCAACTGGGGTATGCCCGTCACCTCGCTCAAGCAAACCTATGCCCTCGATCCCGCTTGGGGACGTGGCAAGGAGTTTGAAGACAAATACATGTTCGGTGTCACCGGCACCTTGTGGAGCGAGTGCATGCCGCGTCCCGAACGCATCTTCTATATGGCCTTCCCCCGCGCATGGGCGCTGGCCGAAGCCGGTTGGACACCGCAAAATCGCCGTGACTATACCGACTTCTTGCGCCGCCTCCGCCTGGTGATGGCTGATTATCAGCTTCGCGGTCTTCCCGCTTCCAACAAATTCTGAGCGTCGCTCGTCGTTGGTGAACGCCCCGGCTCGAATCCGCTGTTTCGCCTCTCCCGTGTGCGAATTCATCTTCGACGACAGTCTCCCTTTCTCCCCGCCACCTTCTCGTGGCGGGGATTTTTTGCTGTGGAAACTTCCGACGCAATGCACAACAGAACCACCGGAAGGAACAAAACGCAGTAGATCGGTTTTCATTGAAAGCCGCGCGAATTGCAAATCCCAGTAGTACAAATACCACTTTTCGAGTCCGTTTTTGTGCATAGATCACAAAAAAGCGCTGATTCATTGCATTTTCCTGTTTGTAATGTTGTCAAATTCTCGCAAAACGCTTAACTTCGCGACATGGCAACATTGTTTTGTGGTAATCAACTCATCGGTGGCGTGGAAATGCACCCGCAGATTGAACGGCGAGAACGCTCGTCGGTCGCTTTTCTGCTTGCGCTTTCCGGTGATGCTCGATTACAGACCCCTTCCGGTGAATGGACGGTAGGCGCCAACGATTTGTTGGTGGTCACCGACCTGCGGAGCGTCGTCTTGCACGATGCTTCTGCCGATTGGTGCGTCGAATATGTTGCAGCACCCGTCGAATTTTGGGAAAATCTCCGCATTCGAGTCGAGCAAAGCCCCACTACGGGCGAAGCGCCGCCCGGCAATGAAGTGCCGGCCCGGTCTGCTGCCGATCCCGGTAGTCGTTCGCCCGAAGAAGACGCTGTTGCCGCTCGCGAACTCTTGGCCGGTTGGGGATGTGCCGAGTGCGAACTCCTGCGCCTCTCCAATGTGGAAACCAATCGCCTCTACGACGATCTGTTGCGCATCAGCGAACGCAGTCAAGAGTCGAAGAGCCCCTATCAAAACGATGTGCTGGCCGCCCTCTGTCGTGTGTTGGTCTACGATGTGCTCACGCTCCGTGCCGCCCAACACTCTGCCACCGATCGCAGCGCACGCACCGTCAAACGATTCTACGATCTGCTCGAAAGCGGCATTGCCCGCCGAGAGCGAGAAGTGCGTTACTACGCTTCACGCATCGGTGTGACACCGAAATTTCTCACTGACACCATACGGCGCGTTACCGGCAAGAGTGCCACCGCCATCATCAACTCCTACGCCCTTATTCCGCTCAAAGAATTGTTAGAGCAGCAAGAACTTCCGATGACGCAGATCGCCGAAGAGATGAATTTTCATTCCCTCTCCTATTTCAGTCGTTACGCATCGAAGCTCTTGGGCATGACCCCCACGCGCTACCGCGACAGCCTGCACGAGACGCCTCCGCGTCCCATCGAGTTGTTAGACTCGTTCGGCTCTCGATCCTAAGCGCCGGGTAATCTCCGATTTTTGTTCTGTTGTAAGCTTCATTGTTCTTGATTTGATTTTTGATTTCACCATAAATATAAGAACTTTGGAGCTTACACCCGTTTTGGGGACAGTATCCCCTGTGTGGGGATAACACCTTAGGGACACCATTCCCATCAAAAAAAACGCCTCCTTCTGTCGAAACAGAAGGAGGCGATTTTTGTAGCATAAGGCGACCGGCGATCGATTCGGTCGCAGGTGTTTTGTCGGCGTCTTAGCCTTTGAGCATCGGCGTGAGATTCTTGATCATGTCGGCCGTCATGGCATCGAGATCGAAAGCGGGTTTCCAATCCCATTCCTGACGCGCTGCCGTGTCATCGAGGCTGTTGGGCCAAGAGTCGGCAATGCTCTGTTTGAGGGGATCCACTTCGAAACGCATCTTGAAGTCGGGGAGTTGACGACGAATGGCTTCGAAAATCTGTGTCGGCTCAAAGCTCATGGCCGCAATGTTGAAGCTGTTGCGGTGGATGAGGCGCGCGGGATCGGCCTCCATGAGTTGCAAGCAAGCGTTGAGTGCGTCGGGCATGTACATCATGTCCATGAACGTACCCTTGGCGATGGGGCAAACAAACTCTTCGCCTTTCACGGCCGAGTAGTAAATGTCTACGGCATAGTCCGTCGTACCGCCACCCGGAGGCGTCACATAAGAGATGAGACCGGGGAAGCGCACGGCACGCGTGTCGACACCATAGCGACGATAGTAGTAGTCCGAGAGCAATTCAGTGGTCACCTTCGTGATGCCATACAGACTGCGGGGGCGCTGAATGGTATCTTGCGGGGTGTGGTCGGCCGGTGTTTCAGGACCGAAGCAAGCGATGGACGAGGGCGTGAAGACGGCGCACTGCTGTTCGCGTGCCACTTCCAGCACATTCCACAGACCGTTCACACCGATGTGCCAAGCCAATTTAGGCTTGTTCTCTGCCACCACCGAAAGGAGCGCAGCCAGATTGTAGATCGAATCGATGTTGTGCTTCTGCACCACAGCGGCAATGGCCGCAGCATCGGTCACATCGCAAATTTCGCAGGGACCGCTCTCGCGCAGCATTTCGTTGGGTTCAGCACCCGTGATGTAGCCGGCCACAACGTTGTCGTTGCCGTAAACGCCGCGAAGTTTCATGGTGAGTTCCGAACCGATTTGGCCGGTGGCACCGATGACCAGAATTTTTTTCATTGAAATCCTAACAGATTACAGGGTTATAGAGGGTTTTTCTTCTCAGTGCAGCCCCTTGTCGTGCCCATCGTCTTGTAGAGCAAAACGAAGCGGGTGAGAGAGGGGACGGATTCTGAAAAGTGGATCTTTCAAATTCGCGGCAAAGTTACGCTTTGCCCCTCGAATGTCAAAGGGGAAAACGGCTTTTTTCCGCTTTTGTTCGCGGCGCTTCAGCGTCGCACATGGCGGTCGTCGACCGGGATGAGCAACCAGCGTGCTCCCCAATCGGCCGTGCTTGCCATTACTACGCCGTTGTTGTGCTCGCTGGCGCTGACCGCATTGTTGGGGCGGTCGAGGAGCTTGAACGACACCAAATTCACATAGTTGCGGTCGGCGGCGTCGCGTTCGACGTAGAAAAACGCATCGTCAAACACAAAGGGAATGGTGGGCAAACTCGCCCCCTCCCGTTCGGTGCAAGCCAAGAAGCGTTCGCTGCCCACATTTTGGAAGGTGTAGAGTCCATCGTCCGAGATGCGCGTCACCTTGAAGAGGTAGAACAGCGCATCGTCTTCGAACACGTTGGGAAAGGGCAGCGCCGTATTGAACGTCCAGCAGGCGCGCATCGGGTCTTTGTTGAACGCCGCCCCCGGCAGTTGTCGGGGAATGCGCGGGCGCCCGATGTAAAGAGCGTTTTCGGCCGTTCGTGCGTTTTTCACGAAGTAATAGCCGTCTTTGAGCGAAGCCACTGTTTCCTGTGCGGAAACCGAGAGCGAAACCCAAGAGAGGAGAAAGAGCAAAAGGCCGGAAAACAAACGAACGGCTGCAGGCATATCGTCAAGAAATGAAGGGGGTTGAAGGATTAGTAAACGGGGTCACCGTTGTGTTGCGGCGTCATCCGTCAAAGATTGCACAAAATTACGATTTTGTTTTCGCTTTCACAAGCGCTGCGGCGTATTCTCGACGTTCCTTTCGCAATTCATCGAGAAAACGTCATTTATGCAGCTCGATTGCAAACTTGCTGTGTATGCGATGTTATATTCATATCGAGGTTTTGTGTCGGTATCGACCGAAATGGTGGGGCGTTTTTTTTCTCCTTTCCCCGCTTTCGGTCGGAAAAATCATGTCTTTTCCGCCAAATCTCGCGCGCCCGCGCGTCCGGTGTTTTTCGATTTTTGCCTTCACTTCTTCACCTTTTGGTTATAAGTGTTTGTCTTACAGTGTGATAAGTGTGAAGGCAAAAAGACGATTTGCCTTCACCCGCAAAAACATCGAGGGGCGGTGCGCAAAAAGTGCCGATTCCATCGCGGAAGACTCCTCCACTCGGTGAAGGTTTTTCTTGTCTCGGTGAAGGCGAAAGTTCACCCAAATCTTCACCGCAAGTATTTGTTTATGAGTGGCTTATTTTTAGAGGTGAAGGGTGAAGGCAAAAAACGCAAACTCGCTGAGTGCGCGTACACGCGCGTACGAGAAGGGAGAAACGAGTGGGGTTATGAACAAAAGCAGCCGAGTTTGATGAGAAAGCTGCGGTGTTTTCGGAAAAATATGCAGGAGGAAAATGGGCACTGCGCAGTGCGATTCCTCGTTCTGTCGAGTCGAGTTGCAACGCAGAGGAGAGCGAACGTGTCTTTCTCGAAGTGTTAAATATCGTCGTTTGGAAATTCTGGTTTCGAGGGATAAAATCGATGAAATCGCGGTTTTTGGCCGCTTCGCCGTGCGCCGGTTTCTGCTTTGCGCACGATGTTTCCACATGGCGTGCGAAGGGCATACGGAAACCGGCGAACGGCGGTGGGAATTTCTCGCGCGGGGCTTTGCAATATACACTGTGCAAAAACATCGTGTATCGTAAAAAAGTCGTATCTTTGCTTGCATCAACCCCAAATCGGAAAATCAACTCAACAACAGACAAGTTTCTTTCTTATGAACGTGATCAAAAAAGCCCTTTGCACGCTCTTGTTGGGCGCTCTTGCCCTCGGTGCGGGTGCCGACTCGGCCCAATGGCGCAAGGGAGCGCTCTATCGCTTGTCGCCTCTGGCGGCGGGTGCGAAAGTGCTCGATGTGCGTGGCGAAGCTGTGCAGACCGCGGAAGTCGACGCCTCGCGTCGCGAACAGTATTGGACGTTGGCTCCACTCTCCGGGGCATGGCGCATCATCAACCCCTTCACGCAGCGCGCGCTCCGTTTTGCCGGCGACCGCGTTGAAACCGGTGAAATCAACGGATCGGACGAGAACCAAATGTGGAGTGCCGAACCTGCTCCCGGTGGGGGATACCTCTTTGTGCCGGCTGCCCGCCGCACGGTGTGCCTGAGTCTGGACGCCACGGGCAAGGCCGTGCTCAAAGACTTGGCCGCTGCTCGCCGTGACAAGTATTCGGCTTTCCGCACCACACTCGCCGACGTTTCGGGCTTCGATGAAGCACAAACTTATCGCCTGCGCCTCGTGGATCGTCCCGGCTTCGTGCTCGGCAATGGCGAATTGCCCGAAAACGGCGCACGCATCGTGGCCGAACGCAAAGACTCGGTGCACCGCGGACAGTATTGGAACGTCAAGATGCTCGACCTCACGCGTCGTGTGGTGGGCAACGCCTATTTCACCCAGCACTTTGACGACGGCGGCAACAATGCCTCTATCGACTATCTCCTGCAGTGGCCGGCGCAGATGAACCGCCCCGGCAATGCGCAGTGAACCATTGTGCCCGTGCCCGGCGAAGCGAACGCCTATGTGATCGCTTCCTACAACAAGAAGGGCAAGATGTTCGCCCTGCGTGGCAACGAGATGAAGATTGTGCCCCTCGATGTGAAGGATCGCACGGCTTGGGTGGCGTTCGACGAAGTGGACAAACCCAAAATTCAGTCGCCCCGCTGGGAAGACGAAACGGTTTTCGCCGTCAATCGCCTGCCGGGGCACACTACTTTCCAACCCTATGCCTCGGAACGTGAGATGATGGCCGACAAGGCATACTACGCCACGCCGTGGACGGTGCCCGTGAGCGAACGCTATTTCTCGCTCAACGGTACGTGGAAGTTCAACCTCGTGAGCGAACCCTCGAAGCGTCCGACCGACTTTTTCAAAGACGGCTTCGATGTGAGCCGTTGGGACGACATCCCCGTGCCTTCCAACTGGGAGATGCTCGGTTATGACCACCCCATCTACTGCAATGTGGAGTATCCGCATGCCAACACGCCGCCTTACATCATGGCGCGTCCCGGCTACAACGATGGCGGGGCGAACTACGGCATCAACCCCGTGGGCTCGTATGTGCGCACCTTCACGCTGCCGGCTTCGTGGGACGGTCGCCGCACGATCATTCATTTCGGTGGCGTCTATTCTGCGGCCACGATTTGGCTCAACGGCCACGAAGTGGGCTATCGTCAGGGATCGAACAACGTGAGTGAATACGATCTCACCCCCTATCTGCGTGCCGGCGAAAACCGCCTTGCGGTGCAGGTGATGCGCTGGAGCGACGGTTCGTATCTCGAATGCCAAGACATGTTCCGCATGAGCGGTATCTTCCGCGATGTCTATCTCTATAGTGTGCCCGCCGCCACGGTCTACGATCATCGCATCACCGATGTGCTGAGCAACGACTATCGCGATGCCGCGGTGACGATCAACTTCGGACTGCGCAACCCGACGAAACAGGCTGAAGCCAAAGCCGTGGCGCTCGATGTGTACAGCCCCGACGGCAAGAAAGTGGCTTCGCAGCGCTGGCAACTCCAAGCGCCGGCCGGCAAGGACATGGAGTTGGCGCGCCAACAGGTGAAGTTCGACTTGAAGAATGTAACCAACTGGACGGCCGAAACGCCCCATCTCTACACCTTCCGCTTCCGTCAGTACGATGCGGCCGGTCGTGAGGAAATGGCGTGGAGCACGAAATATGGTTTCCGCGAAATCAAACTGGCCAACTCCTTGGTGTACATCAACGGTAAGCGCGTACTTTTCAAGGGCGTGAACCGCCAAGACACCGATCCCGAGCGCGGTCGTGCCGTGACGAACGAGACGATGCTGCGCGACATCCTGCTGATGAAGCAGAACAATGTGAACCTGATTCGCACCTCGCACTATCCGAACAATGCGCGCATGTATGCCATGTTCGATCATTTCGGGCTGTACACTTGCGATGAGGCCGACTTGGAAGACCACGCCAACCAATCGATCTCCGATCTCAAGAGCTGGGTGCCGGCTTTCGAAGACCGCATTCGCGAAATGGTGGCGCGTGACTACAACCACCCCTCAGTGGTGATGTGGAGTTTGGGCAACGAGGGCGGCAACGGCGAAAACTTCCGCGCTTGCTACGACTTGGCGAAGCAAATGGACGCCACTCGCCCCGTGCACTACGAAGGAACGCGCATTCATCGCCCCTTCGGCGGCGAACGCTTCTCGGATTTCTATTCGAAGATGTATCCCGACATCCCTTGGATGGAGAAATACTGCAACAACATGGACAAACCGGTCTTTGTTTGTGAGTATGCGCACGCCATGGGTAACGCCATCGGTAACCTCCGCGAATATTGGGACGCCATCGAGGCGAGCAATTCGTGCGTGGGCGGTGCCATTTGGGACTGGGTGGATCAGAGCATCTACGATCCCAAAGAATTGAAACAGGGCATCCGCCGCTTGCACACGGGCTATGATTATCCCGGTCCGCATCAGGGCAACTTCATGAGCAACGGCATCTTGCCGGGTACGCGCGAAGAGAGCGCGAAGCTCAAGGAAGTGAAGGCCGCCCACCAGTTTGTGAAGTTCCGTTTGGCGAACGTCGACAAGCAGCGCAACGTGGCGCGCTTGGTGGTGCA
>ENA-OWLM01000314-OWLM01000314.1-metagenome-genome-assembly--contig:-NODE-314-length-18784-cov-4.229804_pt1 | contig 18784 bp, 30 predicted proteins | sample MGYA00245349_ERZ651102 | MGnify/ENA primary metagenome ERZ651102 (study PRJEB26857, sample SAMEA4031759) | metagenome | biome: human; feature: oral; material: saliva | place: Philippines | collected 2014... | reverse complement strand
GCTCCGCGGCTCGGTCATCAGGAACCGACGCCATTGCTGCAGGTCTTCGGTCCTGAGGGTACTGACGACCCGAGTGTGGTCCAGGTCAGATGCCAGCATCCCCAGGATTGAGTGATAGCGGCCACGGGCGTTATCGCCGATGTCGACATCCTTGATCTTCAGGTAGTGCTCCACCAGGTCGCCAAGCGAGATATCCCTGCTTGCGGTGGTGCCGGCGAATCGGTGGGCATTCTTGCTCTCTGGGAAGTGCTTGGCATAGTCGAAGACACCGATGGCGATTTCATGCAGGATAGCCTCCCGCTTTCGGGAGGCATGCTTGATGTTGGATTTGGTGGCCGGCATGTTGAGCGTTTCCCGGCATCGCTTGCCGTGGAATCGGAAGTCGATGCGCAGACTCTTGCCGTGCAATTCGACACCTGGCGTTTCAGCAACGATGTCGATCAGTTCTTGGTTCCGGTCAGCCAATCCTCATATCTCCGCCAGTGATAGACATACTTCCCATCCGGGGCCAACTTGTAATGGACCCCCTCTATAAGCTGGCCCTTCTTCCGCTTCTCGCTGATGGCCTTCTCAGTGTACCCGAACATCTCCTCCAGAACTCGAGGCAGAACCCAGCTGGGACGTTCCATCAAAACCACTTTCTGATGCATATTCCTGTCTCCTTTACGCCTCACGGCGAGAAGCGTGGCCCCATGGGACCACTGTCTTTCGTTGCGCTAGAACGGCAGATCGTCGTCATAATCGATCGGTGGTTCGGTGTAGGCCGGTGCCTGCGTCGGCTGTGGCGTTGGCTTTTGCTGGCTGCCTGCCCCTTGCTGTTTCCCTCCTCCGTTTTGCCCGCTTCCTCCCAGCATCTGCATCACCCCGGTGAAGCTATCGACCAGCACTTCGGTGGTGTAGCGCTCTTGGCCGCTCTGGTCCTGCCATTTGCGAGTCCGCAGTTTGCCCTCCACGTAGACCTGGGTGCCCTTCTTCAGGTGCTTCCCTGCCACTTCAGCCAGCATCCCCATGAACACGACCCTGTGCCAATCGGTGCGCTCTCTCTGCTCACCGGTCTGCTTGTCGCGCCAGGTGTCGGCGGTCGCCAAGGTGATGTTGGTGACAGCGTTCCCGCCAGGCATGTAACGCACCTCCGGATCCTGCCCTAGGTTGCCGATCAGGATGACTTTGTTGATACCGCGGCTGGCCATCAGCGATGCTCCAGGGCTTGATAGAGCTGCTGGAACTTGGTGTTGAGCTGCTTCCATTGGGGGTCCTTTGCCTGCTTGAGGCAGTGGATACGGCGGGCCATCGCGAACCTGGCCTTCTCCAGCATGTTGGCGCTGGTGGCGTGGTGCTGGGCTTTCTTGTAGGAGAGGGCGGCATCATGGTGGTTGCCGGCATGCTCCTGTTGGATGGCCTGCTTGAGATCATCCCGATAATTGCGCTGGTAAAGTTTGATGTGCATCGTGTCCTCCCGGACAGTCGTGGTTCGTTAAACCCTGGCCAGCATGGCCGGGCGTTCAAATCTGGGGTGCTTCAATCTCCTGGTACTCCAGTTCGTTGAAATTCAGATACTGGGCCGGAGCTCTGTCGATGGCGGCCAGCCGGATCTGCTGGTGGGTCATCGGGTGGTGCGCCTCGATGGTCCCGGTCAGGCGATCCGGCGCAGCCCCCAATTCGGTGGCCGCATTCAGGGTGTAGCTGTAGCGGTGCATTGGCCTGCTCCTTTGGTGGTGTCGATCTGCCAGCGGTAGCCGCCGTGTTGTTTCTGCTGGCCGGCAAGACAACGGGTGATGCCGACCCTGACAAAACCGCCCTTGGTCTCGGCATCTGTGACGCTGTCGAACCGGACGACCTGATCCCCATTGATGCCAATCACCGGGGTCTTGCGCCACTGCGGCGGTTTGACTGCATCAACGAAGAGGCGGCGGGTATGGCGCCCACGACCGTTATCCCCAACCATGCAGAAGTGTTCAATCCGGGTGGTGAAGCGGGACTCTCGGTGGATCTGGCCCATTACGATGCTGGCTTCACTGATCGTGAGGGAGAACTCGGCGGCCACCTCGGCACTGATGGCTCCGCCGGATCGGGCATGAATCCACTCGGCAACGTCCTGAACAACGCTCATGCTGCCCTTCTGGCTTGCAGTTGCTTGTACGGGTTATTGGCTCTGGCGATGGCCGCCATGGGCGGCGGGCTGACGCTGTTGCCGACCATCAGTACCTGATCGGTAATGGTGAGCGGGGTGCCGTCGTGGCCGCGGTCATGGATGTAGTGGCGCGGCATGCCCTGACAGCCATAGAGCTCCTTCGGTACCAGCATGCGCAGGCCGATATCCACGATCACCCAGGTGTTGCCGCACCAGGTTACGGTCACCAGCGCCAGCCGATCCTTGGTGGTGATGGTGTGCATCGGCTCGGTGACAGCCCCCCACTGCCCACCGCGCGAGTAGTAGCGCATCAGGAAGGCGCTGACCCGCAGGGCTCCGGCCTCTTGCTCCGGTGTCAGGCCGCACTCACCCGGGTTCGCCATCATGGTCTGCACCAGGGCGTGGTGCTGGCCCGCCGAAACGATGGTGGGGAGCTGGCTCTCGGGAGTGCTCGGCGGCAGGTTCTTACGCAGGTGCACCATGAAGGCGGAGGCCAGTTGCTGCTGGCTGCCACTCGAGGTGATAGTGCTGCATGGATCAGCCACGGATCTGGCAGGCACGGTGTTGAACCCGCCGTTGGCCTGCACCATCAAGGGGGCCGCCAGCATGGACTTGCCACCGCCGCCGGCCATGATGGCCGCAGCGGGTTCATCCACCCCGTGCTCGCCCCCTTTACCGAAGTGGCGCACCACCAGCGGGGCCAGACTCGGGTTGCACACGGCGAACGCGCCACCCTTGGGCCAGCCGGTGATGGTGCGCAGCGGGGCATCAACCGAATCGACACCGCGCCCTGACCAGTTGGCCAGTTCGATGATGAAGGGTTTGGGATTGGTCAGCACCTCGCGGATCACGCCGATTGCCACGCGCTCCAGGGTGGCATCGGCCAGTGGGCGTTTGACGTTCAGACCCAGTGTTCTGGCTTCTTCCTTGGTGAGGAAGATGCTGGGGCAGGGGATAGACCAGTCGATGTGATCCGCCGTTACCCGGTACGGTTTGAGGTGGCTGCCTGGTGCCGGGGCCTTGCAATGCGTCGGGTCGGGCCAGCAAACGGGCTCCCCGTCCCGGCGGGCAACGAGGTAGAGGCGCTGGCGGCTGGTGGCCGCACCGTAATCGGCTGCATTCTTGACGGTATGGTCAAGCTCATACCCCATGCGCTCGATGCTGGCCAGAAAGCGGCGCCAGGTCTGGCCTGCCCGCTTGGGATCCGGCACCAGGTATTGCTGCTGGCGTGGCACCCGTTCTCCGGGCTCGGCGATATGCTGTTCGATCTTGGTCTTCTTGCCGCGCTGAACTTCGACCAGCTTGATGACCCGGCCAGTGGCCTTGTCCCGCTTGGCGACGAGGGGCCCCCAGGTGCGCATCTGCTTGACGTTCTCCATGGAAAGCACTGCAGGTTTGCTCAGGGCCAGCCACTTGGTGATCACCCAGGCCAAGCTGCGGATCTCCTGCTTGCGCGGCTGACCGCCGGCGGCCTGGGAGTGGTGGGTGCAATCCGGGCTGGCGTGCAGCCAACCGATCGAGCGCCCCGCCAGCACAGCAACCGGGTCCACGGCCCAGATATCCTCCTGCAGGTGCAGGGCCTCCGGGTGGTTCGCCTGGTGCATGGAGAGTGCCTTGGGATTGTGGTTGATGGCGATGTGCACCGGGCACCCAAGCCCACGCTCAATCCCCGTGCTGGCGCCACCGCCGCCGGCGAACAGATCCACGTTGATGGCGGATCCCAGGTTGAGCGGGGCCCCGGTCACCTTGGCCCTGACGGCGCGGGAACGACGAAGTGATTTGCTCATGCCATCACCTCATTCACTCGGGTAATGGCGTTGATCATCACGCTCTTTTGCGTGACGGGGCTGAGGGTCGGCTCGTTATGCAGGGCGTTCAGCAAGGCGATGACAGCCTCCTGGCGGTGCAGGTCGAGCATGGTGAAGGACTCGGTGAAATTGTATCCCTCAACCTGCTTCAGAGTGGAGACAGCCTTGTGCAGCAGCGCTTTGGTTTCCTCGTCCAGGGTGGTGTATTCGTTCATGAGCTGCTCGTCACTTACCGAGATGGCGATCGCTACCTCCCGGGCGGTGTAGTGCTCCTTGGAGCCGTAGAGGACAGTCAGCACGGCGACGAAGCACGACCACTCGGTGCCACCCAGATTGAGCTCGTCGTTCTGGTAGTCGAAGGCCCAGTCTTCCAGCGGCTTGATGTTGGGGGCCTCGTCTTGTTGGTGGCTATCCGGTTCTGGATCAGATAACAGCTCGAGCTGCAGTTCGCTCTGAACAGGTTCGACACTCTGCGCCAAGAGCTCGGCGGCTTTGGCGGTGGCCTGTGCCAGCAGATCGCCGGGGGCCGTCAGGTTGTCGATGATCCAGGCGGCCAGCTCGGCGGTCCTGGCCGGGGTCAGGATATCCGCATCGTCGATCTGGTAGATAACCCCCTTCACTGCGGGGTGGCGTTGCCAGTGGGGCAGGGTGGGGGAACGACTCTCTTCTGCGACAAAGCCCTGATGGATAGGCTTGCCGTCCAGCAGGTTGGCGACGGCCAGATCGAGCCGATAGAAGATCTCGGAGAGTGGATAAGGCTCGTCCAGCCAACCCTGCACATAGCCCCTGACTATGGCCTGCTGTTCTTCGCCCAGGTCGCTGCACTCGAGCTGTTTGCCCATGATGCTGCTGGCATCGGAATAGCCCTGTTCGCCCAGTATGGTGGTGTCCGTGATGGGCGATATCAGCTCCTGTGTTGCCAGTTCGTCTGCCGCCGCAGTGTTGGTCGCGTCATCGCCGGTCACTGGCGGTTCCAATGCTGTCGGCTTGGCGACGGCAGGTTCGTCCAGCAGCATGGCTGGCTCGGTAGAAGTGGCCTTGGCGATGGCCTGGCTGGCTTCTTCGTTGAGGGCAACTGCCTGGCGGTGGATCATGTCGAGGATGATCTGGCCGGTGGTGATGAGGTCGTCCCGGCGCAGGCGGGCTTCAGGGCGGCGCTCGCCCTGCCAGCTTGCATCAAAGATCGCCACGGCAGAGGCAAAGCCGCTGGCGCTGGGTTTGTCCTTCTTCGGGTCGCGGGGCACGTACCAGCTCGGCACCTCAAAGCCGATACGGCCGCTGATGAACTGGATGAAGTCGGCATCCTCTGGCCACCAGGTCTCGCTGGTGGCGGCCTTGATGAGCAGCATGATCTTGGCGCCCTGTGCCCGTTGCTCGCGGCAGTTGTTGAGGATGGCCTCCATCCCGGTGATGGGGTTGCCCTCGCTATCCGCGCACGGGCGGGAGTAGGGCGGGTTGGCGTAGGCTGCGCCACCGAGGCGGCGCAGGTCGGCGGCCAGCTCCTGGGTGAGGGCGTTGTCTTCGGCGTCGTAGTAGTTCGGCACCAGGGCGTTGCAGTCGTCGGCGAACATGTCGAGCACCACCGGCCCCAGGGTGGGGGCGAACTGGTGGAACAGGCCCCAGGCCAGCGCCTTGGGGGTCTGCCATTGGTCGCCAATCTGCTTGAGCTCGTGGTCAGGCTGGGCCTGCAGTTTTGCCAGCGCTTGGGCGTAGTGGTTCATGCAACCTCCTGCCCTTGGGAGATGTACTGGCGCAGCCCTTCACGAACCGCCTGAATGATGCGGAGAAGGTGGGTGTAGTCGGGGTTTTCTTTCTCAGGCAGGTCCATCCACCAGTCTTCCCCCAGAACGGCTTCCATCAGCTCCGTGTTGCTGCAGTAGTCATTGGTGAGAGTGACGCTATCCGCCTCATTCCAGAATTTGAGGGCATCGTCCTTTTCCAACTCTCCGCACCGGCGTTGTTGGATAATCTTTCCCCGCAAATACTCGCAAAGCTCACCCATGTCGGTGATCGGCACATGTGAGCGGCAGGTACTCAGGTTGCCTGCCAGATACTCGTCATCACACGAGACGAAGAACTGTTCGACAGTGCGGCCACTCATGGCGGACCAGCTCGCAGACCAGCTCTTGCGGAAGCATGTAATAGTGATCCGGCCACGCCCTGGTTCGAAGTTCTCCAGGTAGATGGTGACAGGATCCAGGCGGTCGAGCTCAGTCAGACCCAGCTTGATGTTGGTAGAAACTTGCAGCTTCACGGTTATTCCTCACTCGTTGCGACCCGCTCCCCGGATCAGGGCTTGGCCTTCTTTGCGACCCTGGCTACTGCGCGGGCTGCCTTGAGGCACTCATCGAACACCTTCCCCTTGGCGAAGCTGGGCGTCCGGTCGAAATAGAAGGTGGCTTCTTTCACCCCCAGCGAGACCGCATGGGGGGGGAATTCCTCCTTCTCCAGCGTTGCCTTGATGTGCTTGGCAATGAACTCGCGTGGGTGCATGGCTGCCTCCGCTAAGTCTGAAATTGGTCTCATCACACAAGCGACAGGCAATAGGAGGCTGTGACCCGCTGTTGGGCCGCTATCGCTTGTGGGATAAGGGCCCCGTTGCCGGGGCCAGGAGAGAACATGTCGGGCTGATTGATCAGGGCCCGGAGCCCTGTGCCAGCTCGGGCGGTGGTGCTGCCCTTGATGGCGCCGTCAGGAGGGGGACGGCTGGTGTTGCAAGTTGCTCAGCTGCCAGCCCAAGCAGCCAGATCAACATCAGGAGTAGTAACCACATGCGTTGCACCTGTGGGGGTGGCTTGAGCACTTCACAGTGAGTCAGCCGTTCTTGCTGTCGGTACCGGTGCGCCCTCACGGGCAGACCTACCTATCGAAACTGTCGCCTCTCGGCGAGGGCCTGGGTGGCGCTTCACAGCGGGACCAGGCGACCGCGTAACCCTGCGGTGGGAGATATGATCACCTCCTTGGGGTGGTCAAATCGGTTGGCTGTGGTGGCCGGTTCTGCCCTCCGGCTGGTTGGCACCCTATCAACCATCTGGCTGCATCTGTCAGTCATAGACCGGCCAACCGTCTCAGATGATTCGCAGGCAGTTACTGCGTTTCACCACAACTGAGGATTCCCTACAGCGAAGCTCCAGTGGCCAAGGCCAACGATGATCCGTGCGAGGAACCTGTGTCGCACCACAGGCAGGAAACCCTCAGTTGTGTGCTGGCATTTCACCAGCTCGGCGCGATCGATTGTTTGTCTGATCAGATTCAACGCGCTTTTCTCTGAATGATGTCGTGGTGGCCGGGTCTGACACCGGCCGAGGTCTAGGGGGCATCCCTACGAATGCCGGTTGGCGCAAAGACCTTCCCATTCACCACAACTGTCATTGGCACTGATTGAGAAGCAGGCTCCGATATTCATTCGGGCGCATCCATTTCTGGAGGGTGCCTCGGATTTAAGCTTCCTTTCTCATATCCACTCCGTGCCAGTTTCGCGTCTGGTCGCGCAGTACCAATGCAGTTGTGTGCTCACCTTCCAGCAAGCTCGGTTCGGATAAACACGCAGCGCGTGTTGCTACGAACTAGGCGGGATCGTGGTTGCAGCGCCGCCTCGTTGATCTGCATCCTGCCGGTTGCCCTATCCGGCGTCAGCGCTGGGGTCTTTCGACTTGCCCAACTGACGGGTTTGCTGTGGCGGCCTACGATTGCACTTCCTATCGGCACCTCCCGGCTGCATGCAGCGGATGGGATGGTTGTCGCCACAGCTGTGGATTGCACTGGCGCCGGTTCAGTGGTCGTTCTGGCGCAGACTTCCGAACCACAATGCAATCCCAGTTGTGTCCCGGCCTTTCACCGGGTGGGTGGCTGGGGAGTCAGACCCGCCACTCGCTTCGTTCGCTATCACTTCAACAACGCTGTCTTTCCAGCTGCCAGCCGGTCACTGACTGTGTTTTCCGGTCACCTTGGTCGGCACGTATTCCAGCCTTGCCAAGGGAGAGCGGGGAGGTGAGTCAGCCCGGTTGCCGGTGTTATGTCCCCAAGCGGTTTGTTGCCACCGCTGCCAGTGTTGTGCTGGCCCTCCGGCTGGGGTCGTCTTTCGCACTGAACTTGTTTCCTAACTTTTGGTTAGCATATATCAGGTTTGTTTTCGGTCAATACCTGAAAGTTAGTTTTTCTGGTTTTTTTTCATTCGGGTTCATTTGGTGCAAAACTGGAGCGTGCTGGAGGGAGGGATGCCGAATGAGCAATTTGATGGAGTGTCGAGCGTGTCATGCGCTGATTGAGGATGACGAGAGCCTGTGCCCGCAATGCGGGTCTACGCTGTTTGGCGGGGTGGGGGCCGACCTGGCCCATCAGTTGGCGGTGAAGCAACAGCAAGAGGCGTTCGTGGCCACGTACCACACCTGGTCTGATGGGGGCTGGGAGGGGATAGGGATAGACATGGTCCGCCACCGGTTGGCGGTGCGCTTTTTTGATGGGCATATTCGTGCCCGCAAGATCATCCAGGGTACGCAGGTGATCGGGGTCAAGGTCAGGGAGACGGCCGGTGCCACGCACACCAAGACGCAGGGTGGCAGTCAGCTGGGCCGGGCGCTGGTCGGCGGTGTGTTACTGGGTGGGGTCGGCGCATTGCTGGGCGGGCTGAGCGCCAAGCAAACCAGCACGGGGACCGTGACGTTGGTGCAGGTGTTGATCACGACCCAGGAGCCTGACTATCAACTGCTGAGCATCACACTGCTGGCCGGGGAGTTCAGGGCAGATTCGGCTGCAGTGGCGCAGGCCAGGCGGTCAGCAGAGGTGTGGGCGGCACGGGTAGAGGGGCTGATCCATCAGTGCGCCGCTCAGGCGGTGAGGCCTGAGCACGGCAGTAGTGTGGCAGATGAGCTCGGAAAACTGGTGTGGCTGCGTGAGCACGGGGAGATCACCATGCAGGAGTTCGACCTGCTCAAGCGGCAGTTGCTTGCAAATCGCGATGCAGATTCATAACCCGATTGCGGATTGGCGTTACTCGACCATCACCGAGCAGACCAGTACGGCGCAGATCTGCACGTCTTCATTGACCGGCAGCAGGGGGTATTGCGGGTTGAGGGGCTTTAACCACCAGGAACCGGAATCCATCACCAGCTCTTTGAAGGTCATGTCGCTGCCATAGCGGGCGATCACCTTCTTCCCTGGGGCGGGTTCCACTTCAGGATCCACGATGATGATGGTGCCGTCAGGGTATGACTTGCCCCCCATGGGCGCGACCATGGAGTCGCCCTTCACCCGCACGGCATAGGCCCGGGTGCTGACGCGAACCGGGCTGATGGTGACCTCTTCTGCCTCTTCCAAGCTTGGTATATCGCCGCAGTCTTTGAACTCCCCGGCGCTGACCCAGGAGATCAGGGGCACCTGGTAGACAGGGAACGGCTGCGGCTCGACATTACCGTCACCCGCATCGGTGCCTGTCAGCAACCACTGCACGCTCTTGCCGGTGATGCGCGAGAGTTCCCCCAGCCGTTTGACCTCTGGCAGCCCTTCGCCTTTCAGCCATTTCCCTACCGAGACCTCAGACAGGTCTTCCCGCAACGTGCGTTTCAGCCGAGCTATCCGGCCTCTGACGGGCCAGCCCATTTCATCGAGAGCGGCATTGAGTCGCTCCGAGAATGCCATCTTGTCGGCTTCATAACGCGCCATTGGTGTCTGTTTCTCATCCATTTCCTAACGTCCAGTTATTGTTTGTCAATTTGACCCAACTTTAACCTCTTGCGATCTTTGCTAACCAAGAGTTATGATTCTGTGTGTGTTAAACGCCAGAGGACGCCATGCATACCCTGTTAACTCGATTCGGTACCAAGAGTGCCATCGCGGCTGCACTCGGCATCACCCCGGAGGGCGTCAGCAACGCCTTCAGGCGTGGCAAGGTGCCAAGCACCTGGGTGGCCAAGCTCAAGCAGCAAGGTTTGAGCCAATCTGAACTCGCTGAATTGCCTCTGACCGACGAAGGGCGGGCGATTGTATCAGCATTCACCGAGCAATTATAACCAACCGTTAGGGATCACTATGACAGAGCAACGGAATGACACCACGGCAAAAGTCAGGGCGGTTTTCCGGTCATCGGACGTGATGGCGGCGGCTTATGGCCTTGGCCACCGCTTCAACGCCAGCGAACTGGCGCGGCTGATGGGCCGCAAGCCGGCGGAGTTTTGCAAGAAGCTGAACCCGGACTGCGATGACCGTCACCTGACCCTGGCTGAGGCGGTGGCCGTCACCGAGCTTACCGGTGACAACGCCATCCTTGAGGCCTGGGCACTGAGCCGCGGCAAGGTGCTGGTGGACCTGCCTGCTGGGGTAGTGAGCGATGACGACCTGGTTGAGCAGGTGCTGCTGGCGCAGGCGGTGTTCGGCAAGCTGATGCAGGCCATTCACGACGCCCGGGCGGACGGGGTCATAGACCGGATAGAGCAGGGGCAAATCGAGCGCATCGGCACCCAGGCCGCCGAGCATGTGCTGGGGCTGATCCGCAGCACCGGCGCGAACGTGCGAACTCTGCCCACTGGCCAATCTGGTGGCGCCAAGTGAGCTGTCAGCTGCCTGTACGGCAGAACGTAGCTGACCTCTTCAGTCTGCCATCGCGTCTGTTTGTGGAGATGGAAAGGCGTACCTACCTCAAGGATGAGGTCGTGAATATCTACCGTGTGCCAGGCGCTTGTCTGGCCGAACCCGAAGGAGAGTGTGATGAGTAAACAGGGTAGCGATGACAACCGGCAACCGCTGGAAGGGGAGCGCAAAGCAGCCTATCGCAAACTGCGTCGGCGCCTTCAAGGCGCACTGGGTGTGTTGCAAGGAAGCGCTGACAACGTGGGGAATGCATCGCTCGCGCTATGTCACCCTTTCGTCCCTGGCCGTCAGTATCGGGTTGAGCGGCTCGCCCAAGAGCAGCTGCTGCTGGTGCTGACCAGCTTAATCAAGGCGGTACCCCGTGCCGTGATGGACGAGATCATGGCGGACTCCGAGCACGTGCTGTGCGACACCCGGTTCGCAGCGACCTACGGGGAAGAGGAGGAGTGCAAGGAAATGAGAGCACGTGCCAGAGCCAATCTGGCACGTCTCAATGGCCTTCGCTGAAGGTGCCCGTGTGGCACTCAACGAGTGGCTTTCTGCCAAGCGATGAGAGTATCAAGATCGGTAATCAGCAGGTCTTCGGCTTTTTCCTCGGCGAGTTCGGGTTGGGATAACAGTAGTTCATTGAGGTCTACCCCCTTGCCGGATAACCACAGGGTTGAGCCGACCGGCGAGTGAGTGATGAGACGCACCAGGTGGTAGTCGCCGAACTCACCTAGCTGGATGATGTCGCCAGCCTTAAGGGCGGAATGAAATAGGACGGGGCCATCAGGTATCTGGTCGCGGTCGAATTGGGTCAAAAACTCAATGTGGTAGTCGTAGGTCATGGTCTTCTCCTTGTGAAGTGGGACTCTAGCAAAGCCACTGTAGCACAAGGGGGAGGCCCCAAAAGGGCGGCCCCGCGCTGCGTCAACAGCCGGGGCCATGGTTCAGTCATCGATTGGGGATGAGAACATGAAAAAGCATACGAAATCAGCGGTAAGAGGGCAAGCCAAAGGCTTGGCCCAAAAAAACGCCCCGGGCTGTGCTGGCAGCGGGGGGCGGGGAAAAACGTTGTCAGAAGATATGCAACACCCTGAGCGTCGTCGCTCGTCGGGCGAGAGGTCGTTACCGGCCTGTGTGCATCTTGCCGTCTGGTCTTGGCAAGAAAAGGTCCCGCGTTGCTGTCTCAACGGGGACCAAGAGGACAACAAGCCATCTATGTCACTGCGTCTCTCCAGGACACGAATTGAGCGTAGGCGGGGGAGCGAGGTTGATCAAGTCGCGACTGTGGTCGGCGGGCCCGCAGTCACTGCCCGCATTTTTGCGGACAGTGAATGCCATGCCAGCGATGAGCGCAAAAATGCGCCCAACGCCGTGCTTTCGTCGGCCTGTTCGTTGACCTTATCGGCAAACCAGCGTTATGCTGTGGGTGCTGCGGCAAAATCCGCAGCCGGGATTGAGACCCCGGAAATGTACACGGAGCCGACCCACGCTCCTGCGTGGTTTTTTGTCGGCGCTCGACCCCCATTTTTTGGGGTGCTGTTGGCCTACCCGGCGATCGGCATCCCCTGCGTTATGGTGGCTCGGGTGGGGCAGCCTTCGGGCTGGCCGGTTTCCTCTGTGTGCGCCGGTAGTCTCAACCCCATCCGGGCTACCACCATGAGATTGAGACCTCTGTGTGGTAGTGACAACCAACTGCACACGGAGGCTGCCATCATGGCTACTGTCCCTACCCCCCTTACACCCGTCGTTCGGGTGATCGACGGTCAGGCCGTCACCACCTCGTTGGCGCTCGCCGACTTCTTCAACAAGCAGCACAAGAATGTGCTCGCCAAGATCCAAACCCTCGACTGCTCCCCCGAGTTCCGTCAGCTGAATTTTAAGCCGACGGTCTATGACCGCCCCAATCCCTCCGGCGGTGCACCTATTCCCACTCCCTGCTACCTGCTGACCCGCGATGGTTTCTTCTTCGTGGCGATGGGCTTTACCGGACGCCGTGCTGCCGAGTTCAAGGAGGCCTATATCGCGGCCTTCAATGCCATGGAGCAGCGGCTCCGCTTCCCTGACTACCTTGCCCAGCTCGACCAGGCCCACTTGCGTGATGCGGTGTCGGCCACCTTGCAACATCTGGCGGTGATCCGGCAGGCGTGGGACGAGCAGCTGTATCCGGGGCTCAAGGCGCTGGGCTCGCCGCTGGCGGTCTCTTTGCACGATCGGGTGCACCTGGCTTGCTGGTCGGTACAAACGATTGCCAAGCACAGCGGCTGCGAGATGACGATGAGTGAGGCGCTGGCGGCGACCCGCCCGCCAGTGTTCCCCCGTGCCCAAGCGTGCGGCCTGCGTGCGGGCTCGGTGGGTGGCCTTGGCCGCCAAGGGGGGCGCCATGAATAAACCCAAGGTGTTGCCTTATCTGAAGTGGGTGAACGGCTATCAGCTGGTGGTGATGGGGGTGGCCCTGCCCATCACGCCGGCACAGGCCAAGGCGGTCTTTTCCCAACTGCAGCGATTGGAGGTGGGTCATGGGTGAGGTGATCAGACTGGCGGCCCCGGTGGCCGCCCCAGCCCGAAAGAAGGTGTGCAACATGAGTGACAACCGTCGCAGCGGCTATGTGGTGTGCTGGCGCTCGTTGCTACAGGCAGAGTGGGCCCGCAATGCCACCAAGCTGGCGGCCTGGATGCGCTTGATCAGCATGGCGGCCTATGAGGCAGGGCCGGTGCGCTACAAGGGGCGTGACTGGCACCTGTTGCGGGGTCAGCTGGTGATCAGTGCCACCGAACTGGGCCAGCAGCTTCGCGACGAGCGGGGCCGTGGGCTCGACAAGAAGGGCGCAGAGCGCATGCTGGCCTGGTTTGCCAAGGAGGGGATGATCGAACTGCATGGCACCCCCTGGGGGACCATCATCGAGATCTGCCACTACGACGACTATCAGGCCGCCGTGCAGCCGGTTACGGACAATTGCGAATCGTTCGCAACAGAGCAGTTTGAGGGCGCGACAAACGGGGCACCCATCGGGGTACCGACCGGGGCGCCGAGTGTCCCGCCCAATCCCTTGTCTGGCGCGGGTTTGAATGGGGGTGATGGGGCGCCCACTGTCCCGCCCATCGGGGCCCCGACCGTCGCGACAACAGAACAAGAAGTAAAAGAAAAGGAAACTACAGAAGATCTTAAACAGATCTCTTGTCCGGTTTCTGGCGAAACCGAACGCGACCGGAAGGGCACCGCCTCGCTGGCCGTCAGCATGAATGCCAAGACCGTGTTGGCACACTTCAACGCGGTCGCCGCTCGCCGTTATCAGGCCAAGCCCACCGCCCTGCAGAACATCAACGCCCGTCTGGCAGACGGCTACTCGGTTGCCGACTTGCTGCTCGTGGTGGACTTCAAGACCGCGCACTGGGCGGCGGACCTCAAGATGAGCGAGTACCTGCGCCCGATGACGGTCTTCGCCCCGCAGAAGTTCGACGCGTATCTGGCTGCGGCCAAGCGTTGGGATGCCATTGGCCGCCCGCGCTGCGTGAACGGGGAGTGGGAAGGCTTCGAGCGCAAGCGCCCCTTGTCCAATCTGGCGCAGGCCCAGCAGCAGGCCCAGGCCATCATGGCCGCAACGGGAGGGGTCGGCTATGACGATAACACCATCCTCTGACGTGGTTGTGCTGCACCAAGGTGAACTGCCTGCCGAACAGCGCACTGCCGACCCGATCGCCTTGTTCCTGGCCAACGAGTTGTTCCCGATGATGATCGCGTTCTGGCCCGCCAGTGCCAACCAGTTGGATAGCAACGTCGCTGGCACAGCCAAAGCGTGGGCCCTGACCATCAAGGGCTTTCCTGTCGGTCTGGTGCGTGAAGCGGTGCTGCAGCTTGCAGATGAGGTCGATCGTCAGTTTGCCCCGCGCCCTGCCGAAGTGAAGGCCCTGGTGGCGCGCCTGATGCAGGCAGCCCAGCCAGTCACCCCGACCGGGCAAACCCTGTCGATTCGGGCCTGCGAGATGATCGCCGAGGTCAGGGTGTTGAAACGCGACGGCGCGGCACCGGCTGAACGGGTGGCAGCCGAGCTGGCCAGCCTGCGGGCCGAGCTGCGTCAGCGTGGCGTCACCGTGACAGGGAGGATTGTGTGATGGCCAGTCAGTTCAACGCGAACGTCGAGCGCGATGTGCGCGAGGCGCAGTTCTGCCGGGTGGCCATCTATCCGCCGGTGCGGGGCTGGGTGGGGGAGCGGGTGCACCTGGAGGTGTCGAACTCGCTGGACACTCTTGGGACGACTGATGCCGCCACTGGCGCCGGGTATTACCTGGTGTGGGATGGGGCCGAGGAGGCGCGAGCTGAGGCCGCGCGGATCCGGGGCCAGGCGGTGGAGCTGGTGAGGGTAGTGGCATGATGCACTACTACGCCCAGCACACCCCGACCCGGGACTGGCAGGCTCCTCTGCTGGGCATCGAGGAGGTATTGCGAGCGCGTGATGCCGGGATCCCGATCTTTGTGGCGCTCTATCTGATTGGGGAGTCGGGATTTGATTCGGTGGCTGAGCAAGCTGCCGATGTCGTCGGGCATGCGCTGTCTCGCGCTGCCCGTTATACCACCACCGGGAGGGGGAGGAACTGATGAGTCTTGGATGGTTGTTTGTGGGATTGGTATTGGCCTGGTTCGCCATGCTGGGGCTGTGTGTGCTCACTCTGCGCCAGTGGATGGCAGAGGAAGTGGGGCCGGACCTGGAGGGTGATGGGGGAGAAGACGAGCCGCGGCTGGTGTCGGCGTGCCGTGAGCTCTCCGAGTTGGCGGCGAAGACCAAGGAGGCCAGCCATGGCTAAGGCCTTCTTTGTGCTGATGTACCTGTTCGTGGCGCTGTTTGTGCTGGCCATGGTGCCTTATGAGGGCGGTGTGGGTTGGCAAATGCTGCAGGCCCCGGTGGTGTGGGTGATCCTGGCGGGCTGGATGCTGGTGATGTTCCCGTACCCTGTGGTGCGCCTGCTGCTGGCGCCGCTGCGGGCCATTCTGTTGTTACTGGTGTGGTTGGGCACACTGCTGCTGGCGATCACCAAGGTGGTGCTGGTGGTGCTCAACCGTGTGAATCGCGATCTGGCCGGGGAGGCCCATCATGACCGTTGAACCGAAGGAACTGAATGAGCGTGGCCTGATCGACCTGGCCGGGGTGAAGGTGTATGTCGCGGGGCCGATGACAGGCCTGCCGCAGTTTAACCGGCCCGCGTTCTTCGCCGCCGAGGCCTATCTGCAGGGGCAGGGGGCCAGGGTGATGAACCCCGCCGTGCTGCCGGATGGCTGGGCGCATGACGCCTATATGCGGATCGCCATCCCGATGCTGATGGAGTGCGAGGCGGTGGCGTTTCTGCCGGGCTGGCAGCAGAGCAAGGGGGCGCGGCAGGAGTTCACCCGGGCGCACGCCTTCGGCCTGGTGCTGCTTCAGTTGGACGTCGAGGAGATCCCCCTGGGGTTGCTGGTCAAACAACATCTGCCGTTGATGGTGTAGGTCATATCCCGCCGCAAGAACCTAACGAACGGTGATTGATGGCTGTATAAATAAACAGTATCTTTTGGGGCTAAACCAAGGACATGACAATCGGGAGAGTGACATGCAGGTGATGAGTTTCGACAGTATGGAGTTTGGCAAGGTGCGCCTGATCGACGAAGCCGGGCGCGTGCTGTTCTGTGCCGTCGATGTGTGCAAGGCGCTGGGCTACAGCAATCCGCGGGATGCGGTGAAGCGCCATGTGGACGAGGGGGATGTCGTGAAACGCGACACCCCCACGACCAGCGGGATGCAGGAGGTCAGCTTCCTGTGCGAGAGCGGGGTCTATGCCCTGATCTTCGGCAGCAAGCTGCCCGCGGCCAAGGGGTTCAAGCAGTGGGTCACCGGTGAGGTGCTGCCCAGCATTCGCAAGACGGGGCAGTACGCGATCGGCCAGGCCCCGGTCATCAACGTGGAGGCGGTACAGGTCGAGCTGCTGTTCGTTGAGACCGCGGCCCGCATGCTGAACGTCAGTAACTCCGGCAAGCTGGGCATGCTGCAGACCATCCAGCGCCAACACGGTCTGCCTAACCTGCTGCCAGCCTACGCCATCGACGCGCCGAGCGATGCCACCGATGGCAGTTCGCGGCCGACCTTCTCGGCCACCGAGGGGCTGAAGCAGAACGGGGTGAGCATGGGAGTGCGCTACTTCAACGCCCTGCTCGAGTCGAACGGGTTGCTGACCAAGATGCGCCGCCCCTCCACCAAGTCACCGGATAAGCAGAAGGAGTTCTGGGCGATCACGCCCAAGGGACTGCTGTACGGCAAGAACATCGTGGATCCGCGCTGCCAGCGCGAGACGCAACCGCACTGGTACCAAAGCCGGTTCGCCGAGCTCCTGGCCAAGGTCGGGCTGGGGAAGGTCGCGGCATGAGCGATGTACAGTATTGCACTGGCAATGTGTATTGAATCAATAAAGGGGCTTAAGCCCCTTTAGGTATGTCTCCAATTCGGTCTTTTTAATGAGCTACACTGTGCGACTCGTGCAGCCACAGACAGGAATTGGGAACATCCTTCCTGACCGAGAGCGAATGATCTTTCCGTTCTTTGTGAAGTAGGGACGGAAGATGATGGAGCAAGGGTTACCGCATTTCGAACAAATACCAGTGGCCATAAGGATTATCCTCAGATTAGCCGTCAATCCTGTAAACCCATACAGGATTGTCATTTTCAAGGAGAACCGCTAATCTGAGGGTGCGAATCTGAGATAAGCGGATGGGTTATCCCCCGTTTTCTTCGGAGCTTTGTGCGCTAACACTCAGCTCCATCCAAGGCCCTGTTCTTACAGGGCTTTTTCATTTTGCAAAGTCAAAGCTCAGCTGCTGAATGTTGAATCCCAGCAGGGTGAGCACATGCTCTGCAAACTGGTCTGCCTGCCACTCTGCATCTTCAATTTCCTCCGGAGGTTTCTGAGAGAAGTGCAGCATCGGCTTATGCCCAAGCAGCAAGTGGCCCAATTCATGAAACATGATGGAGAGCGAATCCTGATCCCGTAGGCAAGCAAGTTCATAGGTGCTCTGAGGAACACTGATCGTCATTGTATCGGGATCGAAATGGCCTCTGGTGAGGTTATGTGTATCTTCCGCCCATTGTTCATCATCGACGATGTTCAATGTGATGTTGTATTCCACGAGAGACTCGAAGAACACATCGAAACGTTTGTATTTCTTGCCAATTTTAACTGCCCCGCAAAAGCCTTTTGCGAGGACTTCAATGCTGCGAGAAGACATGGGTAAAACTCTGTTGCCACGCATCATGTAATGCTGAGGGTCGTTCATTTATCACCTTTGTTCATTTGCTCGAGCAGTTCAGCAAAACGGGCCAGTTGCTCTGTGGTAAAGGGGGACTTGGCGAACCCGGCTACCAGCATCTTTTGCTGAGCAGAGAGGCCTTCCAGTCCTACGGATTCGTTAGATACCGCCGCGAGTTCTTCCAATTCGGGCACTGGGTAGCCCTTGTCTTCCAGGTATGTGCTGATCTTGCTTACCCATTCTTTGGAAACTTTTTTACTCCCAGTTTCAAGCCCGCTCAAAAATGACGATGACACGTTCAGTGCATTCGCCATTGTGAGTAGCGTTTCTCCAATCTGGATTCTCGCCATGCGGACGGCTTTGCCGAACTCAGTGAGAGCCATGGTGCATTCCTTAGTTGTGTGGTGGGGGTTACATCTATCCTGAACTCTATCCTGCACAAACCGTGAAATCAACCGATTTGGTGAATTTCCGATTCGTTTTTATAAAATAATTTCTTGGAATCAGCTTGTGACAACTCAATAGTTCCCTACTTACTTGCGATTCAGGGGGGGGGATGTGAGAGTTTGATTTTCTTTTGAGGCTTTTGGTGGGCGGTCTTTCCATCTAGTGTCGCCCGAGTGTCCCGGGCGACAGTTTGTGGGATTAATGCCAGTGCTGGTGTTGTTACATTCAGCATGGACTTGCTTCTTCAACTGGTGCTGGTGGAGGGTTTGCTACTGAACGCGTCATTCAAGATTGCTCCCAGTAGTGCGCTGGCAAAGCTAATGATGTGTTTCTTCATTACTGGCCAAATCACCTCAATGAAGTACTTTTTCATTTGATTCATGTCCTCTCCTTCTCCTCTGGATCAACACAACGGTTTGCACAGTGCATTCAGTATTGACCTTTTTGAGGGAGTTGCTGTCATGTGCCTAAGTGTTTTTACTCATCTACTTAGTAGGTTAAGTGACTGGAAATCCTAGCCAACAAAAACTAACTTTTGGTTTGTATTTTGTTATCATA
>ENA-OWLM01000312-OWLM01000312.1-metagenome-genome-assembly--contig:-NODE-312-length-18844-cov-5.311086_pt1 | contig 18844 bp, 18 predicted proteins | sample MGYA00245349_ERZ651102 | MGnify/ENA primary metagenome ERZ651102 (study PRJEB26857, sample SAMEA4031759) | metagenome | biome: human; feature: oral; material: saliva | place: Philippines | collected 2014... | reverse complement strand
CTGCCTGTCACGCAGGGGGTCGCGGGTTCGAGTCCCGTCCGTTCCGCCACTTATTTAAAGCCCTGAGCTAACGCTCAGGGCTTTTTTCTTATCTGCCGTTTAATTATTGCGAAATTAGCAAAAATCCTCTGCTTTCTGCGCTCTTTTTCTTCATAACACTACCCGCCATAATCTTCCTCAGTTTACGAACATAATGATTAACGAGGAATAACATGACTATCCCTGCATTTGGTCTGGGCACTTTCCGCCTGAAAGACGACGTTGTAATTGCATCTGTAAAAACTGCACTTGAACTTGGCTATCGCACCGTTGATACGGCGCAGATTTATGATAACGAAGCGGCTGTAGGCCAGGCGCTCGAAGAGAGCGGCGTACCGCGCAGCGATCTTTTCATCACCACCAAGATCTGGATTGAGAATCTCAGTAAAGATAAGCTGATCCCAAGCCTGAAAGAGAGCCTGAAAAAACTGCGTACTGACTATGTGGACCTGACGCTGGTTCACTGGCCATCACCGAATGATGCCGTCCCGGTGGAAGAATTCATGCAGGCGCTGCTGGAAGCGAAAAAGCAGGGTTTAACGCGTGAAATTGGGATCTCCAACTTTACTATCCCGCTGATGGAAAAAGCGATTGCTGCTGTTGGCGCTGAAAATATAGCGACCAACCAAATTGAACTGTCCCCATACCTGCAAAACCGCAAAGTGGTGGACTGGGCAAAACAGCACGGTATCCATATTACTTCTTATATGACGCTGGCCTACGGTAAAGCGTTGAAAGATGAAGTGATTACCCGTATCGCGGAGAAACACAACGCGACAGCGGCCCAGGTGATCCTGGCATGGGCAATGGGTGAAGGTTATGCCGTGATCCCATCCTCGACCAAGCGTGAAAACCTGGCAAGCAACCTGTTAGCACTGGATCTCCAGCTGGACGAAGATGATAAAAAAGCGATCGCGGCACTGGATTGCAACGATCGTCTGGTGAGCCCGGAAGGGTTAGCGCCTAACTGGGATTAATATTGACCCAACCCTCTCTATTCTAAAACCCTCGCACAGCTCCTTCGGGAGCTGTTTTTATATGTTCGCTCAGGAAGTCGATAAAGGCACGAATACGTGTACTGACGGCTCTGTCGCTGTAATAAACCGCGCTAAAAGGCATCTCCACCGGCAGACGTTTATCTGCCATCAGCTCCACAAGCTCTCCGCGTGCGATCTCTTTATCAATCATGTAATCAGACAAACAGGCGATACCATTTCCGGTAAGGCAAAGCTGTTTTAGCGTTTCCCCGCTGTTTGAGGATAATCCGCAGGTAATTTCATGAAGCTGACCATCATGACAGGCGACAGGCCAGGTATTTAGCGACACCGGTTCCGTAAAGCCCAGGCACAGGTGTTGCGCCAGCTCTTCTACCGTCTCGGGCTTTCCATGCTCGGCAATATACTGCGGCGACGCGATGATTTTACGGTAGCTGGCAAAGAGGGGGCGAGCACGTAAGCTTGAATCAGTCAGGGTTCCCGCCCGGATCGCGACATCAACTTTGCGCTCAATAAGATTGATAAAGGTTTCGGAGGAGACCAGCGATAACGTCATCTCTGGATAGCGTTCGCGGAAGGGCTTAATCAGCGGCATCAGAAAATGCAGAACCACAGGTGTTGCCGCATCGATACGCAGCAATCCACGCGGTGTGCTGCGGGATTCCATAATCTCTGTCTCCGCAGCGGCCATCTCCTGCAGGACGGACTGCACGCGGCGGAAATAACGCTCACCTTCTTCCGTCAGGCTCAGCTGTCGTGTTGTTCGGTTGAGCAAGCTCACCCCAAGCTTCATCTCCAGCTTTTTCACCGAGCGACTGATCGCGGAATTTGCTTGCCCCAGCTGTTCCGCTGCACGGCTAAAGCTACCGCTTTCGACGACGGCGACAAAGATTGTCAGCTCTTCCGAGGTTGCTTTCATTATTGCACCACCTGCAAAATTCAATTGATATTCTGACCATTTTTGTTATTTAAGCACTGGCGCATACTTCCTGTCATCTTAATCCTGTAAAGACGGAGTATTTTATGCCACTGGCGCTACTAGCCCTTACGATCAGTGCCTTTGCGATAGGCACGACCGAGTTCGTTATTGTCGGACTGGTTCCTACCATCGCGAATCAACTTGCCATCTCGCTCCCTTCCGCGGGCTTGCTGGTGTCAATCTATGCGTTGGGCGTTGCTGTTGGTGCACCTGTACTGACCGCGCTGACAGGGCGTTTCCCGCGTAAACAGCTGTTAGTTGCCCTGATGGTACTCTTCACCGCTGGCAACCTGCTGGCATGGCAGGCGCCGGACTACACCACGCTGGTGATCGCCCGCCTGCTGACCGGCCTCGCGCATGGCGTGTTCTTCTCCATCGGTTCAACCATTGCAACCAGCCTGGTGCCCAAAGAGAAAGCCGCATCCGCTATCGCCATCATGTTTGGTGGGCTAACCGTTGCGTTAGTCACCGGAGTGCCGTTAGGTACCTTTATTGGCCAACATTTTGGCTGGCGTGAAACTTTCCTGGCCGTATCACTGCTGGGCGTGATTGCCCTGGTCACCAGTATGCTGTTGGTACCATCCAACATCCCTGGCCGGGCGAGCGCCAGCCTGAGCGATCAGCTGAAGGTGCTCACCCATCCGCGTTTGCTGATCATTTACGCCGTTACGGCGCTTGGCTATGGTGGCGTGTTCACTGCTTTCACCTTCCTGGCACCCATGATGCAGGATTTGGCGGGCTTCTCCCCAACGGCGGTGAGCTGGATTTTGCTGGGCTACGGTATTTCTGTCGCGATTGGTAACATCTGGGGCGGAAAACTTGCGGATAAGCACGGTGCGGTACCGGCTCTTAAGTTTATCTTCGCAGCGTTGGTTGTTCTGCTGATGATTTTCCAGTTCACCGCATCGATCCAGTACGCTGCACTGATCACCGTGCTGGTTATGGGGATCTTCGCCTTTGGTAACGTGCCGGGTCTGCAGGTATACGTGGTGCAAAAGGCCGAACGGTATACGCCAAATGCGGTAGATGTTGCATCGGGCCTGAACATTGCCGCATTCAATATCGGTATCGCGATCGGTTCCATCGTAGGCGGACAAACCGTAGAACACTTCGGGTTAACCCAAACGCCGTGGATCGGTGCGGTCATTGTGCTTGTCGCTTTCCTGCTGATTGGCCTCAGTGGACGGCTTGATAAACCGGCTCGCGTGGCGCTTGGATAAGTTGCAGTAAGTGCTTGCTTACAAAACTGGAAAGCGGTTTCTCAGTAATTGCGTTGAAAGTGTGACCTAAAATCCCTATAACATTAGAACCAGTCCGTTTTTCCGGGCTGGTTCACGTTATAGAGGCCGTTTCCAAAAGTGCGAAAAAATACCTATGCCATGCGTTATGTTGCCGGAATGCCCGCGGAGAGGATCTTGCCTCCGGGGTCGTTTGCGAGCCTTAGCCAGGCATTGCCAGCCGGTACACCCTTAAGCAGTGACGAAAAAATCAGGGTACTGGTCTGGAACATCTTCAAGCAGCAGCGTGCGGAGTGGTTGTCCGTACTGAAGAATTTCGGTAAAGATGCGCACCTGGTTCTCCTGCAAGAGGCACAAACCACGCCGGAGCTGGTCAGGTTTGCCACGACAAACTATCTTGCCGCCGATCAGGTTCCTGCGTTCGTCTTACCGCAGCACCCGTCGGGGGTAATGACCCTGTCAGCCGCGCATCCGGTCTATTGCTGCCCGCTGCGCGAACGTGAGCCGATTCTGCGCCTGGCCAAGTCGGCGCTGGTGACGGTCTATCCGTTACCGGATACGCGCCTGTTGATGGTGGTAAACATCCATGCGGTGAACTTTAGCCTGGGGGTGGATGTGTATAGTAAGCAGTTACTACCAATTGGCGATCAGATAGCCCATCACAGCGGGCCGATCATTATGGCCGGGGACTTTAATGCCTGGAGCCGTCCGCGCATGAATGCGTTGTACCGCTTTGCGCGCGAAATGTCGCTGCGTGAGGTCCGCTTTAGCGACGATCAGCGCAAGAAAGCGTTTGGCCGTCCTCTCGATTTTGTCTTCTATCGTGGTTTGAATGTGCATGATGCCTCCGTTCTGGTGACGCGCGCTTCCGATCACAATCCTCTACTCGTTGAATTCAGTCCCGGCAAACCTGATAAATAATGGTGCGTCAGGTCTGCCGTGGGGCAGGCCTCTGCGGGTGCTGCCCTTTATTTTTTAACCAACAAAAGGACAGTACGATGACAACAACAACACACACCCATCATGACAACGTAGAAAAACAGTTTGGTTCTCAGGCAAGTGCTTATCTGAGCAGCGCCGTGCACGCGTCTGGGCGCGATCTGGTACGTCTCGGGGAGCGTCTGGCAGCATTTCCACAGGCACACGTGCTGGATTTAGGGTGTGGAGCAGGGCATGCCAGCTTTACGGCCGCACAGCAGGTGGCGCAGGTGACCGCGTATGATTTATCCAGCCAGATGCTCGAGGTGGTCGCAGAAGCGGCAAAAGCCAAAGGACTGAGCAACGTGGCTACGCGCCAGGGCTACGCCGAATCTTTGCCTTTCGACGATGCGTCGTTTGATGTGGTCATTAGCCGCTATTCCGCCCACCACTGGCATGATGTCGGCCAGGCCTTACGGGAAGTGAAGCGCGTATTGAAGCCGGGAGGCGTCTTCATCATTATGGACGTCATGTCTCCGGGTCATCCGGTGCGGGATATCTGGCTGCAAACGGTTGAAGCGCTGCGCGACACTTCCCACGTGCAGAACTACTCCAGCGGTCAATGGTTATCGCTGATAACGGAGGCCGGGTTGATTTCCCGCTCGCTGATAACAGACCGCTTGCCGCTGGAGTATAACGCCTGGATCGCACGTATGCGCACGCCTGAAGCGCTGAGCCAGGCGATTCGTATATATCAGGAAAGCGCATCTGAGGAAGTGAAGGCTTACTTTGAACTGCAGGAAGATGGCTCGTTCACCAGCGACACCATTATGGCAGAGGCGCAAAAGGCGGGTTAAAAAAAAGGCACCGAGGGGAATCGGTGCCTTTTTATCTCAGGAATGTCTCATCAGGAATCTGGCGTCGCGCTGTTTTTCACAAACAGCGTTAGCTGGTCACCCGGTTGCAGATTGTCAGTATCATTATTCCAGCGCATCACATCTTTGATGTTCACGCCGTGACGTTTTGCGATACTGGACAGCGAATCACCCTTACGAACGCGATAGGTAATACTGTCGCTGTTCCTGGCAAGACGCTGTGCGCTGCTACCCGCACCTACCGTCAGAGTTTGACCCACTTTCAGACCGGAGCTGCGCAGGTTATTCCACTGCTGCAGATCTTTCGCATTCACGCCAAGGCGTGATGCAATGCCCGAAAGCGTATCACCTGAACGCACCTTATAGCTGCGGCTGGAAACGGGAGAGGTATCGGCGATCAGCGTAGACTGAACGGCGGCAATCTCACCAGAAGCCAGAGACTCACGTAATTGTTCAGCATGCTTCTGCGGAACCATCACATACCGTGGGCCATTTGCTCCCAGGGTTGAGCCTTTAACGCCTGCGTTAAAGGTTTTCAGTTTACTGACCGACATACCCGTCATATCGGCAACCTGTTGAATATCAACCGGGCTGCTGAGGCGAACGCGCGCCAGTGCACGACTTTCGTCTGGTGTTGGCAGTTGCACACCGTAACGCTTGCTGTTCTTGAGAATATCGCTCAGGGCCAGCATCTTCGGTACGTAAACCTTGGTTTCCTGTGGCAGTGAGAGCGACCAGAAATCGGTGGATTTACCACGCGCTCTGTTCGCTTTCATTGCCTTCAGTACACGACCTTCGCCGCTGTTATACGCTGCGACCGTTAACAACCAGTCACCGTCGAACATCTTGTTCAGACGTTCCATCATGTCGAGAGCGGCTGTCGTTGAAGCGACAACATCACGACGCGCATCATAGCTGCGGGTCTGTTTCAAACCATAATTGCGCCCAGTGCTCGGAATGATCTGCCAAATGCCTGCGGCATTGGCGCCAGACGTTGCGTGTGGGTCAAAAGCGCTCTCCACTATGGGTAGGAGTACCAGCTCCATAGGCATGTTACGTTTCTTAACTTGCCCGGCTATCCAGTACATATACGGCTCTGCCCGTAACGTTACATCGTGGAGATAGCTCTTATTTCTTAAATACTTCTGCTTCTGTTCGCGAATCCGGCTGTTTTCCGGAATTCCCATCTTTAGCTCGTCGCCAATAGAGGCCCACAAGTCTTGTTCCTGCGCGAAAGATGTCCCATCGTCCAACCAGCGCGCCTGACTTGTAAACTTCCCTGCTTCCCCTTGACCAGCTGCAGAAAGGCTCTGTGCGTGCTGTTGTACGTTGCTGCCATTTTGCGACTGGCAACCTACAAGCAGGACAGAGGCGAGTAATATCGCTTTTGCCTTCATGTGTGTGTCAATAGTTGCTTAAAAGACGAGCGATGATAACGGCGAAATTTTGAAAAGGCAACCCGCAATTATCTGAAGTTATCTTTCTTTGACCTTAACCATGCAAAACGCTGCTCTGGTTGTTGCAACTTTGTTTCTTGGTTAATTTTACTAATTAAATCAATATCATTAGTTCGTAAAAATAAATTTATTACACGCTCGTTTTTCAGAATAACGGGTAGTGTTTTTTGGTTTTTTGCACGTAACTCCTTCACTTTCTGGTAATAATCTAAAATCGCCCGATCGTCCGGCAAAATGCTCGCGGCAAACTTCATATTTCCTAATGTATACTCATGCGCGCAACAAATGAGGGTATCGTCGGGCAATGCGTTAATTTTTTGTAATGACTGATACATCTGCGCTGGCGTCCCTTCGAAGAGCCTTCCACAGCCCCCTGAAAAGAGTGTGTCGCCACAAAATAGATAAGGTTTGCTGTAGAAACACAGATGTCCGGAAGTGTGACCTGGCGTAGCAAATACGGAAAATTCGTATCCCAGTATGAGGATATTTTCGCCTTCTTCGACTACTTGCGTCGTACCCTTATCTTGTGTTTCAGCCGGTCCATACACCACAAGATGCGGGAAGGCTGCCACAAGATCGGGAACGCCGCCCACGTGATCGTTATGGTGATGAGTCAGAAGGATGGCCTGGGGTTGCCAGCCATTTTCTTCGATTGCCTGCAAAACCGGCGCGGATTCACCCGGATCGACAATGATACATCTGCGATCATCATCGACTAATACCCAGATGTAATTGTCCTGAAAGGCAGGAATACTGATAAGATTCATACATTACCTCTAACTGCGTGGCGGATGTGTTGATGAAACCGGCAAGGATACCTCAGACTGTCGCAGCACCGGAACGTTGGGCTGACCTGCCCTGGGGTGAATACTATCGCGAGGCGTTAGAACAGCAGCTTAAGCCGTGGCTCGCGAAAATGTATGGCTTTCACCTGCTTAAGATTGGCAATCTCAGCGCGGAAATCAATACCGAAAGCTGCGCTATCTCGCATCAGGTCAACGTTTCGCTTGCGGGATTACCCGTTCAGGTGAAAGCAGACCCGCTGCATTTACCTTTTGCCGAAAAATCCGTTGATGCTTGTCTGCTGGCGCATACGTTGCCCTGGTGCAGCGATCCCCATCGCCTGCTGCGAGAAGCTGACCGTGTGCTGATTGACGATGGCTGGCTAATACTCAGCGGTTTCAATCCACTGAGCCTGATGGGTCTGCGCAAGCTCGTCCCGGTTTTACGCCGCACCCCGCCGTATAACAGCCGCATGTTCACGATGATGCGCCAGCTGGACTGGCTTTCACTGCTTAACTTTGAGGTGCTCGGCTACGGGGGATTTCAGGTACTGCCCTGGTCACGGCAGGGGGGCGTTGTGCTGAGTACCCATTTGCCCGCCCTGGGCTGTATGCAGTTTATCGTGGCGCGTAAGCGAACAATCCCTTTGACGCTGAATCCGATGAAGCAAAGCAAATCGAAAACGCAAATTCGTCAGACCGTCGGCGCCACGCGGCAGTATCGAAAGCCCTGATCAGGATTCAGGCTGGTAGCCTGCGTCCTCATGCGCGGGATTGGACGCAGCCGCACGAGCCAGTTCGTCGCAGCGTTCGTTCTCAGGGTGACCGGCGTGGCCTTTTACCCACTCCCACTTGATTTGGTGCTGACCCAAGGCCGCATCCAGACGCTTCCAGAGATCGACATTCTTGACCGGCTTTTTATCTGCCGTTTTCCAGCCGCGCTTTTTCCAGTTATGGATCCACTGGGTGATGCCCTGGCGCACGTATTGGCTGTCGGTGCTCAGCACCACGTCGCAATGTTCCTTTAAGGCTTCCAGCGCCACAATGGCCGCCATCAACTCCATGCGGTTGTTGGTGGTGAGAAAATAGCCTTCACTAAAAGTTTTTTCGTGCTGGCGATAACGCATAATCGCGCCATAACCGCCCGGGCCCGGATTGCCGAGACAAGATCCATCGGTGAAAATTTCTACCTGTTTACGCATCTCTGGTAGACTTCCTGTATTCGAAACGTTCAGTTAAACGATAAGTCTGACATAAATGACCGCTATGAGCACTGCAATTACTCGCCAGATTGTTCTTGATACCGAAACCACCGGTATGAACCAGATTGGCGCACACTATGAAGGGCACAAGATCATCGAGATCGGTGCTGTTGAAGTGGTGAACCGTCGTCTAACGGGCAACAACTTTCACGTTTACCTCAAACCTGACCGGCTGGTGGACCCGGAAGCGTTCGGCGTTCACGGTATTGCGGATGAGTTCTTGCTGGATAAACCGACCTTTGCAGACGTCGCGGATGAATTCCTTGAGTACATCAAAGGTGCAGAGCTCGTCATCCATAACGCATCGTTCGATATCGGCTTTATGGATTATGAATTCAGCAAGCTCAAACGCGATATTCCGAAGACGAACACATTCTGTAAAGTGACGGACAGTCTGGCGCTGGCAAGGAAGATGTTTCCCGGCAAGCGTAACAGCCTCGATGCACTCTGCTCGCGCTATGAAATAGACAACACTAAGCGAACGCTGCACGGCGCATTGCTCGATGCCCAGATCCTGGCGGATGTTTATCTGACGATGACCGGCGGTCAGACGTCGATGAAATTCAGTATGGAAAATGAGTCCCAGCAGACGCGGGACGCAGGGGGCATTCAGCGTGTGGTACGTCAGGCGAGTCGTTTGCGGGTTGTGTTAGCCAGCGATGAAGAGCTGCTTAACCATGAATCCCGTCTCGATCTGGTGCAGAAGAAGGGCGGAAGCTGCATGTGGCGCGCCTGAAAAGGAGCCGAAACGTTTGTTAAATCACCGTTTGGGTGGTTTTTGCAGCAAACGATTCAAAACGTGAGAAAAAGCGTTGACGAGTTCAGAGGCAAACCGTAATATGCGCCTCGTTCCCCAAGCGGGAACAGTGGAGCGGTAGTTCAGTCGGTTAGAATACCTGCCTGTCACGCAGGGGGTCGCGGGTTCGAGTCCCGTCCGTTCCGCCACTTATTAAGACATCAAGCCTGCCTTTTAGGCAGGCTTGATGGTAAGAAACTTTAGGGGCGTAGCTCAGTTGGTAGAGCACCGGTCTCCAAAACCGGGTGTCGCGAGTTCGAGTCTCTCCGCCCCTGCCATATAGAATCCTTTGCTTCGGCAAAGGATTTTTTTTTGCCTGTAATACGACAAACACCTCTGCTAATAAAGAAGCCTGCATCTCTGCAGGCTTTTTACGTTAGTCCATGATATTGATTTTTAGAAGATCTTTAATCTGCGACTGCTTATCACTGTTCTGCAGCCAAATTGCATATAACGGTCTGGAAAGCGTCGTGGAATCTGCGACGGTATGCAGACCCGGTCTGCTGTCTGCCCAGCGGGTAGGCAGCCAGGTGCAGCCCTTTAATAAAGGCAACTGCTGGCAGGCAATCTCCGCAGAGCTTGTTGTTAACTGCGGAACATCATCACTGGCAATCAACCCGGACTCATGTTGCTGAAAATCCGGACCCCATTCCAGGCGCAGATAACTCAGATCGGCTTTCATCATTGACGGCTCAGACGCATAAAGCGCAAGACCAAACTGTCCTACGATCTGGCTGCTAAATTCGTCCATCTTGGGGGCTTCGGTCGTGATCAGAAGATCCAGTTGGCGCTCATGGAGTTGCTTAACCAGCGACTGACGTTGCGCAATTCTGGCCTCAAATTGCAGATGCCCGTGTGAATGATACAACCGGCTCAACCATTGACTAAGCATGCATTCCCACAGGGATGCGCTGGCCCCAATCGAGAACTCATTGTGTCTTGAGGTATGCGCAACCTCTTTACGCGCTGCTTGCCAGGTGTTCATCAATGTCTCCGCATACGGAAGCAGTTTTTCACCGGCAGGCGTGAGGCGGATATTGTTGCGATGGCGGGTAAAAAGATTTACACCCAGTTGATTTTCCAGCTGTCGAATACGAAAACTGACTGCTGACTGCGTCAGGTAAAGGGCTTCAGCGGCTCGCCCGAAGTGACGCGTTCTGCTCACTTCAAGGAAAGTTTTTAGCAATTCCGTATCCACATCTTTCTCCACAAAATTATTTGTCGTTATGATTTAAATGTTTTGTTTTACACTCTGTCAAGCGTAACTAATACTCCGCGCCATAAATAGCTCGGCCAAAGAATTAGGAGCGTGTAGGATGGCGGAAAGCTTTACGACGACTAATCGTTTTTTCGACAATAAACATTATCCGCGCGGGTTCTCTCGTCACGGCGATTTCACCATCAAAGAAGCTCAACTGCTTGAGCGCCATGGTTATGCCTTTAACGAGCTGGATCTGGGCAAGCGCGAACCTGCTACCGAAGACGAGAAACAGTTTGTTTCTGTATGCCGCGGTGAGCGTGAGCCGGAGTCTGAAGCAGAACGTGTATGGATCAAGTATATGGCACGCATTAAGCGTCCAAAGCGCTTCCATACGCTGTCTGGCGGTAAGCCGCAGATGGAAGGTGCAGAAGACTACACCGAGTCTGACGACTAAGATGATGAGAAGGGGCTACGGCCCCTTTTTTATGCCAGCAGCTTCTGCAGATGCAGCAGCAAACGGTCGATAGCGCGATAGCTCAGCGCTTCCTGCAAATGTTTCCTTTCAATGTCAGTAGACCCCTCCACGTCAGCAATGGTTCTGGCCACTTTTAACAAACGCTGCCACGCACGTATGGACAGCCCGAACCGCGTCAACGTCTCCTCCAGCCATCCCGCATCCTCACCGGTAAGTGAGCAAAACTGTCGGATCCCGGCATTATCCAGCCGCGCATTCAGCCTGTTCTGACGAGCATACTGTCGCGCCTGCGCCGCGATAACCCGCTCGCGAACCTTCGCGGAGCTTTCACCCTGTATACCCGTCTGCCTGAGCAGGCCAGGCGGTGGAAGCGGGATTTCCAGTGATAAATCGAAACGATCGAGGAACGGGCCGGATAACTTACCCAGATAGCGCAGCGTCTGCTCTGGCGTACAGCGGTTATGATTCCCCTGATAGTGTCCCGTGGGACTGGGGTTCATCGCCGCGACGAGCTGAAACCGGGCGGGATAGCTTATTTTGGCGCGCGTGCGTGAGATATGTATCTCGCCGGATTCAATGGGCTCCCTCAGTGCATCCAGCACGCGGCGCTCAAATTCAGGCAGCTCATCAAGAAACAGAATGCCATTGTGTGCCAGTGAGATCTCTCCCGGCCCCGGAATAGACCCACCGCCGACCATTGCCGTCAGTGAAGCGCTATGATGCGGGGAACGAAAAGGACGACGGCGCCACTGTTTTTGCAGCGACGTCGAACTGATAAGGCTGTATATGGCGGCGCTTTCCAGCGCTTCATGATTATTGAGCGGTGGGAGTAACCCACTCAACCTGCTCGCCAGCATGGTTTTACCGGTCCCCGGTGGGCCAATCAGCAGAAGATTGTGTCCACCCGCTGCCGTGATCTCCAGCGCCCGTTTCCCTTGCTCCTGTCCCATAATCTCGCTGAGATCCTCTGGTTCATCCGTTACCGCATCGTCACACTCCTCCGGTTCGGACAGCTCATGTCGCCCTTCCAGCCAGGCACACACCTCCTGCAGATGCCCCGCTATAAGGCATCCCTTTTCTGCAATAAGACTCACTTCTGATGCGTTTTCATTGGCGACAATGATTTGCCGCCCTGCACGGATTGCCTCCAGCGCTCCGGATATTGCACCGGGAACGCCTCTTAACGCGCCTGTGAGCGCGAGTTCACCCACGAACTCGTAAGAGCCTAGCCTGGTCGTATTAAGCTGCTCAGAAGCCGCGAGAAGCGCAATCGCGATAGGTAAATCGTATCGCCCCCCCTCTTTGGGTAGATCGGCAGGGGCAAGGTTGATGGTGATCTTCTTCGCGGGGAAGGTATAACCGCTATTTATTATTGCGCTGCGAACGCGATCCCTGGCCTCTTTAACCGTCGTTTCCGGTAGCCCGACAAGCGTGAGTCCGGGCAGCCCATTACTCAAATGAACCTCGACGGAAATCAGCGGTGCCTTCACCCCGAGAGCCGCACGCGTATAAACAACTGACAGTGACATTTGCACTACCTCCTGGGGTGACTATGCCAGCGCCTGCATGGTCTTTTGAGCGTCATTTTGTGAATTTACGGCACCTGTTCATGTATTTTCATGCCGCATTCATACCATTGCATAATCATGGAACTCTCCTCGCAGAACGCGAAAAACCGCGTGTCGACGCTGCAGTCCGCCGTGAAAAAAATGAAAAATATTCATTTTCTATTTTCCTCATATAAAACAACGATTTTAAGAAATATGATTTGCTGGCTAATCAAATGAGCCATAAATAAATCTTGTGTTTGTTTTGAATTCTGTGATAACTCTTTAGGTATTCCTTCGAACAAGATGCAGAAAGAACTGAAAATGACAGCCCTTCTACGAGTGATTAGCCTGGTCGTGATTAGCGTGGTGGTGATTATTATCCCACCGTGCGGGGCTGCACTTGGACGAGGAAAGGCTTAGAAATCAAGCCTTAACGAACTAAGACCCCCGCACCGAAAGGTCCGGGGGTTTTTTTATGACTAAAAAACGTAAACGAGGAGCAGAGCATGACGACTAGCATAAAATTCTGTTTCTCCAGATTTATGACGGGGAACTAACTATGAATGGGGCACAATGGGTTGTACATGCGTTGCGCGCGCAGGGAGTGGAAACCGTATTCGGTTATCCGGGTGGCGCAATTATGCCGATTTACGATGCACTGTATGACGGCGGCGTGGAACACCTGTTGTGCCGACATGAGCAGGGTGCAGCGATGGCGGCCATTGGTTACGCTCGTGCCACGGGCAAAACCGGTGTCTGCATGGCCACTTCAGGCCCGGGCGCAACTAACTTAATCACCGGCCTGGCTGACGCGCTGCTGGATTCCGTTCCCGTTGTCGCCATCACCGGCCAGGTGGCGTCTCCGTTCATCGGTACCGATGCTTTCCAGGAAGTCGACGTCCTCGGTTTATCGCTGGCCTGCACCAAGCACAGCTTCCTCGTCCAGTCTCTGGAAGAGCTGCCGCGCGTAATGGCAGAAGCGTTCAAAGTGGCAAGCTCCGGCCGTCCCGGTCCGGTTCTGGTCGATATCCCGAAAGATATCCAGGTAGCGTCTGGCGATCTGGAACCGCACTTCTCAACCGTTGAAAGCGACGATGCGTTTCCGGATGCGGAAGTGGAAGAGGCCCGTCAGATGCTGGCGCAGGCGAAACAGCCGATGCTGTACGTCGGTGGTGGCGTAGGTATGGCGCAGGCCGTTCCAGCCCTGCGCGAATTTATCGCAACGACGCAGATGCCAGCGACCTGCACGCTGAAAGGTCTCGGTGCTGTCGACGCGGATTACCCATACTATCTGGGCATGCTGGGGATGCACGGCACCAAAGCGGCAAACCTGGCGGTGCAGGAGTGCGATCTGCTCATCGCCGTAGGTGCCCGTTTTGACGACCGCGTCACCGGCAAGCTGAATACCTTTGCGCCGAACGCCAAAGTCATCCATATGGATATCGACCCGGCGGAGATGAACAAGCTGCGTCAGGCGCACGTCGCGCTGCAGGGCGATCTCAACGCGCTGTTACCGGCACTGCAGCAGCCGCTGGATATCAACGCATGGCGTCAGCACGCTGCAGACATGCGCGCCGAGCACGCCTGGCGTTACGACCATCCCGGCGAGGCCATCTATGCGCCGCTGCTGTTGAAACAGTTGTCCGACCGTAAACCGGCTGACAGCGTCGTCACTACCGACGTAGGCCAGCACCAGATGTGGTCCGCGCAGCACATGACCTACACCCGCCCGGAAAACTTCATCACCTCCAGCGGGTTAGGGACGATGGGCTTCGGTCTGCCAGCCGCCGTTGGCGCGCAGGTTGCCCGCCCGAACGATACCGTTATCTGTATCTCCGGTGACGGCTCCTTCATGATGAACGTGCAGGAGCTCGGCACCGTTAAGCGTAAGCAGCTGCCGCTGAAAATCGTCCTGCTCGACAACCAGCGTTTAGGGATGGTTCGCCAGTGGCAGCAGCTCTTCTTCCAGGAGCGCTACAGCGAAACGACGCTCACCGATAACCCCGATTTCCTCACCCTGGCCAGCGCCTTTGGCATTCCTGGCCAGCACATCACCCGTAAAGATCAGGTTGAAGCGGCGCTCGACACCCTGCTGAACAGCGATGGGCCTTACCTGCTTCATGTCTCAATCGACGAACTCGAGAACGTCTGGCCGTTGGTACCGCCTGGTGCCAGCAACTCACAAATGATGGAGAAATTATCATGATGCAGCATCAGGTCGCCGTACAGGCTCGCTTCAACCCGGAAACTTTAGAACGCGTTTTGCGCGTGGTGCGTCATCGTGGTTTTCAGATTTGCTCTATGAATATGGAAACGGCCACAGATGCCCAGAACATCAGTATCGAATTAACCGTTGCCAGCCCGCGGCCGGTCGACTTACTGTTTAGTCAGTTATCAAAGCTGGTAGACGTTGCCCATGTTGCCATCTGCCAGAGCACAACCACATCACAACAAATCCGCGCTTAAGCGTGACAGGACGAAAAAATGACGACAAAAAAAGCTGATTACATTTGGTTCAACGGTGAGATGGTTCGCTGGGAGGACGCGAAGGTCCACGTGATGTCCCACGCGCTGCACTACGGTACCTCCGTGTTTGAAGGCATCCGTTGCTACGACTCTCACAAAGGGCCAGTGGTGTTCCGCCATCGCGAACACATGCAGCGTCTGCATGACTCAGCCAAAATTTATCGTTTCCCGGTTTCTCAAAGCGTTGATGAGCTGATGGAAGCCTGCCGCGACGTGATCCGTAAAAACAACCTGACCAGCGCCTATATTCGTCCGCTGGTCTTCGTGGGCGACGTCGGCATGGGCGTAAACCCGCCTGCCGGGTACAACACCGATGTGATCATTGCCGCGTTCCCATGGGGTGCTTACCTGGGTGCAGAAGCCCTGGAGCAGGGGATCGACGCAATGGTCTCTTCCTGGAATCGCGTTGCGCCAAATACCATCCCGACCGCCGCGAAAGCGGGCGGCAACTACCTTTCTTCCCTGCTGGTCGGTAGCGAAGCGCGCCGCCACGGCTATCAGGAAGGTATCGCCCTGGACGTGAACGGCTACATCTCTGAAGGTGCGGGCGAAAACCTGTTTGAAGTAAAAGACGGCATCCTGTTTACGCCGCCGTTCACCTCGTCCGCGCTGCCGGGCATCACCCGTGACGCCATCATCAAGCTGGCGAAAGATCTGGGTATCGAAGTGCGCGAGCAGGTGCTGTCCCGCGAATCCCTGTATCTGGCCGATGAAGTGTTCATGTCCGGTACCGCGGCTGAAATCACGCCGGTGCGCAGCGTAGACGGTATCCAGGTGGGCGAAGGCCGCTGCGGTCCGGTTACCAAACGCATTCAGCAAGCGTTCTTTGGCCTCTTCACCGGCGAAACAGAAGATAAATACGGCTGGTTGGATCAGGTTAATCACTAAGTATAAATTTGGGACGGCACGCACCGTCCCATTAAATAGTCAGACGGGAGTAAATAAAGCATGCCTAAGTATCGTTCAGCCACCACCACCCACGGCCGTAACATGGCGGGTGCCCGCGCACTGTGGCGCGCCACCGGAATGACCGACGCCGATTTCGGCAAGCCGATTATCGCCGTGGTGAACTCCTTCACCCAGTTCGTACCGGGCCACGTGCACCTGCGCGATCTCGGCAAGCTGGTTGCCGAGCAAATCGAAGCCTCCGGCGGTGTGGCGAAAGAGTTCAACACCATTGCGGTGGATGACGGTATCGCGATGGGTCACGGTGGGATGCTTTATTCCTTACCAAGCCGTGATTTAATCGCAGACAGCGTGGAATATATGGTTAATGCTCACTGTGCTGATGCGATGGTGTGTATTTCCAACTGTGACAAAATCACCCCGGGAATGTTGATGGCGGCAATGCGTTTGAACATTCCAACTATCTTCGTTTCAGGCGGCCCAATGGAAGCGGGCAAAACGAAATTATCTGATCAGCTTATTCGCTTAGATTTAGTGGATGCGATGATTGAAGCGGCAGATCCGAATGTAAGCGATGAGCGTATTGATGCGATTGAGCGAAGTGCTTGCCCTACTTGCGGTTCTTGCTCAGGAATGTTTACCGCTAACTCAATGAACTGCTTAACCGAAGCGTTAGGTTTATCTTTACCAGGCAATGGCTCGATGTTGGCGACCCATGCTGACCGCAAAGAATTATTCTTAAAAGCTGGTCGTCAAATTGTTGAGCTTTGCAAACGCTATTATGAACAAGATGATGAAAGCGTATTACCTCGTTCAATTGGCACCTTTGAGGCCTTTGAAAATGCCATGAGCTTAGATATTGCGATGGGTGGTTCAAGTAATACCGTTTTACACTTATTAGCAGCTGCTCAAGAAGCGGGTGTCGATTTCAAAATGGCGGATATTGACCGCTTATCACGCGTTGTGCCTTGCTTAAGCAAAATTGCACCAAATACCAATAAATACCACATGGAAGATGTACACCGTGCAGGTGGCATTATGGGCTTATTGGGTGAATTAGATCGTGCGGGTTTAATCCATCGCGATACCAAAACCGTGCTAGGAAAAACACTAGAAGAACAATTAAATCAATACGATATTATTCGTAACAAAGACGAAGAATTACACAAATTCTTCCGTGCCGGCCCTGCTGGTATTCGCACCACACAAGCCTTCTCGCAAGATTGTCGTTGGGATAGCGTAGATGATGACCGTGTAAGTGGATGTATCCGTAACAAAGAAAATGCGATTTCTCAAGAAGGCGGTCTAGCGGTATTGTTTGGTAACATTGCTAAAGATGGTTGTATCGTAAAAACCGCGGGTGTAGATGAGTCTATCTGGAAGTTCACTGGCCGTGCTATCGTATTTGAAAGCCAAGAAGATGCGGTAGCCGGTATTTTAGGTGGCAAAGTGAAAGAAGGCCATGTGGTAGTCATCCGCTACGAAGGTCCAAAAGGCGGCCCAGGTATGCAAGAAATGTTATACCCAACCAGCTACTTAAAATCGATGGGCTTAGGTAAAAAATGTGCTTTATTAACGGATGGTCGTTTCTCTGGCGGTACCTCTGGATTATCTATTGGTCATGCCTCGCCTGAAGCGGCATCTGGCGGTGCCATCGGTTTAGTACATAATGACGATATTATCGAAATCGACATTCCAAATCGCTCGATTAACCTTAAAATCAGCGATGAAGAATTAGCAAAACGCCGTACCGAGCAAGATGCCAAAGGCTGGCAACCAGCTAACCGTGAACGTGAAGTGTCTTTTGCCTTAAAAGTATTTGGTCACTTTGCGACATCTGCGGATAAAGGTGCGGTACGTGATAAAAGTCTATTAAAGTAAAATTTTCATAAACTAATGAGATGCGTGGATTTAATATCTACGCATCTTTTTAGATAGGTGTTGTTTGTTTTTTTATAAATTTTGTTTAAGGATCCAATGATGAGAGGCTATGTAATAAATTTAGATAGACAGCCTGAAAGATTGACTCATTTTTACCAACAACCAGGAAGCGAAATTTTTCAAAAAGTGTCTGCTGTTGATAGAAAAGTATTAGATATTATTGGCAATAAAGAATTCTTTTTTGATGTGGCAACATTTACCCAAATGATACCACGTGGACCAACGATGGGCGAAATTGCTTGCACTCTTTCACACATTAAATGTTGGCAATTAATTGCTTTAGATGAATCTATCGACGAGGATGAATTTTGTTTAATTGCTGAAGACGATATTACATTGTTACCAACTAGTAAAAATACACCATCAAAATTTTTAGATGTTGTTTCAGATATTGCTAAGGCACTAGAAGATATGCCTGTGGAATTAGTTAAATTACAAATGTTGTCTTATCGTGAGAGTAATTTATTTACAGGAAGTGGAAATATTTCTTTAAGTAAATCAATAGCTACAGGATTGGATGCTTCTTATGATAATACAGGATCCGCTTTATATTTAATAAGAAAATCTCTTACACAGGCCATTATACATAAATTAAAAACGAAAAAACCATATTGGTTAGCAGATGGTTTTACAAAATTCTGCAATCCAGAAAATATAATGATGACCTTACCATTATTAGGCTATATTCAAGATAATTTCTCTTCCGATCTTGAAGAAGAGCGAATTCAACAAATACAAACATATATGCAAAATACTTAAGACAAAATTTAATTTTTTATAAATTGTAAAAAGTAATATTCAATAACCTCATTAATGATGATTAATCTCGCTGTAATATCATGAAAAATTTACTTACCAATCCTCAACCCTCTCAATCGGATTATGTTAACGCGATTGTTAAACT